>TARA_R110002050_G_scaffold85747_8_pt1 | contig 13552 bp, 10 predicted proteins | sample TARA_R110002050 | Tara Oceans TARA_R110002050 (sample SAMEA4396988) | marine metagenome | biome: Polar Biome; feature: [DCM] deep chlorophyll maximum layer (ENVO:01000326); material: water (ENVO:00002006), including particulate matter (ENVO:01000060) such as... | depth 25 m
GGCCGTAGAAGCAGCCGAAGACAATGAGGAGCTGGGCTGGCAGGATTTGCAGACCTATCAAATACAAAAGCTGGATACGGTGGTTGGAATAGCCGCCTCGGGGCGAACTCCCTATGTGATTGGCGCCGTGAGGAAAGCCCGCGAGCATGGGATGCTCACTGCTTGTGTGACCAACAATCCCGGTAGTGAACTGGCCAGGCAGGTCGATCTTCCCATTGAAGCCATCGTGGGGCCCGAGTTTGTATCGGGCAGTACCCGCATGAAATCAGGCACCTCGCAAAAGCTGATTCTGAATATGATCACCACTTCGCTGATGATTAAGCTGGGTAAAGTGAAAGGCAATAAAATGGTAAACATGCAGCTCACCAATCAAAAACTGATTGTTCGTGGTACGCGGATGATCATGGATGAGCTGGGCTACGACGAATCGACAGCCCGACGCCTGCTGCTCACCCATGGTTCGGTTAATAAGGTATTGGAGGCGGAGAAAGGGAAATAGTAGGAACATCAGCCTGATATAAGCAGGATGATCGTATTTCAAAAGCTTCGGAAGTTTTCAGTCAGGAAGAAAACATTGGAAAGCCATCAGAAATACTTCACTTCTTCGTCCAGCAAATCGCTTAGTAAATTATTGGCCAGACGGCTGGCCCCTATGCGGAATAGCGATGGATTGAGCCAGTCTTCACCCAACACTTCTTTTACAATTGTCAGGTAAAGGATCGCCTCTTCGGTAGTTGAAATGCCACCGGCCGGCTTAAAGCCGACCTTCTTACCTGTTTTCCGGTGGAAATCGCGAATAGCCAGACACATTTCCAGGGCGGCTTCAGGTGTTGCCGCCGGATTTATTTTACCGGTTGAAGTCTTAATAAAATCGGCGCCCGATTCCATCGCCAGAAATGAAGCATGACGAATTTTTTCAGGCTCAGCCAGTGCACCGGTTTCCAGTATTACTTTGAGATGGGCTTCGCCAATTGCTTGCTTGATGGTCGTCACTTCTTCGCGACAAATCATATCATTGTGGTCCAGAAAAGCCCATAAAGGCAGGACAATATCAATTTCGTCGGCGCCATAATCAACCGCCATGCGCGCTTCCTTCACCTTTACCTCAATAAAACTCATGGAGCATGGAAATCCTCCGGCTACGGCAGCAATATTCACCTGGTCATCAAGTAGATTTTCCTTCACCGTGCGCACCATATTGGGGTGCACGCAAATAGCCGCCACATTGGGCAGGTTGGGGTAGTCGTTCTCAAAATCGTTGACCCGCTCTGTGAATGCTTTCACATGACTGATGGTATCTGTTGAGTTCAGAGTGGTCAGGTCGATACAGGAGAAAGCCAGTTCTTGCCAGTCGGAATTGTTGTTGCCTGTGGCGATCGCTTTGATGGCGGCTAAGTTGTGCTGCATGGTTTCCATTACCTTTTATTTTAGTTTCGGATTATTATCATGGCGGTCTTTGTCCCGCATGGTCTTCTTTTCTACGTTGTTTAAGAATGCTTGGTTCAGGTCAACTCCGGTTTGGTTGGCTAAACAGATCAAGACCCAAAACACATCGGCCATTTCATCGGCCAAGTCGCAGGACTCATCGCTTTTTTTAAACGACTGGTCGCCGTAGGTGCGGGCCATGATGCGTGCCAGCTCCCCCACTTCTTCCGTCAAAATGGTCATATTGGTTAACTCACTGAAGTATCGGACGCCAATGGTTTTGATCCATTCGTCCACCATTTTTTGTGCTTCGGGCAGACTAACTGTTTTGGGTTGTGTATTCATAAATTATTGAAATGGATAATAAATTTGAAACAAATCATGAAGCATTTTGATTGTCAAAATGTTTTATTTCTTGAATCAATAATGATGGTGACCGGCCCGTCGTTGAGCAAATCAACTTGCATGGTGGCCCCAAATTCGCCGGTCTTTACTTCTTTTTTAAGTGTTGCCGATAGAGCATCAACAAATTGCTCATACATCGGAATCGCCACATCGGGTTTTGAAGCACGAATATACGAAGGCCGGTTGCCTTTTTTGGTGTTGGCATGCAGCGTAAATTGGCTAACCACCAGCGCATCGCCAGCCACGTCCAGCAACGATTCGTTCATCACGCCATCCTGATCGTCAAAGATTCGCAACTGGCTTATTTTTTTCACCAACCAGTTGATATCTTCACTGTTGTCGGAATCTTCAACGCCCAACAGAATCAACACGCCCGTGCCAATACTCGACCTAATTTGCTGATTTATAGAAACCGATGCCCTGGAAACCCGCTGAATGACAACTCTCATTTTGTCTATTTTTTTGAAAAGCAAACGATCATCGAACAAGCTTTCCTTATTTTTGTTTAACTATTTCAATTTAGATCTAAACAAGTGATCGAAACATGAATTTTGAACAAGCAAAGATAATGATTCAACAAACGATTCGAAATAGTGCTATCCTCGTCCTGCTGCTGTTTTTGGTTAGCGGAGCTTTTGCGCAGCGCGCTTCCATTCACGGGCGCGTATTTGATGCTGCCAGCAACGAAGGCTTACCTTTTGTGAATGTGGTGGTCTCGGGAACGACCACTGGAACAGTGACCGACGAAGATGGCAGCTACCATCTGACAGGTTTGGAGCCGGGTTTTATTCGGTTGGAGGTGTCGTTTATTGGTTACGATGAGGTGATTTCGCCCGAAGTTGAAGTCAGCAACCTGAAGCCAGCTTACCTCGATATTGAGTTGGAGCGGAGTAATACGCAGTTAAGTGAGGTCACGGTCTCGGCTTCGCTGTTTCGGAAAACCGAGGAAAGCCCGGTGTCGTTAAAAAATATTGGCATTTCAGAAATTGAAAACAGCCCCGGCGCGAATCGGGATATCTCCAAAGTTATTCAGTCGTTTGCGGGTGTTCAGTCAACACCTTCCTTTCGGAATGATATTATTATCCGGGGGGGTGGGCCAGCCGAGAGCCGCTTTTTTTTAGATGGCGTGGAAGTTCCGAATATTAATCATTTTGCCACGCAGGGAGCGTCGGGTGGTCCGGTTGGGATCCTGAATGCCGATTTGCTGCGCGAGGTTAACTATTATTCCGGGGCGTTTCCGGCTAACCGGGGCAATGCACTGAGCGGCGTGTTTGAGTTTTTTCAGGTGGATGGTAATTCGGAAAAGCTTCGGGTGCAGGCTGCAGTGGGGGCTTCGGAAATTTCGGGAACCATTGATGGGCCAATCGGCGAGAATACGAGCTACATTCTTTCAGTCCGACGATCGTACTTGCAGTTTTTGTTTGGCATTCTGGAGTTGCCGTTTCTGCCTACGTTTAATGATTTTCAATTTAAGATAAAAACCAAACTTGATCAAAAAAATGAGCTGACATTTACCGGCCTAGGTGCCATTGATCAGTTTGCGCTGAACCTGGATATCGATGATCCGGATGCCCAGCAGCGGTATATTCTGGCATCGATACCGGAGAACGAGCAGTGGACCTATACGGTAGGGGCCGTTTATAAACACTTTCGCGAGAATGGGTACCAAACGCTGGTGGCCAGCCGAAACCACCTGCACAATTCGGCTGTCAAGTACCTCGATAATGACGACAGCTCAGAAGCCAATAAAACCATCGACTATGTTTCGGAAGAAATTGAGAACAAGTTTCGATATGAAAATACCATCCGCTCGGGCAATGTGAAGTGGAATTTTGGGGCCAGCCTCGATTTTGTCACCTACACCAATTCAACCCAACAAAAGCGCTACTATCCGGGAGGAATTCAGGATATCGATTTTGATACGGACTTGAACTTGGTGAAATGGGGACTTTTTGGACAGGCCAGCGATAAGTTTTTGAGTGATCGTTTGACCTTGTCACTTGGGATTCGCATGGATGCCAACAACTATTCTTCAAGCATGCGTTCCTTGTTCGATCAGCTTTCGCCGCGTTTGTCGGCTTCGTACCAACTAGCACCTTCCTGGAGTCTAAACTTCAACACCGGGCGCTATTTTCAGTTGCCGCCTTACACCGCATTAGGCTTCAAGCTCGATGGCGAGCTGGTCAATAAGTCGAACCAATTGAAATATATCCAAGCCGATCACCTGATTGGAGGTGTTGAGTTTCGGCCGCGTCAAAATGTGATATTTTCGGTAGAAGGATTTTTGAAGCAATACAGCGACTATCCGTTTTCGGTGAAAGATTCGGTTAGCTTGGCCAACCTGGGGGCCGATTTTGGTGTGATTGGGAATGAGGAGGTGGAGTCGGTTTCGAAAGGAAGGGCCTATGGTGTCGAGTTTCAAACTCGGATTGCTTCATCAAACAGGTTCAACTTGAATTTGTCGTACACTTGGGTGCGCAGTGAGTTTGAGGATAAGAAAGGCGATTATTTTGTTTCGAGCTGGGATAGCCGGCATGTTTTGGTGCTGACAAGCACGAAAAAACTGAAACGAGAGTGGCAGATTGGAAGCCGCTGGCGTTATGTGGGTGGTTTGCCTTACACGCCCTACGATTTGGACCGGTCGACTTTGATAGAAGCGTGGAACCTGAACGGAGGCCCATACCTGAATACAGGTGCTTGGAATACCAGGCGGTTTGATCCGTTTCACCAGTTGGATGTCCGCGTTGACAAGACTTATTACCTGAATAAGATTACGGCGAAATTCTACATCGACATTCAAAACCTGTACAGTTTCAAAAATCAGGATCAGGATATTTTGGTGCGTGAGCAAAATGCCAACGGACAGTTTGTGACGACAGACAATGGAACCCGGTACGTACTGGAGCGGGTTGAAAATACGTCGGGAACAGTATTGCCAACCATCGGAATCATACTTCAGTTTTAACTACCTTTGAATTATGCACGTGATTTGTATCCAACAAAAGGGGTTTGATCCTTATTTTAACCTTGCCGTAGAAGAATATCTGCTCAAGAATTTTGCGGAAGATGTCTTTATGCTTTGGCGGGGCGAACGATCGATTGTGGTTGGAAAGCACCAGAATGCGCTGGCTGAGATCAATCATCGCTATGTAGCTGAGAACAAAATCAAGATTGCACGCCGGATTTCAGGCGGGGGTACGGTTTTTCACGATCCGGGCAACCTGAATTTTACGTTTATCAAGACCGTGGACCGGATTGATCAAGTAAACTTCAAGGTGTTTACCCGGCCTATTGTGGCCGTTTTGGAAAAGTTGGGCCTTGAGGCGTACACCTCCGGAAGAAATGATCTGGTGATGGATGGGAAAAAGATCTCGGGCAATGCGGAACATGTTTATAAAAAGCGGGTTTTGCATCATGGCACCTTGCTTTTCGATAGCGACCTTAGCCAGCTGCGGGACGCGTTGAAGGTAGATTTATCACGTTTTAAAGACAAGGCTGTTCAATCTAACCGAAGTGAGGTTGGCAACATTGCCGCTTTTCTGGATCAGAAGATGGATATTGAAGCTTTTTCAGATTTTATTTTCGAGGGAATCCGAGAAACCTATCCGGAAAACCGTGTTTTTCAGTTTTCGGAAGAAGAGGTGGCAGCCATTCAAAAGCTGCGGGATGAAAAGTACGCGACTTGGGACTGGATCTACGGTTATTCGCCAAAATACAAATACAGCAATCAGTTGGAGATGCGTGGGCAAACGATTTCCTTTTCTTTGGATGTGGTTAAAGGCATCATCAATTCCATCGACTTTTTGGGGAAAATATCAAATGAGCAGGCTATTCTGCTTACGAATGCTCTGCTGGATACGCGTCATGATTATTGGGAACTGGAGCAAAAGTTACGAAAAATTGAAGTTGGCTTGGCTCCAATTCCGGTCGATAAACTGCTCGATTCTTTGGTTTAACCTTAAGGAACCACCTCAATTGTTTTCTGGATTTTGGTCACTTCACCATTGGATTTCACCATTTCGCCCCGGATAATGAATTTTCCCAGCACCTGCCCGGCAGCCACTTCAAATTCCGATCGACCATTCGGGTTCATCGTTACCGCGGGGCTCCAAAACAGAGTGGTTGACTGTTGTTTAGGGTTTTCAGATTTTCTCAGCCAGAAATCGCGTGGAATGCGATAGTCACCCTCAAAAATATCTTCCGCAGGTTGTAGTTCCACTTGTTTGATTGTTTCACCTCGCTTGGTCCAGATTTCAATCAGCCCAACCGAATTGAGGCCTGTGTAGCGCTGGATTTCAACGGGGCTGGTCGACACATTGATGGTCTCCACATCGTACGGACTCAACGAATTTAGAACACTAGCACTGGTTCCCATTTTTTGTCCGTCAATCACAATTAGGGCGCCATCCTGAGCATTAATTGAGTTGGTTCCTCCGGGGAAGATGATTTTATCACCATCCAGACGGTAAGGCTTAATGACTTTCAGCACTTCGAGCAGTGACGTTGCCGTTTGCAAGTATTTTTTGTACGCAGGTTCAGCCATTTCTCGATCCTCGGGGTCGATTTTTATTTTTGTAAATAAGTTCCTGTTTTTTTGGTAGAAATCGCTGCTGAATTGGGCTTGTTCCAGTGTTGCGTAGGTCTGTAAAAAGGATTGAACCTGATCAGAAATTTGCTCTGCCAATGTTTTTTTGAAAGTCACTTTCAGATCTTCGCTGCCATCGGGCCCAATGGCTTTGATGGCAAAATCTTCGAGCTTGTCGGCGTTGATAGCCTGCTGGTAAAACTCACCGTTTTCATCACTCGAGCTGTTGAGTATTTGCATGTTTTGAGCGTTGATGAAACTCACTTTGGCGTTGGGTACTGGTTCATTGTTTTTGTTGACAACTTGCCCAAAAAGCCCTGATTGTTGATGTCTATTCTGCTCACGCTCCCGGTCAAAGTGAGTGATGCTGTTCCAGTCAAAATTCTTCATCCGGTTGGCAACCAAGAGGTAATTCATAGTGGTCTCCAGATTTTTTGTCTCCAGCAGACTTTCGGGGTCTGTAAGTTCTTTAGAAAGATCGGAGTTGAATAGAAGCCAGGCTTCCCAATGGTTCGGCCAGTTCAAGTTTTCCTCGTCTGCGCTGATTGTCAGGTTCAATGCCGGTGTTTCGTCAGCCGGGGTGCCGCTTTCGAAGGTAAACTTGAACACTTCACCAGCTTTTACTTTTTCCGGTGCGTTTAACTCAAGCACTGACTTGCCTTTTTTTTCGAGATAAACCAGCCGGCTGGCCAGCATCTCGCTATCTTCATTGAAAGCCGAGATCAGGCTGACCCCATTGGGGAAATCAGTGTTAGGAATTTTTAGGCGCATGGGGCTTTCAAGCTCGACTTCAGAAGCCCAAAGGATGTTTTCGCCTTTGTTGGCCAGCAGGTGAATTGTTTCTGGTTTCTGTGTTGCCGGAACCAGATTGAGATAGATAAAATCAGCATCGGTACGAACAAGCGCCAGCCCCAAAGTTTCTTTAACCTTTGGCAATGCAAAAGTTTGGTTTTCTCCCAGTTCACTGGTCAGGCGCAAGCGATATTGCTTTTCTTTTTCAAACACACATGGAAACACACCAAAACCTGGAATCGAAGTGCTGCCCTGGCCGATTCTCGTGCCGTTTTCATCGGTAATTTCACCAGCTACTGATACCGGCTGCCCCAGTTCGTTGTGAACGCTAAAGCCAAGTTTTTGGGGAGTTCCGGCAACCAGCTGTCCCCCTTCAGGATAAAAGCATACGTTGAGTTGTTCGTTTTTCACTGGAAGAACGGTTGAAAAAATCAACTCGTCTCTTTTAGTCAAAATGGTCAATTTTAAAGGGCTTTCGAAGGCTTTGTCGGGAAGAGATAAGTCAACGGTAGTCTTTCCGTCAGAATTTGTTTTTATTTTTTGTTTCAGAACAAGCTCTTGCTGATGATAAAGTTCCGCTTGCAGCTTTTCGTTTTTGGCCGGGCTGCCGTCCATTTCCTCCATAACAAAAGTATAGTTGTTTGACTTTCCGGGAACCAGAAGTGTGGGAACCGTTGTTTCTTTTAGGCGAAACGCTTCTTCATTTTTTGGATTAATGTAAATCAGTTTGTAAAAAGCTTCGTTGGCCCGGGATGCAGAAGCTGGGCTGGCAACCAAAACGTATCTGCCTTCGTGCAGGCCTTTGGGAATGGCGATGTCGCCTTTCATCATGCCCTTTTGCGATTTGAAATTGTGACCAATGATACGAACGCCATCCCCCGAGTATAAGCCAACCTGTACGTCACTGCTGATTGGTTCCACGATTTGGCCTGTTGTATTGGTAATCAACATCGAAAACCAAATCACTTCTTCCGGCTTGTAAACTTCCTTATCGGTGGTCAGCTGAATTTTTTCAATCGGATAATACTGGTAGTATTCATTCAGCATTTGGGCAATATCCGAAAGGACAACACTTTGTGACGATGCTGTTAAGGAGATTAGGGTAAGACAGATGCAAAATAATTTCGTTTTCATGGTTGACTTTTTTGTGATGTTAAAGGAATCATTGGGGGTGTGTTATTGAGAAGACTTTCTTGTTTTGGTTGCTTTTTTAAGGCGTTCCGAAGATCTTCGCTTGGTTTGATGACATTATAATCGCCCCAAAAATCTTCATCATAGCTGGTAATAATTTCACTGAAAATATCAGAGGAGTCAAAATTCTCGTCACGCTTGAAACGTCTCAGGTTGGTCTCGCGAAAGTTGGTAATCAGCAGGTCAGAGATGCTGTGAAAAACCGAGTTAATATTGTCCTGCCGGCTCTTGACATGAAATTTCACGGAAGTTTGGGCCGAATTCAGGTACCATCTGTCATGGTGTCTTTTATAAGTCACCGTGTAGTCCAGGTCGATGGGACGAACATTAAATCCTCGTGGCTTTTTCTTGATCAGCGACCGGCGGGCACTTTTTTTCCCGCTTCGGCTCAGGCTAAATTCGGCGTAAACCAAGGCATATGTTTCTTTGTCGATGTAGAGTTCGCCTTCGTAAGTTAGGTAATCAAACTTGCCATCGGGCTCAAAATGGATGATATAAGTTGGACGGTTGACGTAATCAATCACGCGTTTGAAGCTGTAGGTGTAATATTCACGAAATTCTTTGTCGATAAATGAATCCATGGTTTTGATCACATCCAGCTTGGTGATGTAGTAAGGGCCGCCCTGCATCTTGAAATCGACCAGTTGAAAAGAGGACTGTACCTCCGGGCTTTTTCGCCCCTTCAGATAGCGAATCTGATCCTGCCGGAACGGATTACTGTACGAGGCTTTCAAGATGTCCATAACAGCCTCTGAAACATTGATGTATTCTTTATCCTGCTTTAGCACTTCGCGGTAAAACGATGTCATTAACTGGGTGTTTGTGGAGTAATTATTATCGATGTTTTCAAGCATTTTATCCAGTACCTGTATGGGGTTTGCCGCCGAAACCAGCACTTCCCTTAATTGAATTTCCACCGGATCCAGATAAATGTCGAGTTCACCTTGCTTAAGCGTATCCGGCAGGATGTATAGCCGATTGTAGCCTAGGCACGATACAACCAATGTATCCGACTCGTATTCTGAGGGTATTTTTAGTTGAAATTCCCCATCCACGTTGGAGATGGTTCCGAAAGGATGGCCCACAACAGAAATACTGGCATAAGGAATCTCTTCCTTGTTTTGGTTGTTGAGCAATTTTCCCGATAATTCATAACTAATCCGCTGGTTTGCGCTTGCACCGGCCTTCTGGATTTTTTGCCGGGTGATGATGAGCTGGTTTTTAAGCAGGTTAAAATGAAATGGTTTCCCGAAAACCTCATCCAGGACTTGTTGAATGGTTTGATCGTTAACGACGATTGAAATGGGCCGATCGGTGTTGACCAGTACCGGATCGTAGGAGAAGTAGATGCCTGTTTGAGCCGAAATGTGGTTCAGCAGATCCAGCAATCGGCCGTCTTCAATTTGTATTGAAACTTTGCTGTCCAGACTGGCAGACTGCTCTTCCTGCCCGTTCGCTGTGAAGGGCAGGATTATAATGAGCAGGCTGAATGTCAGGATGATATGTTTCACTAAAAGATTTTTTCCAAATGAAAGGTCGTTGTTATTTCATGTCCATCCCGCAACACTTTCATCTTAATTTTCCGGTCTTCCTTGCTCTGAAAGATAAGATTTATGTCATTTAAAGACAAGGATTTATGACTGGTATTATTTACCGATAAAATCTGGTCATTTTCTTTCAAGCCAGCATGGAAAGCTGGTGAGTCATCCCGAACATTATCGATGGTAAAGATTGGTAATCCAGGCATGGGGTTGTAAACCTCCATTCCGCTCATGTTGTAATTAAAATCGTCGTTGACTTTACTTGTCGGGCGTAGTTTTATCTGGTGATTTGGGTAATCGAGTGTTACAAAGAAGCGCTTCAGAATTTCGGCGCCCAATGTTCCGTTTCGGTCATTGGCAACAATCAGACTTTCAATCATTTCATTGTTTGGAAATGCGACGATTGGTTCGGTCAGGATGAGTGGTCCAACCCAAATTCCGCCAATCCGCCCTTTGCGTCCATGCAGATCACCGCTCAGGCCTTTCCCCAAGAAGGTTTCGATGTTTTTCTTGGGAATGTCAATCCGGTCGTCTGACTTGGTTGATAGCCAGATGGCGTCGCTGGCGCCCGTGTCTACCAGCAGTTTGACCGGCACTTCCTCGTTGTCATCAGTCATAATGGTGGTGCGCACATAGGGTTTGTTGTGCTCAAAGTGAAGTGGCATCACAATATCTTTGTTTCGAACCCGGTCGCGATACCGATCGGGATCAATCACTGTGAGCTTTTCGTTGCTGTAGTCGATTTCAACTACAAAATCCTTGAACAAGTCAAACCCGATCAATCCATGCACTGGTATTCCCAATATCTGGGAAATCTGGAAGTTATCGTTAATCACCATGTGCACTTCCTGGTTCCAGGCTACCAAGCCATCAATTTTCATGGTGTTGTTGCCTGAACGGTAAGCGGTCAGACTTTCGCCTTCACCCAAACCTTTAATGTCGACCGGATGCAACAGGTTTAAATTTAATTTGTTGACATATGGAAGTTCGGTGATGATTGGAAACCGGACACCCGTGTCCAAAATGAAATTCAACGTGTCGGAATCGTTAATCTGAACCGGAATGATAATTAGGTTGCTGGCTGATTTAAATTTGAACGTGACTGATTTTTGACCTGAATCTTGAAATTCGAAGCGGTTTTTGCTGGGTTCGAAGCGCAATTTTTCTTCGTAGTCCACACTTTCCCGCAGGGGGACGTAGTCGCGGACGACCAACAGGTTGTTTTCGATTTCAAAGATCAGGTAAAAGTCATCCATCAGTTTTTCCAGAACGTAGCGGATGGGCTTGTTTGAGATATTGAGGGTAATATTTTTTCCCTCAAGCAATTTTGAGTTGTAGGAGTAATCTAAATCAAGGTAGGTACATATTTGTTCAATGACCTTTGAGAGTGATTCATTTTCAGCGTACAGGCTGATGTTTTGCTCCAGGATATTGTCACCTTGCTTCTGTTCCTGCGCGGCTGTTGACAAGCTTGAAAACATCCATAGGAATGCAACAATAAATAGCGAAGCGCTGGCTTTTATAAAGTTTGTTTTCATGGTTTTCATGTTTTTTAAGATTAAGCATCTTTCTTCGATAACAGATAGTGCCCACCTCGCTTTTCGACTTTTAGTCCGTGGGTGTTTGAGATGACCTCCAGAATAAAATCGAGCGTTTCTTTTTCAAAATGGGCATTTAAGAGCAGTTCATCCAGTTGATGGTCCGGAAGGCTAATTTGTACGCGATAGACCTTGTTTAATTGTTTAATGACGTCAGCCAGTGCTGTTTCATTGAAAACAAACGTCCTTGTTTTCCAGGCCAGAAAATTTGGATCATCATTCAGACTTTTGGTCAGTTGCTTGCTCGAATTGATGAAGGTTCCTTTGTCTCCAGGATCGAGCGTGATCTTATGGAGGTTTGCCAGTTTCGAGATCTCTACTTTCCCCGAGGCTACGATGACTTCAACCCGATCATTCTCCGGATAAGCATTGACCGAAAAGCTCGTTCCCAGAACTTTTACGGTCAATGCTTCTCCGGCACGAATGATGAATGGTTTGTTTGGATTAGGTGTTACTTCGAAAAAGGCTTCTCCTTCAATTGAAACTTCACGAATATCGTTGGCAAATTGATCAGGGTAATTAATTTTTGTGTCGCGGTTCAGGGTTACCAGGGTACCGTCTGACAGCTCAATTTGTGACAATCCGGCGTCATCAACCGTGACCCCAGCCATGTGTGTACTGCCGAGTTGGCGCTGCCCCACATAGTAGGCAGCTGATCCAATAATCAGTGCCAGAATGACGGCTGCCGCAATTTTCAGCGCTCGCATCACCATGGACCTGGATATGGCTTTCGGTTCTTCTCCTCGAATACGCGACTTCACCTGCGAGAAGGCCCCTGCGGGGTCGTATTTCTTCAGTCGGTAATGCAGGTTGATTTTTTTTGTCAGCTGCCGTAATTGGCGCTGTTCGGATTCGTCAACCGGAACTTGGCTGTCTTGGGATGTGGGCTCATCGAATAGTTCTTTGGCCAGTAATTCCCAATCCTCTTGTCTGATGTTTTGATTTGCTTTCATCACTCCTAAGACAAGGCTGGAAGAAAATACCCCTAATGGTTTAATCAGGAATTTTTGAAAATGACCAATCCGATGAAGTAATCTTTGTAGTCGCGCAGTCGCTCGCGCAGTTGTTTCAGTGCCAGCCCCATGTGTGTCTCAACCGTTTTTACTGATAGGCCAAGTTGGTCGGCGATTTCCTGGTATTTCAATCCTTGTTCGCGACTAAGTTTAAAAATTTGCCTGCGTTTTTCGGGTAAGGATTCAATGGCCTCGGCAATTTTGTCGGAAAGGCCGACTTCGAGAAAATAGTCTGATTCATTCACTTCTCGCATGAAGCGCTCCTTGACACGCTCGGCATGCTTGTCCCTTACTTTCGTGTGTTGGATCCAATTCAGGCAGTGGTTTTTTACCGCGTGAAACAAGTAACTTTTTAACGAGCGGTGGATCTCTAGTCTGGCTCGTTTGTTCCATAAATTGACAAACAGGTCCTGAACAGTTTCTTCGGCCTTCGCATCATCTCCAAGGAATTGGCTGGCAAACAAACACAACGAACCATAATACGTGTTGAAGATTGTTTCGAAAGCCTTTTCGTCGCTTTGCCGAAGTTGGTTCAGCAGCTCATTGTCTTGGTCCGTGTTCATGCTTGGTGCCTATTCAATCTAAAATGCGGTCGGGCTAAGTTATCAAAAAAATAGACGCTCGCGCAAGGAAAACGCTAATTTCGAATGAAACATTTATTCGTTTTGCAAGTAGTTTTCAGGTAACGGCGACTGATGTGAAAAAAAAAGAAGTACTAATTTTGGTTAGCCTTCGTTTCAAAAAAGTGGACACGACAAAAGAGGATAACGCCTTTTTTGGCTGGATAAGCATACTTTTTATCTATCGTTAGAAATTGATCGTATGAAACTAGCCATGGAAACCGCGTTTTACGCTTAAGCGGATGATTATTTCGACGAGTTCCATAACGGTATTAAGTGTCTGGAAGTGACGGCGCGTAATACATAAATTGTAGTTCAATAAGTTGAAAAAATAAACGTATGAAAAAAATAATCTTAGGATTGGTTCTTGGTTTTCTGGTTT
>TARA_R110002050_G_scaffold261165_3_pt1 | contig 13547 bp, 6 predicted proteins | sample TARA_R110002050 | Tara Oceans TARA_R110002050 (sample SAMEA4396988) | marine metagenome | biome: Polar Biome; feature: [DCM] deep chlorophyll maximum layer (ENVO:01000326); material: water (ENVO:00002006), including particulate matter (ENVO:01000060) such as... | depth 25 m
AAAACATTAACTACATGGGTAAACTATTTAGTTAAAGAAGGTTTTGACCCAGGCAATCAATTGTGTACTGATGATTTTGCTGGTCATTTAAACCGAAACGCAAATCTTTCTATAAAAGCTATTATGGGAATTGCATCTTATGGAAAACTTGCAGGCATGTTGGGCGATAAAAAAGCAGAAACAAAATACATTTCAATAGCAAAAAAATTAGCAAAAGATTGGAAGAAAATTGATATAGATGGCAATCATTACAGCTTAGCATTCGAAGCTAAAGGAACATGGAGTCAAAAATATAATTTAGTTTGGGATGACATATTAGATTTGAATATTTTCTCAAAATCTATCATGAAAAAGGAAATTAAATATTACCTAACCAAGCAAAACAAATATGGTTTACCACTAGATAGTAGAAAAACCTACACAAAATCTGATTGGATAATCTGGACAGCAACTTTAGCTGAAAGTGAAGCCGATTTTAATGCTTTAATTAGACCTATTTGGAAATATGCTGACGAAACTCCAGATAGAGTTCCAATTAGCGATTTTCATGAAACTACCAATGCAAAACGTATAAACTTTAAAGCACGCTCTGTAGTTGGTGGTTATTTTATAAAACTTTTAAAGGTAACAGGAAAATAAATTACCTATCAAATAAAAAACTAATCATTTTTATTAATTTTTCAGCACTTAGTTTATACTACGTGCTGAAAAATAAAATAATATAGAACTTCAAAATGAAAAAAATATATTTCAAACTGGTAACCATGAATGCCTAAGGTTGATATTCGTTCTGATGTGGCTATTGTTTATAGAGTTAGAAAACACAAAAACCCATTTCATGAATGGAATTGTATGAGGTACTTATCAAAAGTATTTTTTAGGGTAATAAACCAACTATAAAATATTTGAAGATACTCCGTTTTTAAATTTTTATAATCAGACTTTGCCTTTAGTAAAACGTGAAATTTTAATATAGATTATGAATTTACAATTCAACCAATAAAATGAAAAAGCAACTTTTTATTTTAAGTCTTTTAAGCTTTTTATTAATTAGCTGTAATACAACGGCTCAAATAAATTCAAAAGCAACAACTCCTTCAAAAAAAGTTAATGTTTTTTTAGGAAGCTCTGGCGATCATGGACAAATGTCTCCTTCTGCCTCTTCTCCATTTAACATGTTAAGTATTGGGCCACAAACTTACACACACACACACACTGGTTACGAATATTATGCTGAAAGATATGAAGGTTTTACCCATACTCATTTAGAAGGTGTAGGCTGTACTGGGAGTGGAGGAAATATTTTAATAAAACCTATATTAAATAAAGATATTGACACCAAACTATTAAAAAAAGAGCAGCAAGCTAGTCCTGGTTATTACGAGGTTTCTTTTAAAAACGGGATACATGCAGCCATGAGTGTAAACCATAATTTTGGATTAGAAGACTATACTTTTCCAAAAAACACTAATGAAAACGGATTGCTTATTGACCTTTCTTTTGCACTTTCTAATAGGTTTATTTCTGAAGAACATACAATTAACAACAATGTAATTTCAGGTTGGATAGATACACATACCACGTGTCATAGAGGTGTCTATAGAATTTACTATGCATTGGCATTTTCTAATCTAAACAAATTTGAAAAATTAAGTGACCATAAATATTATGTTGCCTTAAATCCAAATACAAAAAAAACAACAGTACAAGTTGGTTTTTCTTCTATAAATGCTGATTATGCTAAAAATAAACTTAGTAAAACAAACTTAGAAACTGTTAAAAAAGCTTCAAACCAAGAATGGAATTCATTACTATCACATGTAAAAGTACAAGGAGAAGGAGATCGAGAAAATTTATTTTATTCACTTCTATATAGAGGTTTACAATCACCTTATAAAATTAGTGAAACAGATGGCACTTATGCTGCTACAAATGGAACCATTCAAAAAGCTAATTTTAATGTTTACAATGGTTGGGCTATTTGGGACAATTACAGAGAACAATTACCTATGCTATCTTTATTATACCCAAATAAATATGCAGACATTTCAAAATCTATTGCCAACCTCTATAAATATGGAAAAGAAGATTGGGCTACAAGGTACGAACCATCTCCAACGGTACGTACAGAACACGCCCTAGTCGTTTTATTAGATGCTTATGAAAAAAATTATCCTTTAGATTTTCTTCCTATTAAAGATTCCATTATTGCAGAAGTAAATAGATTAAATTTTGGGGCACCAGATAAAGCATTAGAATCTTCTTACGATCTTTTTGCAGCAGCTAAAATAATGGCAATATTAAAAGATGATGAATTAGCCAAAACATATCATAACAAATCTTTAGATTATAAAAAATACTGGAAAAAAGACTTTGCAGATCTTACTAAAAATGATGTTGACCGTATGCAAGCTAGAGGGTTGTACCAAGGTACTATTTGGCAATACCGCTGGTTTGTTCCTTATGATATTGCAGGACTTAAAAATTTAGCTGGTGGAGAAAAACAATTTATAAAAGAACTGGATCAGTTTTTTGAAGAAAATAATTACAACCATGCGAATCAACCAGATTTACAAGTTCCAGGACTTTATAATGCAACAAATCAACCATGGAAATCTCAGAAATTATTTCGAAATATATTATTAGACCCGGTGGTTCAAAATTATTTTAATGACAATAGTAAAGGTATAGATCCTTATATAGGAAGGATTTATAAAAATCAGCCCAGAGCATACCTTAGAACCATGGATGATGATGCGGGAACCATGTCGTCTTGGTTTGTGATGCGAAGTATAGGTTTGTCTCCTGTAAATATTGGCACACCCATTTATTACCTAACAGCTCCCATTTTTGAAAAAGTGAGTATCAATTATCCCAATGGCAAAAAATTTGAAATTAAGGTAAAAAACTACCATAAAGATCATTTTTATATAAAATCAGCCACTTTAAATGGGAAAGAATTTAATCAAAATTGGTTGCATCATAAAGATATCATACAAGGAGGTAAATTAATTATTGAAACCTGTGATGTCCCGAATACAAATTGGGGTATAGAAAACACATTTGTTACAAAAGTAGAATCATCAAATTAAAATTATGAAATTTAAAAAAATTATCATTCCCTTTGTTGTATTTACCTTGTTTTCATGTAAATCTACAACTAGTATTAGCAAAAAAACCATTCCATCTAAAGCACCAAAAAATGTTATTCTTTTAATAAGTGATGGTACAGGATTATCACAAATATCTTCAGCTTTTTTCTACAAAGAGTCTGTACCAAACTATACACGATTTAAAAATATTGGGCTCATAAAAACTTCTTCTTCGCAACAAGATATAACCGATTCTGCGGCGGGCGCAACTGCTTTTGCTTGTGGAATCAAAACATACAATGGCGCTATAGGAGTAACTGACGATAAAACAGATGCTGAAAATTTAGTTGAAATTGTTTCTTTAAAAAACATAAAAACAGGAATCGTTGCCACCTCTGCTATAACCCATGCAACACCAGCTAGTTTCTTTGCACATACATTAAGCAGAGGTGAAGAAGAAAAAATCGCTTTACACTTAACACAATCTGAAGTAGATTTTTTTGCAGGTGGTGGGTTACAGTTTTTCAATAATCGTAAAGATGGACAAAACTTATTGAATACATTAAAAGAAAAACAATTTGATATTAATACTAAAGCTTTAAATAACTTCTCAGAAATTCAATTTAAAGAAAAAGTCGGCTATTTATTAGCGAAAAGTGCTTTACCAAAAAAGGAAGAAGGCAGAGGTGATTTTCTTTCAAAAGCAACAGAATTAGGCATTCAATTCTTGAGTAAAGATAATTCGGGTTTTTTCCTAATGAGTGAAGGTTCTCAAATAGATTGGGGCGGTCATGAAAACAATGCTTCTTATTTAATTTCAGAACTCATTGATTTTGATGACGCTGTTGGTAAAGCTTTAGATTATGCCGAAAAAAATGGCAATACATTAGTCATAGTAACTTCTGACCATGAAACGGGAGGTTTTACATTGGCAGCAAAGAAAAAGAAGCGAGAAGATGGTAGTGAGTATAGCGATTATAGTGAGATTGGTCCAACTTTTTCTACTGGAGGTCATTCTGCTACTTTAATTCCTGTATTTGCTTACGGTCCAAGATCTGAAGATTTCATAGGAGTTTATGAAAACAACGAAATCTTTGAAAAAATATTAAAAGTTACAAACTGGAAAAATTAAGACTAGGCATAATATAAAATCACTTTTCTGTATTCGAAAAAAAATAGATTTTATAATTAAAGAATAACAATAAGCAAAATGGTTAAGACTAAAAATTTATTAAAAATAACTTTAAGCATCATTTTATTTGTAACAAGTGCAATAGCTTTGTCACAGACCTATAAACCTGTAGATTATGTAAATACTCATATAGGAAATATTAGCCACTTATTAGTTCCAACTTTCCCAACCATCCATTTACCTAATAGCATGTTAAGGGTTTATCCTGAACGTGGCGATTATACAGGTGACCTATTACGTGGTTTACCTCTTATTGTTACTAGTCATCGTGGGAGTTCTGCTTTTAATTTAAGTCCGTTCCAAGGTGCCGAAAGCGACATAAAATCGGTTATAAATTATAGTTACGATTTAGAAAAATCAACGCCTTTTTCATATTTCGTTTACTTAGATGATCAACAAATTTTGGTAAATTATGGTATATCACATCAAGCGGCTCGTTACGAAATACAATTTGAAAATGATAAAGAATCTTACCTTATCTTAAATTCAGGCAATGGAGAAATGCATTGGGATGGAAAGGCTATTTCGGGTTTCCAAAACCTTGATAATAATACCAAAGTATATATTTATTTAGAACCAGGACAACTCCCAGAAACCGTTTTAACAATCAGTAATAATGGATTAATTAAGGGAACAAATACACGTGGAAACAATGCTTCTTTAATCTTAAAATATGCAAAAGGAAAGCGTACTATCCCTATTAATTATGGCATTTCTTTTATTGATAAAAAACAAGCGCAGCGTAACTTGATTCGTGAAGTACAGAAAAAAACTGTTGCCGATTTACAAGAAGAAGGCAGGAAAATATGGAATAAGGCTCTTGGAAAATTTACTATTGAAGGAGGTAGTAACGATAATAAAACAGTATTTTACACATCCTTGTATCGTAGTTACGAAAGACCCGTTTGTATCTCAGAAGAAGGCAGATATTTTAGTGCTTTTGATGGAAAAGTTCATAATGATGAAGGACGTGATTTTTATACCGATGATTGGATTTGGGATTCATATCGCGCGCATCACCCATTACGTATTTTAACAGACCCTGATAAGGAAGAAGATATTTTGCATTCTTTTTTATTAATGGCAGAACAAATGGATAATCATTGGATGCCTACTTTTCCTGAAATTACAGGAGACAGTCGCAGAATGAATTCGAACCATGCCGTTGCTTCTTTTATAGATGCCTATAGAAAGGGACTTGAAAAATTTGATTTAAACAATGCTTTTTTAGCTTCTAAAAATGCAATTACCGAAAAAACTTTAGCGCCTTGGTCAGGAAAACCTGCTGGCGAATTGGACGACTTCTATAAGAATAACGGTTATATTCCTGCATTAAAAGAAGGAGAAAAAGAAACAATCCCCGAGGTCACCTCCTTTGAAAAACGCCAACCTGTAGCCGTAACTTTAGGCACCTCATATGACGAATGGTGCTTATCTGAAATAGCTGATGAATTAAATAAAACAGAAGCACGCGATTACTTTAGAAAAAGATCTTTCAATTACCGTAATCTATTCAATCCCGAAACCCAATTTTTTCACCCTAAAGATAGTGAAGGGCTTTTTATAGAACCTTTTGATTATCGCTTTTCTGGAGGTATTGGTGCACGTGATTCTTATGGTGAAAATAATGGATGGACCTATCGTTGGGATGTACAACACAACATTGCCGACTTAATAGCACTTATGGGTGGACGGCAACAATTCATTCAAAACCTCAATGACTTGTTTTCAACTCCTATGGGGCGAGGTAAGCGTGAATTTTATACGCAGCTCCCAGACCAAACGGGTAATGTAGGTCAGTTTACCATGGCAAACGAGCCTTCTTTACACATTCCATACTTATATAATTATGCAGGGCAACCATGGAAAACTCAAAAGCGCATTCGCAAATTACTAAAAGAATGGTTTAGAAATGATTTAATGGGCGTACCTGGTGATGAAGATGGTGGAGGCATGTCTTCGTTTGTGGTATTCTCTCAATTAGGATTTTATCCAGTAACTCCAGGATTACCAATTTATAATATTGGAAGTCCTATTTTCGAAAAGTCGGAAGTTCACTTAAAAAATGGCAAGAAATTTACCATTATCGCAAAAAACTGTTCTGAGGAAAATAAATATATCCAATCAGCAAAACTAAATGGAAAGGCATGGAACAAGCCATGGTTTACTCACAATGATATCATTAAAGGAGGCGCTCTAGAACTTCAAATGGGAGATAAAGCAAATAAAAACTGGGGAAGCACCTCTCTCGATGCACCGCCTTCTTTTACTTATAAGTATAAAAACTAACAAAAAAACTACAATTTAATTCGGATTTTAATCAAGTATAAATATTATGAATATTAAATTCTTACTTACTATTTCACTTTTTGCTTCGATTTCTTTAGTTGCGCAACAAAAAATCGAAAATTTGGTAGATTATGTCAACACCTTACAAGGCACCAATTCTAAACACGAATTAACTCGAGGAAACACCTACCCTACTACTGCGCTACCTTTTGGCATGAATACCTGGACACCGCAAACAGGAAATAATGGTGATGGTTGGAAATATCAATATTTTAAAGAAACCATAAGAGGTTTTCAGCAAGCACATCAATGTAGCTCTTGGAGCAACGACTATGCTGTTTTTTCTTTGATGCCTGTCGCTGGAAAACTAACATTGAATGAAAATGAAAGAGCAGCAAAATTTAGTCATGACAATGAAATTGCAAAGCCACATTATTACAAAGTGTTATTAGATAATGGTATTACTACAGAAATAGCTCCAACAGAACGGGGGGCTCATTTACGTTTTCAATTTCCAAAAAACCAAGACGCTTTTATAGTTTTAGATGGCTATACAGGGTTAAGTGAAGTTCATATAGACGTTAAAAATCATAGAATTACAGGATATGTTAATAATGGTCGTGGTATGCAACGCTTTGATGGTAATTTCAAAAATTATTTTGTAATTCAGTTCGACAAAGCTTTTAGTTCTCAAGGTATTTGGGATAATACTTCAAATACAAAATGGGATGATAAAATTTCTGGAAACGGAAAAGGTATTGGTGCTTATCTAAAATTTAAAAAAGGACAGTGCGTACAAGCAAAAATTGCCTCTTCTTATATAAGCTTAGAGCAAGCTGAATTAAACTTAAAATCAGAGTTAGGAAAACATAAAAATTTAGAAGCAACAAAAAAAGAAGCAAAAAAAGTATGGAACAAACAACTAAATAAAATAGTGGTTGAAGGCGGTACCGAAGAGCAGATCAAAACATTCTATTCTTGCTTTTTTAGAGCCAGTTTATTTTCTCGTAAATTCTATGAATTAAATGAAAAAGGTGACCCCTATTATTACAGTCCTTATGATGGTAAAATACATAACGGCTATATGTATACTGATACTGGTTTTTGGGATACCTTTAGAGGTCAATTTCCATTAAATGCATTAATGGAACCTACTATGCATGGTCGGTACGTTGCTGCATTATTAGATGCTTACGATCAATGCGGATGGTTGCCATCTTGGTCTTTTCCGAGTGAAGCTGGAAGTATGATTGGTAACCATGCCATTTCATTATTAGCTGATGCTTGGGCAAAAGATTTAAAAACATTTGATCCGAAAAAAGCATTAGATGCTTATTTTCATGAAGCTACTAATAAAGGACCGTGGGGTCCTGCTAATGGCCGTGGTCACTCAAAATCTTATTTCACTTTAGGCTATGTTCCGTATCCAGATGACGGAGAAGCAACAGCAAAGACCCTAGAATATGCTTATGATGATTTTTGTGGTTATGCATTAGCAAAAATGACAGACCATACCTTTTATAAAAATATCTTTTCTAGACAAATGTATAATTACAAAAATGTATACGATCCAAAAGTTGGATTTATGAGAGGCAAGCAAAAAGATGGGCAATGGATTCCTAATTTTGACCCTTATGAATGGGGAGGGCCTTTTACCGAAGGAAATGCATGGCATTATGTATGGTCCGTTTTTCAAGACCCAAAAGGCTTAATAGATTTAATGGGAGGCGACGAAAATTTTAATAAAAAATTGGATTCTGTTTTTACAGTTCCCAATACCGTACATGTGGGAACTTATGGAGGTAAAATACATGAAATGACTGAAATGGAAATGGCAAACATGGGGCAATATGCACATGGAAACCAACCCATCCAACATATGCCTTACCTCTACAATTATTCTGGACAACCATGGAAAGCACAAGCAAGAACTCGAGAGATTATGGAAAAGCTATATAATTCTACCGAAAACGGGTATCCAGGAGATGAAGATCAAGGTCAAACATCATCATGGTATGTACTAAGTGCTATGGGGTTCTATAGTGTATGTCCTGGAACAAATGAATATGTTATGGGAAGTCCTGTTTTTGAAAAAACAACTATAAACCTTGAAAATGGAAAAACATTTGTAATTAATGCCAAAGGAAATTCTAAAAACAACGTATATATTCAATCTGCGAAATTGAATAAAGATAATTACGAACTTAATTATATTACATATCAAGATTTAGTTGCTGGTGGGGTATTAAATCTTGAAATGAGTACAACCCCTAATAAGTCAAGAGGAACAAAAGAAAAAGATAGACCTTTTTCTCTATCAAGCAAAAGATAATTACTATTTAAACAACTAAACCGTTTTATTTAAATTATTATATTTAATCTAATTTCATTAAACTATGAAAAACATTCTTATCTTTTTATTAATTTTAAGCACATTAAACTCTTGCAGTGTATTTAAAAAAAAGGATTCCTTGGCAGGTAATCCTATTTTCAGCGGATGGTACGCTGATCCTGAAGGAATCATATTTGAAGATGAATATTGGGTCTATCCAACGTTTTCGGCACCTTATGAAAAGCAAGTGTTTTTAGATGCATTCTCGTCTAAAGACTTAACCAATTGGAAAAAGCACGAAAAAATTATAGATACTACAGTAATAAAATGGGCACACAAAGCCATGTGGGCACCTTCTATAATCAAAAAAGAAGATAACTATTTCTTGTTTTTTGGGGCTAATGATATTCAGTCTGACAATGAAATTGGAGGTATTGGAATAGGAATAGCAAATCGTCCTGAAGGCCCATATAAAGATCATTTAGGAAAGCCTTTAATTAACAAGTTTCACAATGGCGCACAGCCTATAGATCAATTTATATTTAAAGATATAGACAATCAATATTATTTATATTATGGAGGTTGGGGACATTGTAATGTTGCTAAATTGAATGAAGATTTTTCAGGTTTTGTACCATTTGATACTGGTGAAACATTTAAGGAAATTACTCCAGAAAACTATGTTGAAGGTCCTTTTATGTTTATCAAAGATGGTAAATATTACTTTATGTGGTCTGAAGGCGGTTGGACTGGTCCAGACTATAGTGTATGCTATGCGATTGCAGATTCTCCTTTTGGGCCTTTTAAAAGAATAGGTAAAATCTTAGAACAAGACACGAGTATTGCCAATGGTGCAGGTCATCATTCTGTAATACATGAACAAGATACTGATGATTATTATATCGTATATCATAGAAGACCATTATCGGATGGTAAAACCAGAGATTCCAGAGAAACCTGTATTGACAGAATGTATTTTAATGGAGATGGTACTATAAAGCCAGTAATTATGACCATTGAAGGGGTAAAATCAAATAAATTAAAATAGAAATATGAAAAAAATTAATAACATCATTCTTATTCTACTAGTACTTATTTTTGGTGTTTCATGCCAAAACAAGTCTGAAGAAAAAACCACTATAAAAACAGTTGTTGTCCCTGAAACTACTAGCTTAAATACTAACTACATCAGTAATAAAGCCCCATTAGAACCTAACAAACTTATAAAGTTACCTTTAGGTACTATAAAACCACATAGTTGGTTAAAAGAAAGTTTAGAACGTCAAGCAAATGGCTTAATGGGTAATTTGGGTGAGATTAGTGCTTGGTTACAAAAAAACGATAACGCTTGGTTATCTAAGGATGGTCATGGTTCTTGGGGTTGGGAAGAGGTTCCTTATTGGTTAAAAGGATATGCAAATACAGGCTATATTCTTGGTAATAACGAGATGATAAAAGAATCGGAATTATGGTTCAATGCCGTACTGAAAAGTCAACGAGAAGATGGTAATTTTGGTCCAATTATAGTATCAGACAAAGATGGAACTCAAGATTTTTGGTCCAATATGATTATGCTTTATTGTTTGCAATCATATTATGAATATACTCAAGATGAACGGGTCATAGATTTAATGACCAAATATTTCAAATACCAAAACAGTCTGCCCGATGAAAAATTATTAGCTCCCACCCATTATTGGGCTAAATTACGTGGAGGTGATAACTTATATAGTGTTTTATGGTTATATAACAGAACCGGAGACATTTGGTTAATAGATTTAGCTGAAAAATTACATCGTACCACTTCATCATGGACAAAACGTGATAATAAAAGAGAAGACATACATAACTGGTTTTCCTTAAGAGAAGGTACAGAATACCCCGATTGGTATGGCAATCTTATAGATTGGCACAATGTAAATGTAGCACAAGCCTTTAGAGAGCCTGCACAATACTATCAAATTAGTAAAAATGAAAAAGATCTTCAAGCCACTTATGACAATTTTAAAATTATAAGAGACCATTTTGGTCAAGTACCTGGAGGTATGTTTGGTTCTGATGAAAATGCGCGCCCAGGTTATGCAGACCCAAGACAAGGGATAGAAACCTGTGGTATGGTAGAACAGATGAATTCTGATGAACATTTATTACGTATTACAGGCGATGTTTTTTGGGCAGACCATGCAGAAGAAGTTGCTTTTAACTCGCTTCCAGCCGCATTAATGCCAGATTTTAAATCGCTTCGTTATATTACAAGCCCTAATATGGTATTGAATGATGATAAAAACCATAGTCCAGGAATCGCCAACACAGGACCTTTTTTAATGATGAACCCTTTTAGTTCACGTTGTTGCCAACACAATCACGGACAAGGTTGGGCTTATTTTGCTGAAAATTTATGGATGGCTACTCCAGATAATGGATTAGCAGCAGTCCTTTATGCTTCTAGCACTGTAAACGCCAAAGTAGGAAATGGTAAAGAAATAAGTATTACCAATGCCTCAAATTATCCATTTGATGAGACATTAAACTTTACTATAAATAGTGTTTCACCAACTGAATTCCCATTGTATTTTAGGATTCCTACTTGGTGTAAAGATGCAAAAATGACTCTTAACGGAAAGACTTTAGATATGGCTCCACAACCCAATACCTTTGTTCAAATAAACAGAACTTGGAATAGCGGAGATCAAATTTCCTTAACCCTACCTAAAGAACTTAAGGTGCGTACTTGGAAAAAAAACAATAACAGCATAAGTGTAGATTACGGCCCTCTAACGTTTTCATTAAAAATTAAAGAAAACTATATTCAAAAGAAAAGTGATGCAACTGCTATTGGAGACTCTAAATGGCAAGAAACTGCCGATCCTGAAAAATGGCCTTCTTTTGAAATTCATCCAGCTTCTAAATGGAATTATGGATTGGTTTACGATCCCAACAATTTGGAAGAATCTTTTACCATAGAAACTAAACCTTGGCCTAAAGACAATTTTCCATTTACCCTAGAAAATTCACCCATAGTAATAAAAACAAAAGGAAAAATTATTCCTGAATGGAAATTAGGTCAATATGGATTAGTAGGAGAACTACAACCTAGCCCTGTTTCAAGCCTTGAAAAAACTGAAACAATTGAGTTAGTACCTATGGGAGCAGCTCATTTACGAATAAGTGCTTTCCCTGTAATTGGTGAGAATGATAAAGCCAACAAATGGAAATAATTTTAGAAAAATACACATAACTTTAAATTAACAGATTCTATTAAAAAAGAGTACTTATGAAAAAATTAATTTTCACAATATTTTCAATATTAACAATTTCAACGCTATTACATGCACAAGACTATCAAATAGCAAAAATTGGTAGTCCTGTAGATTGGGTAAACCCATTAATGGGAACAGATTCAGATCCAGGTCTTTCTAACGGTAATACATATCCAGTAATTGCCATGCCATGGGGGATGAATTTCTGGACACCTCAAACTGGTAATATGGGTGATGGATGGGCATATACCTATAACGCTCATAAAATAAAAGGATTTAAACAAACCCACCAGCCTTCTCCTTGGATGAATGATTACGGACAATTTTCAATCATGCCCGTAACTGGGAAGTTGCGTTTTAAACAAGAAGAACGTGAAAGTTGGTTTTCTCATAAAACAGAAACAGTAACACCTTATTACTACAGTGTATATTTAGCAGATCATGATATAACAACAGAAATCACCCCAACAGAACGTGCTTCAAGGTTCCGTTTTACATTTCCAGAAACAGACGAAGCTTCCATTGTTGTTGATGCTTTTGATAAAGGTTCTTATGTGAAAATTATCCCTGAAGAACAAAAAATAATTGGTTATACAACTCGTAATAGTGGTGGTGTTCCTGAAAATTTCAAAAATTATTTTATAATCGAATTCGATACGGCTTTCGAAATTTCAAAAACTTATAATGATGGTAAATTATCTGATGTTTTAGAAACAGAATCAAATCATGCTGGAGCTATCATAGGTTTTAAAACTAAAAAAGGACAAATTGTAAATGCTCGTGTAGCATCGTCTTTTATTAGCTATGAACAAGCCGAAAGAAATCTTAAAGAAATTGGAACAGATAGTTTTAATAAAGTTAAAGAAAAAGGGAAAGCTATTTGGAACAAAGAATTAGGACGTATAGAAGTTGAGGGAGGTACACCAGACCAATTTAAAACATTCTATTCATGTTTGTATCGTTCGCTTCTATTCCCTAGAAAGTTTTTTGAATATGATGCTAATGGTGAAGTGATACACTACAGTCCATATAATGGTGAAGTTCGTAAAGGATATATGTTCACAGATACTGGTTTTTGGGATACTTTTCGCTCTCTGTTTCCTTTTTTAAATTTAATGTATCCTGAATTAAGTGCACAAATGCAAGAAGGATTATCCAATGCTTATGACGAAAGTGGATGGTTACCTGAATGGGCAAGCCCAGGGTTACGTAATATCATGGTAGGTAATAACTCTGCTTCGGTAGTTTCTGACGCCTATTTAAAAAACGATGGATCTTACAAATATAATATTGAGAATTTATATGAAGCGTTAATTCATGGCGCAAATAATGAAGGACCAATGACTGCTGTAGGGCGTGCTGGAGCTCCATACTACAATAAA
>TARA_R110002050_G_scaffold77472_3_pt1 | contig 13525 bp, 8 predicted proteins | sample TARA_R110002050 | Tara Oceans TARA_R110002050 (sample SAMEA4396988) | marine metagenome | biome: Polar Biome; feature: [DCM] deep chlorophyll maximum layer (ENVO:01000326); material: water (ENVO:00002006), including particulate matter (ENVO:01000060) such as... | depth 25 m
AGATTTTCAACAGCGTTTGTTTCAGGCTTGTTGTGTATGCCTTTACGAGTTGCTGTTTGTGATTTAGTTAATTCTTTTAAAGAAAAATTTTTACTGAGGTCCATTAAATTGCCCAGACATACCTGCAAACATATCATCAATTTGTTGTTGCTGTGAAATTTGTTGTTGGTTGTTATCTTGGTTTATCTCCATAGGAGCCGGGCCACCTTCAAGCTGGTTCCCATTATAATTTGGGAGAGCCGGGCCACCTTGTTCTTGATTATTAACAAATGTGATAGCAGGTTGCGGACCAAAAAAGTCATTTTCATTTCCTTGGTATTGCATAAGATCAAACCCTGGTCCAGCTTGTTGTAAGTTAGGTAACCCCTGTTGGAAAATACTATTCATATCAGGGCCAGGTCTCATCATTGGAGGCATTTGTGCATTGCCTATTCCACCTGGAGGAGTGTGTGCCATTTCACCACCGCCATTGTTAGGAACTAAAACTTCTTGTGAAGTGTAATTATTAGATAAACTTTGTTTGATAGTATCAAAAGCACCTTGCATGGCACCTTCCATCTCACCATAACTACTATTAATAGTATCCATAATACCAGACATAGCACCGCCACCGCCACCGCCGTTGCCGCCAATACCATCTGGAAAGCCTGCAAAACCACCACCTATAATAGCATCATGGTTCGGGGCTATCATACCCATCATATTTGTATCAATGCCCATACCATTATCCATACCACCAAAACCCATCATTGATCCCGGTCCTTGGGTCATTGCATAACTACCCATATCCATACCGCCACCCCTGGGAACAAAAGAAGGCTGTGTAGCAGATGCGTTTTCTTTTAATAAACTGTTAAGATCTACCATTACTTACCTTTTTTGGCTAAGCCACCTTTAGCAGCTTTCCATCCTGATTTCATATCCTTATACGCTTTTGGACTAATAGTGCTGTTCTTTTTAGAACGACTATTGCCTTTGTTTTTACGTTTGTTAATATTTTCTACTAAACTCATGTTACCATCCCTAATAAACCTTCTATAAAAATTAAACCAACGGCCCCCACCGTAGTTAAAACAACCCAATAGATCTTATCTATCTTACCACCCAAAGTTTCAATGTCACGATGTAAATGCGATACATCGCTCTTTAAATTGTTTAGATCTCGTTTCACGCCAGTTATATGCCCTTGTATTGAAATTATGTGTTCGCGTTCAGTCTTAGGTTCCATTTCCATTAGGCAGATCCCCGTTGTTTTTGACGAATAAGTTGTTCGCTAGGTGATAATAAAGCAGTCTCGTTACTTGTCAATCCTGTTGCTTGATTTATTTGACCTTGGCCCATTACTGTTTGGTTAGGGACAGGTGTTTCTTGAGTATCAGTAACATTTGAAGCTAACGGTTGAACCGGTATAGGTGCAGGATCCGTAACGTTTTCAGCCATAGGTATAGAATCAAGATCTAGTGGTATTTCTGGTAAAGGTTTTCTATCTGGATCAACTCTTTCTTCAAACCTCATGTATTTAAATTCATTTATTACATCTATTAAATCTAATCTTGGATATAGATCATCATAGCTTACAGTAATTCCGTTACGTGCGTACTCTGCTACTAAATCTTCAGCTCGTTTTTTTAATGCGTCCGAACTAAAAGAAACAGGTGTAAATACACCATTCATTAAATTTCTTAAGTTAGGAACGTTACGACCAGTTGGACCAAGTACTTTTTTAATTTGATGTTCTTTTAATAATCCAGAAGCTAAAGATTTTTGAAACATTTTATGAATAGCAAACTGTGCTACAAAAGCTTCGTCTTGAATATCTCTAAATTCATTTGCCATTACGTGTCCTTTTTGTCGACCAAATTCATCTAAGATAGGTCCGCGCTCTAATGCATTTGTTTTACTAAAGAAATGTTCTGTTTGAAATGCAGCCCCTCTAATTTTTCTTATATCAATAGCTTTATATTCAAGTGCAGATATTGGATCAACGTTCATAATAGAACCACCCATTAATCTTATAAGTACATCACCTATCTCCATAACTCTACCGCCTTTAGTGTCTAAAGTTAAAGCACCCATTACTTGACCGGCAGATCTTACAAACCCAGGTGCAATTGTCTTAAGTGTATGTGCAATAGCTTTGTCTCGTTGGTCTGCAGGAGAATCTAATTCACTAAATATTCTATTACCATCTCTAGTTACACCATTACGTGCAAAAATATCTAAGATAGGTTCAAGCGCAATTGTCTCTCCAACAAATGGATCAATTAATTTCATAAACGGACCCATTTGATCAAAGAAGCGTCTATTTAATTCTGAATCTACTTGCGAAGGGTCTAGTCTAGTGTTACTTAAATTTCTAATAAATGATTCAACGGGACCAACTAAATAATTATAAGGATTATAAGTTGAAGCATCAAAAGCTTTAAAGGTACCGTTTTCATTTTGTTTAGTAATTGGAATTAAAATATGATCGTCTACAAAACCTGGTCCTAAGTCATCTTGATAGGCTCTAAGTTTGTCTTCATCAACGCCGGTCATTGCCATAGCTAATTTTTGTGCGCCGTGATTAAAGCCGTACATAGTTGTAAACTGACCCATTAATGCTCTATAGCCCATAGCTTGCAATCCTGGATTGTTAGAACCAATCATCTTCATTGAAGATGCTGTGGTTGAAAGAGAAGTTCTTATCATTTCAGCCGGGAAAGATATAAAATTACCAAGAGGTGCTTTTCTTAAAGCTTGAATAACCGGTGGAACACGACTGTAAGTAGGATAAGTTTCTCTTAATAAATGTGCGCCCATTTCTTCTATGCCTTCAGCCAATGTTTTTTTAACACCGTTTTGCATTGGTACAAATTCACGACCAACTTGAGTTCTAAAAAATTCTGCTACATCATCTAATGATTTAGTAAATTGTTTTAATTCTGACATGTAAAACTCATGGCCGTATGCTTTCCAAACATTATCACCACCAGCATATAATCTCTGAACTGTTTGCGTAATCTTAGTTTCACCAACGCGATTAGTAAGAGCTGCAATAGTACCAATTTTTGGCTCACCGTTTTTTCCAGTTACGCTTTTTAAGTCTTGAAGAATACCACCTAATTCATTGGCTACTACGTTTTCATCTAAAACCCCTAGTTCAATTTTTCTTTCGATCCATTTAATTAAACTGCTTTCGTCTACTCCTGGACCGGCACCAAAAATATCATCTAACATTATTTTAAAGTTTTGTGTAACACTAGTGTTGCCACCAATATGACCTACGTTCATGGCAAATAAACCAGCAGAACCAAAGTTACGCATTTGTGTTGCTGGGGAGTAAAGTGTTTTACCTCCTTGAACCATTGATTTCATAGCTAAAAGATTTTGATACCATTTTTGTTTTAACATACCATCAAAAAGACTATAGCCCTGTAGTTGAGCAACTATTTCTGGGGAACCATACTTACCTAGAATATCTGAAGGTAAAAAACCAGCACCTTTAATATCAGACACCATTTCAGCGTCTCTTATTTTACCTATAGTAAGAGCTTCATCTGAAGTATTAAACAACCATTTGTTGTCTGTACCCATTTTACTAAGAGCATCTAAAGCTTTCTTTTGTTGTGTACTAGAAATAATATTTCCGGTTGTTTGCATTAAACTGTTTTTAAGGCTTGTTTCTTGACCCATTAAAGTTCTAATTACAGCAGGTAGTTCTTGTCCGGTAAATATTTCTAAAGGATCAACCAGGTTTGGTACACCAGAGTTTTCTAAACGATTAACTATTTTTCTAAAGGCTCTAATAGGGTCTTGCATTTCATATCTAGCAACATGCATCATATCTCCCACTCTAAGTTCAGCTAAACTATTAACCGCTGAAATATCATCTAAAGCTTCTGGAAAAGCTTTTCTAGCTTCAGCAATTTGATCTGGTTGTTTTAATAAATATTTAGCAACGTAGTTTTTAGCAGCCAACACTGCATCCGCTCCAGGACTAAAGCTACTATTGGTAAACATAGCAAAAGATTTTCTCATTTGACCGTTTATGTCAGCAGTTAATAATTTTTTAAGAGAGTTTCCTTCAGGTAATAAATCTTTAAATTCATTGTTTAATTTTGTAACGTACTCTTTTAATTCAGTAGCGTTTTTTCTTAAAGGTGGTGAAACATTTTGTATTTTTATATTACCTTCAATAAAATTTAATACATCGTCAAGATATTTTTTTTGAATAGCTCCATACTCACCCCATTGTTTATGCTGGTCTTCAAATACTTTAGCCATGTTGTAGCTAACCCGTTCTATACTAGAATACATTTTATCAATCGTTCTAGATTTTGCTTTAGTCATAGCATCTGCAGTGTTTTTTAAACCAAAAGCATCTTTAGTTAATTTACCTATGTCTCTAAACATTGCCAGCTTGTTGTCAATACGTGCAAGGTTAGCGTGTAATGGGTCAGCGTTATTTACAGTGAAGTTACGCCACGCTTGAAAGTCAGGTAAACCACCGCCTTCACCACCAAATATTTTTGGTATGTTCTTAGCAAAAGTTGAACCTGGTTGATAGATAGGCTGAATAAATTTATTAACCGCAGCGTTTTTTACATCGTAACCAGCTAAAGCTGCTCGAGCAAATACATTTTTACCAACAAGAGCTGCAGTGGTTTGAATAGCACTAGCAGTTTTTTGTCCAGCGCTACTAATACTTTTACCAATTACCGGAATCATTTTTTGCGTGTAAGGAACTTTACCTGCTAATACGTCAGCCGCTAACTTTAAAGGAATCCCTGCTAATTGCAAAGTGCCTCCTAAAGCAGACCGGTTAATTCCAGGTATAGTTTTTAAAGGTAGGCCACCAACTTTTTTTGTTATACCCCATATAGCTGGACCGGCTAATGGAAACAAACCCCCGATCAGCGCTCCGTCGGCCGCGAACCGTACTCTATTTCTAAAGTTAGCTTTAGCTAATTCAGCGCCGGTTAAATTATCTGTTTCTTCTGGTTTTCCTGGAAGCAATGTGGTGTTGTCTGAACCGATCATTCGTTCTAAACTATTGTAAGGACCACCTGCTGCAAAATCAGCTGCTCCAAAAATAACCGCACCAGTACCTACGCGTTTAGCTAAGTTAGTAAATCTTAGGCCTCTAGTGGTTTGTCTAGCTAGGTCAGTATCAACATACCGAGTCATAGTATTTATACCTTTTACTCTTAATGCTTTTTGTGCACGAGTTAAAATTTTACTTACAACTCCACCAGGTACACCAAATTCAACTAGAACGGAAAGCATGTCACCTAAAAAAGTTTCTGGTTCATTTATACTTTTTTCTTCATACATTTCTCTAAGCTTACCGCTTAAATTAGTATAGCCACCTAAATCAATTCCACTTAAAACTAAATCCATAGTATTAAAACTAAGGTTAGTAAGACCTGTATCTATTGCTCGATTAATTTCTTCAAAACCGTCTATATATTTAGCTTCATCTGCTGTTGCCGCTGTGGGTGCAAACGGTGTAAGTAAGTTCTTAGCAAGAACAGGGTATCTTTCTTCAAAAGATTTAGGGTCTTCGCTAGACATTTTATTTTGAATGTCATTAGCAATAGATCCCATAATTAAAGGACCCATGTTTAACTGTTGTTTAAATTTTTTATAAAAAATATTTTCACCAAGAAGTTTTGGAGAATCACTTAGCTTCCAATTAACAGGTCGAGGGTCTCTTAAAGATTCTGCTATTTTTTGTTTTACATCTTTAGCATCTAATAAAACTTTGTTGTATTTAGTTCGAACTGAATTAGGCATGCCTCTTAAATCTTCTAAAACTTTTCTTTCTTCTTCAACACCCAACAAAGTTGACATAGCCATTTGTTGTTCTGGCTCAGCAGATAAAATTTTATCCATGTTTTCTTTAGCTCTAAGTGTTTTTTGTACTTTTAGATTAAGGTTTTTTAAATAATCTCCATAGATAGTTTCGCCTGTAGGTATAATTGGTTCTTGATCATCTTGAACTAGTTTTCCGTTTCTAGTTCCACCTGAAAATAATTTTCTTACCGTACCACCTTTTGCAAAATTAAAAGTACCGTTCTTTATAACATCATCAAGCACCTTAGCTTTTTTTGGAATACCAAAAGCAAAACCTGCTTTTTGAGCTTCGCCAACTAAATCCATTCCATACTCTTTTAAATATCTAGCTACTTCATCCACACCATACCATTCTTCTATGGCTTTTCTGGTTGGAGGTAAAATAGTAACAACATCTTCTGCACGTAGGTCAACTTGCTTAGCAACAAATTCGTTGTAAGATTTATTAATATTTTTTATATTATTTTTACCTGCTGGGTTGGTTGGAGTTTTTAAATCTGACAACAACCTGCTTAAATAACTTTGAGTTTTACTAATAACACCTCTGTTTTTTATAGCGTCTTCCGGAGTAACAAAATTTGCATAAGAAGGCAAATTAAATCTTGCTGCAGTCACCATGCTTGCAGGTTCGTGTACATCCATACCACCAGCAAACGCTCTAGCGTTTTGTTTTAAAGACATTTGGCTTTGTTTTGGATCTCTAATAATAGTATTGTTCATTCTATCAGCAGCAGCTTTATATGTTTCAGTCTGACCCATATAAGAATTTCCTCCTGTTTTTCTTAAATCCTCAAAAACTTCATTGGCTAAAAGTTTATTTGTTCTTATTGTACTAAGTTTAGTTTTTCCATTAACAGTAAAAGTACCACCATCTAAAAGACTTAAATAATTTGTTAATGCATAACCAGCTTGAGAAGAAGATACATTACCACCTAGAATTTTTTGAACTTCCGTTATGGGAGGTAGCTTTCTATTTTTAATTACATACTCTTTAAAAGCAGAATTGTTTGCAAGTTTATTAATTCTTGTAACTTGATCAGAAGTTATACCTTTAACCCCCCGGTTATCCCACGCTAGTTGTAATTTTTTTAATTGTGCTTCGGTTGGTTTTTTAAAAAATAAAGCGTTGTTATTAGGCTGTATTCTACTTGGTTCTAAAATTTCATTTACAGATTTAAGAAAAGTATTTCTTTGATTAGTTCTGTTTACTTCGCTACTAAAAGTTTTTGTTGACGCATAACCTTTAATGTTTTTTTCAAAAATAGCCTGCACGTCATTAGGGGTTATTTTATTTCCTTTAAGTTTTAAAAAATCTTTATACTTTCCTAAAGACATTTGAATTTTAAATTTTTCGTCACCTGATAAGTCGGCAAAGTTTTTTGTATAAAAATAACTGTCTGGATCTGCAAAAGTAGGTTTCTTATTGTACCCATATAAGTCAGGTATTTTTATTTTTCCTGATCTAAAACCTTCATATAATTTATTTATTTCTGGATCTTTTGGTTTAAATAAAGCTTGTTGTATTTGGCTATTTCCAGTAGTGCCTAGCTCTACTTCTTTATTGTAATAAGGGTTATAAGAGCCATCAGACATATAAGCAATGTTGTCATTTTGAAAACTTGCTTGACCAGTCTTTTGATTAAAAACTAATTTACCTCTAGTACTTAATTCAAGTTGAGCTTTTACAGCTTTTGCTTCTGCAGGCCCTACTTTTTTCATCAACTCTTGAAAACTTGCTGGTACTAATTTGCCATTTTGTATAAGTATTTTAGACCCTTTATAAATTCCTTTAAAAGCACCTTGTGTAATTGCACCACCAACTCCAATAACCGGAATCAGTTCAATACCTAAAGACGTAAGCACAGCACCTGTAATATAAGCCCCGTTATTATCTGCAGCACTGTTTAGAAGAGCGTCTCTTTCTCTTTCTAAAACGGGAAAAATTCCTGCCGTTTCAGTACCGTCTTCATTTTTTGTAACAAATGAAAATAATTTATTTTTAGCTTGTTGTAATTCTATTCTTGCAGCATCAAGTCGAGCAAGGTTTGGATTAACTCCTCCAAAAGGATTATTTTTTTGCTCACTTGTTAAAGATCTACTTACCTCACGATTAATTAAATCGTATTTATCTTTAGCTTCTTTATAATTATAAAATGCAAGCGGCTGCGTTGTTTTAAGTACCGACACATTGTCAGAATTATTCATAAATTGATTAGGATCGTAAGTTAACGTGTAGCTAGCCTTTGCAAAATCAAGCCCAAGATTGTCGTTAAGTTGACCCGTGTATTCAGAAAAAACTTCATCGTTAAGCTGTAATACAGTATCACCTTGTAAAAAATCATTGTTTGTACTTTGCAACATACCCGAAACAAAAGAGTTAGTTTCATTTTTGTCAAAATCAAGCCCAAGATTGTCTTTGCTAAGTTCCCATTCTTTAGCAGCTTGATAATTAGCAAAAGAATTTCCAGTGTTGTTGTTTATTGCTTTATATAACTTTTTATTGTTTCTAAAATCTTCTATAGTGTATTCCCCTTCGTATTCCCCTTCGCGAGTTAACATTTTATGTTTGTTTAAAAAATTAAAAGCATTGTCAATAGCCTGTCCTTGAGCATAAGAACCTCTACCTGCGTCAGTACGCATGTTTAATATTTTATTAAAATCTTCAGAACTAGTATTTTGCCATCGACCCCATTCGCGATCCGCGATCGGTGTTTCAGAACCCACCAAACCCTTAGTAAATTTATTTAAAAATCTACTAGCCTTAGTTAATGGAGCAAAATCCATTAAATTACCAGTATCAGTTAAAGTCCCTTTGTCTAAAAGATCTACTTCGTTTTCAGCATACCGCTGTCCTCTATAAAGTTCTTCTTCAGCCATTTAAGCTACCTGTGTTGGTAATTCTAGCTCTGCATTATATTTTTGATTAAAGCGAACTATGTCTTGTGGTGTTTGTAATTGTGCAAAATCAATCATTGCTTCTTCGCTATTTAAAATTAATCTAATAACGCTGTCGTTTACTTCTGCTGGCAACCGTTTACGTAGTTCTTCGTAAGTCAAAGGCATGCCTTGGTCCGGGCTTGATTCTGACGCTTCCGCTTGCATAATAGGAACTTGATTAGGATCTTGTACCGGTCCACTGCCTGGTTCAAACCCTGGAGTAGGTAAAGCATTAGGCATATCAGGATCCATAGAACCACCCATTGCACGTCCAACACGACCACCTTGAGAATTTTCTTCTCGCACTGCTCCAGGCCACGCCGGAACATAATTATCAATAAGACCAGAAGCTTCAAAAACTTCTTTTGTTAGTTTTTTTCTAATCTCAGTTTCGCTCATACCGTTATAAATATTTGGATAACCTGGTTCACCTTCTTTAATTTTAGAAGCGGCAATTGCGTTTCTAATTGAAGTTGCTAATGCATCAGAAAACGCTGTATTTTTTTGAAGATCAGCTTTTTCTCCGGTAATCAGTCTAGTCCATTCACCGTAAATAATATTTGTTAAGACATCTCTTTTTTGCTTATAGTCTTCTAATGAAATGTTAGGGTCTTTCATTTCCTCTATTAATTCATTGCCACGTTCTTCCCTAATTTGTATTTCTTTCTTATATTTATCTGGGAACAATTCTAGTTCTGCTCTTAATACTTCAATTGCAGCTTCCGTTTCTCTACCTATCATATCTAATTCAAACGCTTGATTATCATCTAGTAAGAGTTTATCGTTTTCAAAAGTACGATCTTGTAAACTCATTTGAAACTCATTTGCATCTGCAGTTAATTTTTGCTCTATAGCGGTACCTGCTCTAAGTCTATCATAAGCATTTTTTTGTTCAAAGTATTGCGCATCTCTAGCTTCAGCACTTGTAGCTAAATCTTGACCTAATCCAGATAAAGCGCTACTTGCATTAGCTAAAGCTCCACCAATACCACCTGAATCATCAACTGTTGGTGCGCCCATAATTTCTGCACCTGCAGCAGCGATTCTTAAATAATCGGATCTTGAAAAACCTTTTTGTTTTTCTGGTGCAGGATAGTATTGATCTATTAAATCTACATAACCAGCGCCGGCAAAACCCTGTCGTTGTGATACGCCACCGTGTTTGTAATCATTTCTATTTTGATGTGTAGCGCCGCGCATAACAGTACCATCGGGCATAGTATGTGTAGCAATACCACCTCGTTGGTAAGTAGGTCGAGTCATACCACCATTGCCAAAGCCTGCAGTGATACCATTATTAGCACGGCCACCCATATTAAACATTGGTCTTTTTAAACTTTTAAACATTTTAATCTTTTCCTTTATTGAAAGCGCCTATGATACCACCAAGACCTACTCCTGCACCAAGAAGAGTGTCTAGAGTACTCTTATTTGGAGTTGTGATAAAAGAAGTACTTGAAGGTGAACCATAACCAACACCTAACATTTGACCATAAAAACCTAAATTTTGTTGTTCGGCTGTTGCCCCAGCTTGTTTCGCTGCTTGTTCTGCATTTAGTTTCGCTTGCGCTGCCGCTGTGTTTTGTTGGCCCATAGTTGTAAGCGTATTCATTTGATTGTTTAAATTGTTCAAACCATATTGACCCATGTCCATTTGTTGTTGGCCTAAGCCCGCATAGATACCCATTTGGTTTTGTACTTGTTGTTGTGTAGTGTTAGCCATATTCATTTGATTAGCACCTTGTAATCCATAGGCTTGAGCAGCTTGTCCATACAATGAAGCGTTATTATTTGCCATTTGTTGTTGCGCATTACCTGCTTGCATTTGCCCAGTAGCTTGATTTTGAAAACCTTGTCCAAGACCCATTTGATTTTGTCCTGCTTGACCATAACCTTGCGCAGCTTGTTGATATGCGTTTTGATTAGCCGCAGCTTGTCCCATATTTGCTTGACCTAGACCCATTTGTTGTGCGTAAGCAGCTTGAGCATTTTGATTGGCTTGATTAAAACCTTGCGCAAGTAAATTACCTTGTAGCTGTGCACCACCGATAGTTTGATCAGCTAACATTTGTCCTTCTGCAACCCCGTACCGCGATCCGCCAAACGCGTTACCGGCACTAGCGCCCAACATTGCTTGTTGCTCTTGTGCTTGTTGATTAAACGCCGCCATTGAAGCATCAATAACTTGTTGTTGATACGGTGACATAAATTGTTCATAAGCATTTGCACCACTGTATTGACCAGCTTGAGCAAAGTTAGCGGCACCAGCGTTCTGACCAGCGGCTGCTGCAGCTGCAGCTAGATCATATTGACCGGTAGCATTGTTAAATTGTGTTCCTGCATTTCCAAAAGCATTATTGGCATTACCTAAAGCTGCGTTTTGTAAAGCATACTGACTTGCGCCAGCGTTCTGTCCAGCGGCTGCTGCTGCAGCTTGCGCCGCAGTCATAGTTCCTGCATTGTCATACGCAGCGTTAGCGTTAGTCATATTGGTTTGATAAGCAGTGCCATTATTATTAAAGAAAGTTTCGCCAGCAGTAGCAAAGTCTTCTGCGTTTTCTAAATAAGCTTGATAAGAACCTAAGCCATTAGGGCCTTGTGCAAGCGTTTGAGCTTGTGTGGTAAGAGCGTCAGTTCCTGCAGTGTAATAATTATTAGCAGCGTTGCCCATGTATGTTGACGGATCAACATACCAAGAATTAGTATCAATGGCGTTAGGGGCGGTGCCGTCTATATAACCGGCAAAATCTTCACCCATTGTTTCAACATAACCAGCGGGTAATGTTCTTTGAGTAGTTGTGGTCATATTAAGCCATTGCCTCCATTTGTTCCATTAGCTGATACATTTTTTTCGCTGCAGCTCTTGGTTCGCCGTTGCCGCCTGTCATTTTATCAAAACCTTCCATACCTTTAGCTGTTATCACAAATTCATCTTTTGACAACATTGCCGGTACGTCATCAGCTAGTTGTGCAATTCCTTGAGAAACAAAAGTTCCTCCCGGTACGCGACCGTCTAATTGCATACCATCAGGTACACCAGGAGCAGCCATAATACCAGTGTCGCCACCCATATTATAATTAACTCTACCACCATTCGCAAAATTACTACCATATAAACGTTTGTAATGTGCCATTAGTTCTGGATCTTTTTTGTATCTAGCATATCTTGGATCATCATATTTACGTGGTGGGTTACCATGTGCTTCATATTGATCAAAAAAAGTTCTTAAGACAGCGTCTTTTTCTTGTTGGTTTTTAAATTCTTTTTCTTTTAATTTTTTTTCAGCTTCTTTAAAGCCACCTAAAGTAGTTATAGTACCAAGTGAAGTTATAGTTTCTATAACACCCATTTTTGCAAATTGACCTGTTTGTAGTTCTTCAAAAGCAGGCATTGCAAAATCCACTGCTTTTTTAGTAGCTACATCAACTAGTGAATCACTGCCTGGAAGTGCTGGAACTTTAGCAACCTTAACGCTTTGGCCAAAGTTAGCACCGTTTTGTTTTAACACTGCTAATTCTTTTTCGCTAGGAAGAACACCGTTGTTATATTTATCAGACCACGCTTGTATTTTTTTAGGGTCGTCTTTAAAATTACTTGTTGTTGTTGCTTTTACTGGATCCATGCCTTCTCTTAAAACTTTATCTAAGTCTGCACCGGTAAGAGTAGGATCCAATTGACTATACTTAGCCATAAATTGACTATATTGAGATGGATCAATTGCTTTCATGCTTTCTAAAATACCGCTTGAGTTTTCCATGTATTTAAATTGATCCATGTTCATGCCATCAAACATTTTATTACCACCAAACCCTGTGTAAGCATCACTTGTAACATTAAACATAGATTTAGTAGGATCAAAACCACGAGATAACATATTGTCTAAACCTGCTCCGCTATTGCCAGCCATGCCATCACCAAATAAGTTAGAAATTTTTCCAGCTCCACGTTGACCAAGAGTTCCGCCTGTGTTTGTAGCAGAATCATAACTAAGTCTTTTGGCTTTCATTGCGTCAGTATTAGATGCTCCATAAACAGCTAAAGCTGCAAACGGATCTAATTGTCCGTCATTTTGTTTTGCTGAACCAAGTTGAGCAAAAGCATGGGCTCCAGCGGCACCTATAAAAGGTACTAAGAAAGGTGCAATGTAACTTGAATAAGGAGCTAGTTCTTTTGGCATCAGCTTATCAGCTGCGCTGTTCATAAAGCTACTTACTTCATTCGGTGTTATTTTCTCTACAAAATCACTTATTCCGCCCATGAATTATTCTCCAGTGTCCGATCCCATAATAGGCATCTCTAAAACTTTTATATGTATATCTTTGGCTTTGTTAGTTAACCATGGTTGGTTACACTGAGTGCAGGTGCCGATTGCCTGTTCCTCTGAATCTACCTCATTATCACAATTTTTACAATAGATTCTCTCATATATTTCTGGCTGTATTATTGGTAGTTCTTTACCATCAACCATTTGCGTACCCAGCGTTTTGCCTTCTCTAATCTTCCTCATTGTTTAATTTCCAATACAGAAAGAGTTACGTGTAAGGCGTTATTTTGATTACTTTGGACCCTTAGTATATCACTATCTTCTAAAACCAAAGGTTGTCTCAAGATTTCTTCATCATGATAACCTGATAAACCAGCGTTACCTACAGTCATAGTAATGTCTTTAATGATATTAACAGTTTGATTAGCCGAAGCATCAAACAGCGTTATGCTAACAACTGAGTTTACAACAGGAGTACATAAAAT
>TARA_R110002050_G_scaffold19421_3_pt1 | contig 13524 bp, 24 predicted proteins | sample TARA_R110002050 | Tara Oceans TARA_R110002050 (sample SAMEA4396988) | marine metagenome | biome: Polar Biome; feature: [DCM] deep chlorophyll maximum layer (ENVO:01000326); material: water (ENVO:00002006), including particulate matter (ENVO:01000060) such as... | depth 25 m
CTGATGTGGGACGCCAGTCTTCTGGTGTATCACTATCAAGTCCTCCATTGGGGTTACTCGGTAATGCACTTAAGCTTATAGATGTACTAAAGTGGTTAAGAAACGAAGGAGAAGTTGCCAGTGTTCTTGTGAACAGCTGGTGGCGTTCTCCAGAATATAACTCAGCTATCGGTGGTGTAGCGAATAGTATGCACCTCACACTAGGAGCAGCAGACATTGTTAAGAAAGGATTGTGGCCATCAGAGGTTGCTGATTTGCTAGAAGATAGTCCGTATAAAGATGACCTGGGAATTGGTAGGTATAAGACATTCACGCATGTCGATATCCGTGGCATGTTAGGAAGGCATGCACCTGCAAGGTGGGGTACTAATGGCTAATGGTATCCAAAACCTAGATCCTAATCTTTGGCAGAGAATCAGACGATTGCTTGAGCCAGAGTCAGGTGCAGAGCTTACTGGTTTAGTGGGTGCATCGCTTTTACCTGGTGTTGGAGAGGCCATAGATGTAGCAGATATTGCCGCTGGTATACAGGACCGTGATCCACTAAGGATAGCCCTTGCGACGGCTGGCCTTGCGATTCCATTTGTAACTGGTTCATCACTGAAAGGTTTGGGCAAGAGTTGGCCAGAGCTTCGAGATATTAAAAGGAAAGCAAAAGAACTCGAGAGGCTAAGTGTAGAAGATATGCCTACGAGAGATCCTATCCGGATTAGTGAAGATTTGAGTGGCCCTGAAGCATTAGAACAGCTACGCCTTGAAAGATTTAAGCGCTTGATGGAAAATGAAGTTCTACTCGGGTCTGGCGAATTAGGTGGGCGACGTGCCATTGATGCACTGCCCGAAAGAATAATGATGGAGCGCCCACGTTATAGAGAGCTTTATCCTGGTCTAACCAGAATAGGGGACGATGCTTTTGAGCAAGAAGTAAGAATACGGGAGCTACTAAGATTAGCAGATCAGGGACAACGGTTGAAACGCTTAACCCAACAGGGATATACAAAAAATCCTGTAGGATTTCATGCTACTAACAAAATTGAAATCAGTGATCCTAACCTTCATGCATCAGAAGGACTAGGACTTCAAACAAACCCATCTGGAATAATCAGCCTGGGTACAGATATGCCAGGTCGTGAACTGTGGGACACCAATTACGATAGGATAATGGACCTTTTAGACCCTAATCTTGGCAGATCGGATTTTGCCAGAGGCATCCCTAGCATTGAGGAGGCATTACGTAGGCAAAGACCAGATTATTTCGATTTACGTAGAGATCCAGGTGTCTACTCCTCTGGACCAGACATACTACCCTTCAGGAGATTTGAGGGTAGCAATTTTGCGGGCTTAAGCGCGGGTGACCGTGGATATTTTGGAACTGCGGATGCCTATTTTGCACCCCACATACCAGGCGCTCAAATGTATGGTGAAATTGTACAACCATATGTCCATAGAGGTTCTATATTAGATCTGACAAAGGTCCAGCCGGGTAAAACAGCTGATGCTATAGACTTGGGTATTATAAGACCAGAGGCAGGACCACCTGATGCTATCAGGAAAATCCAAAAGGATTATCCAGATATAGCATCGGACCTAGATAAATCATTGAAGAATCTAGGCTGGACCCTGGAAAGCGTGGTCAAGGCTATGAAAGCTGGTCCATATCACATACTATCCGGTAAAACGGAGGAAGCTGAAAGCATGTTATCCCATGCTTTTAGAAACGTACTTCAAGATTATGGATACAGCGGTATAAAGGCGGGGAATGAGACAGCAGTATTTAAAGGAGGCGATATAAGACATATAGAAGCTGAATTTGATCCTAAACGAATAGGCTCTGACGATCTTCTAGCTGGCCTTGGCTCCCTATTTGCTGCTGGAGTAGCTCGTACAGCAATGCGAGATGAAAACTAATGGCTAACGGAATATCAAAAGCAACGTCACTGCCAGCAGTCAGCATAGGCTTTGCGGTGTCCATATTGGTTGCCACCTGGGTTGCAGGTGCTAGATTTGAAGGGATGGAACGTGCGGATGCACAAGCCATCGTGCAGATCCAAGATGTTGCTGATAGGCAAAAGAAGTATATAGGCACCACTGGGCTACTCACTGAACAACTAGAAGAGTTGCAAGATCAGGTAACAGCACTCGAAAGAGAATTGGCACTACTTAAAGTAAGGCTTGAACTGGATAAAGATTAATGGATTGTCCACGCTGTGGGGCTGAGAGAGAATTGAACAATGACTATTGTGCTTGGTGTGGATGGGACTTCGTATCAGAGTGGCAGATCTGTGAGCGTTGCGGAACTACTATAAAAGATCCCGAAGGATACTGTGACGAATGTGGTGATGTTCTTGAAACATGACTAAGGAGGAGTAATGAAGGAGACTGACGGCCCACATATTGTGGGTGTTTTTTCAGACATCCATTGTGGCAGTACAGTTGGCCTCATGGGTGAGCCAGTACTACTAGATGATGAGAACTATTTCCATCCTAGCATTGTCCAAAAATGGTTATGGCAAGAATGGACTAATGCTTGGAGTAAAGTTAAAGCTTTGATACCTGGATCAGCATCTTTTAGCCTAATATCTCTCGGTGACTTATCCGAAAATATACATCACGGAACACATCAAGTGATTTCTAATCAGGCCTCAGTGCATTCTCGAGTGGCAGCTGAGAGTTTACAGGTTCCACTAGCCCTGAAGCCCGACACTATCCACTTTATTAGAGGAACGTCATCGCATACTGGTAAAGGATCATCGATAGAGGAAAGCATTGCCAGACACTTGGCTAGTCATGGGCATCCAGTGGTCAAAGATCCAGACACCAACCAGTTCACATCTTATCGCAGAAGGATAATGGTTGGCGATGTTCTTCTCGACTGTGCACATCATGGTAGAGCAGGCCAAAGAAGCTGGACATCTAAGAGCTACTCCACAATTTATGCCAAAGATATCTGGGTATCTCAGATGGTGGATTGTTACAGCGCCATGCGACGCAACCCTGAAAATGTCGAGGACATCTTCGATAGGATGCGACCACCAGATCTTAGCTTAAGGGGCCACCATCACAGATTCGTGGACAGTGGGCCTTCCGATGACTTTGTTACTAGGCTTGTACGTTGTGGTTGCTACCAAATGCCAACTGAGTTTATACACCGGATAGCTGCGGAGACCTTGCCGTCAATTGGAATAGTTGTTCTTCTTATTCGTGGAGCACATATTGAAGTGATGCCAATACTATCTACAGTGGAAAGATCTACCGTTGTAAAGACAGGAGGTCATAATGATTAGGCTGACGGCAGAAGAAATTATTAAAGAGTTGAACATGGGCCTGGAAGAGGGCAGGCTTAGTGAAACAGGTACTAGTGAACAAGATCAAGAAGAAGGGTGGTACACTGTAGATGATCTATGTGAAATTCTGAATCGTGAGAGACAGGCTATTAGAATAAGATTAAAGCAACTTCAAAAAGCTGGTAAGCTCGAAACATCTCGCAGACTTAAAATGACAATCGATGGTGTCTGGAGAAAAAGCCCTGTGTACCGAGTTGCATCAGTGTCAGGAGTACCTCAAAAAAAATGAAAACACTTTTGGAATACAAAGAGCTACTAATTTGTGGCGTGTTAATTATTTTGCTGGCACTGTCATTCAATCGAATCGGATCAGCGAGGTCAGCTGCACTCATCGCAGAAGGCCGAGTCGAACAATTAGAAGAACAAAGAATGGAACTCGAGGACCAACTCACAGAATCTTATGAATATTACCAGGTGCTGAGAGACAGTTTAGACCTAGCACACGATTCTCTTACAGAAATTAGAGAAGAAGCGAAAAACGACGCTCTCACGTCCTCTGTAAGCTTCGAGGAGAACCTTGGTATACTACGTGATAGCCTAGACGATCAAAGTTCCTTAGCGATGGTCTTAGACACCTTAGAATCGAATCACCTTAAAGTAGTAGCTTCATACCAGATTCAGGTCGAAACATTAGAAGAAGAGAACCTAATGTTGTGGAAAAGAGTACAAGTTACGGACTCGATGTGGTTGCTTGAGCAGAATTTGAATCAAGCTCTGCGAAATGAAATCGTTGGGCTCAATGAAGCTTCGGATGCGTGGCGCAAAGCGGCTACTCCAAACGTGCTGGCCAGGATCACAGGTCCAATTTCGTATGCAGCCCTAGGAGTCGGAGTCGCTCTCCTCTTGAGGTAACATCCGAAACGCATACAGTCCGTGACCCTTATGTTGTTTCTGAATTATGTAGGCACCAAACTTAGGCTTACGCAGATTACGAATCTGTGCTGATATAGATGCTCCGTTACGATCTCCGGTGACCCGACATACATCATCGACTGTCCACCATCTGTAATCACTGAGACAATCGTACACCCTACGCATCTGGCCTTTAAGTCTTTTACGATCCCGAGAGTCTACATAATCGTCACCATCAAACTGAGCCTCGAGTGGGCCACCCTCGGGAGTACAGATGGGGCACATCAGTTTTAGAAATTCAGTATCGTCGTGACTGCAAAGATGTGTGTATAATGTTTTAGGCATTGTAAGTATCTCCTGGTCTATGGGATTGGGCCTACACTTTGCTCTAGCTTATAAGAAAGACACCATGCGATAGAATCCAAATGAGGATTCGCTGATGGCAAATATTCTGGGGGCGGGGATTCATGCATTGGGATCACCATCTCTGCCAACTCATAGCGCACAGCCGTCATAGTCATTTGATGGGACACAAACATCGTGAACCATATCCCTGCAAAAAAACAGAACCAAGTCATTATTTTTTCTAAATCGATCATTCACCTCTCCTTTATTTCAGAATCAAATCATCGTAGTCTGCTTCTATCCAGACCTTCGCACCACATGACAGTGGTTTATCGGGAGAGTACACCACCTCGCTAGGGCCATTAATTCTAACATTGCTGGCATACTCGTTGGACTGATAGGTTTTCACCGTGATTACAGGTACGCTCTCGCCATTCTTAGCATTACTCCTAATCTTATGTCGGTTGATATGTATCTTAGCCTTCATGTCCCCCCTCTTTATTCTTCCTTGTTAGCAATAAACCAACTCCACAAAATCACTGCAAAGATAAATGTAAATGCCCATATGTATCTCATTGTTATTACCCCTTACCTAGATACACCAAGTCATAGAGCATTCCATAAAGCTCTCTCTGGCCAGCCCAACCTGAATTTGTAGCTCGGAACTCGTTGTCATCACGATTCTCCCAGTCCACTTTATACAGCCTTCCTACGAGTGTCTCATAGCGTTCACGGCTTGACTCTAGATGGGTTGCGATAAGGGTGCCACCTAGCTTGCCCAGAGATGCTACGCCCACTGAATTTTTTAGGAAATATTTTATAGATTTAGTTGTCTGTGTGTCATCTTCCTCGTGATATATTACTTTTACGGATGGCTCTTCGGTCCACCCTCGCTTACATGTTTCAGACACTAGTCTCCAGTAGTTTTTAGCTAGATCTAGGGGATCCTCACCGTCATGGTCTAGCCGACGTAATAATTCTACTGGAAACATGTCGGAGGTTGCACGTCTGATTGTTTCGTATGTGGGTTGTCGCTTCAAGCCCTTAGCAATTGATTGGCCAGTCATGTTCACTCGGTATTGTCCACCTTCGCCTGGACCCCATACGGAATCTGTATCACGACAAAGTGATGCAGCAATCTTGCGGATTTTTTGTTCATAAGATACCTCAGATTTTTCTGTGATATCACATTTATTTATTTCAAACAAAGCTGTTGCTATCTTCTTCTGCTCTTTATTAATCGTGTTAAATAGTTCTACCTCTTGTTCATAGGTTAATCCAAAATAAAATAAGACGGGAATATTAGCTCTAAAGTCTGGATTGAGTGCAGTTGCGAGTTCAACGCCTGCACATCTGTGCTGACCATCTGTTATGGCTGAACAATATTTGCCCCATTTATCCAGAATGGTTTCATAATCTTGCAGTTTTATTAGATGTAGGTATCGATCTATATCTTTTTGTTCTGACAGTCGTACAGAAACCATTATGGTGGTTATCTCTTTATTTCTACCCGGACCTTCTAGGTATTGAGCCATACTACGTACCCTTTCTGGCTCAACATTGCGTTGATATCCTTTTTTGTTTTTAGCAGTAGAAAAGGGATCAAAACTATTTTCGTGCGGAACAAACAGTAAATTCTCGACTGTCTCCTGGTCTATCACACCCAAATAGCTATGATATTCATTCACAACTGCTATGTCGTCCACTACTAAATGCTTCATGTTATTTCTCCTCCCACCATTTAGCCTTCTTAGGCTTCACTAGTGGCTGTCGTTGTTGGTTATAGTCGTAGCTCTCTACCATCTCTACAAACATGTCGGTCACTGTAAGCCCCCTGTTCTGCGCCTCGCGTCGTACCTTGTTCAGAAGTACTTTCTCGAGACGCAGTAGGAAGGCTTCTTTAGAAGGGGAGACCGTCATCTTCTTCCTTGGTCTCTTCCGCAGGTGCCTCAGCGGTAGGTGCGCCCTCACCTGAGTGTACCTCTAGCCTCATATATTGATAAGGCTTTCCACTGTCACGTCCGACACGCTCCCAGGACGCAACCTTAACCTTGGGCATTGTTCCTGTCTTCGCTTCTTCAACCAGTGCCTTTAGGAATGGTCGAGTAAACTCGATGGTTCCAGTCATCCCTGGATGCTTATCAGTTTTAGCATACTGATTAGCAAAGATGCTGAAGTCTAGCTTGGGTTGATCATCGTAATTCGGCATTACTAGTTCTCCTCTTTTTCATCATTAAGTTTAAGTGCTAACTCTCCTGCTTCTTCCAACTTCTTGGTCAAAACCGCTGCCTTCTCTTGATCACCACTGGCTATCACGGATTTGATTTCCTTCTTGGTTTCTCCTTCTGGAGTCCAGCCTCTCTCATGCAGATCAGTCGCAACAGTTCTTAGCTTTGCAATGTGATCTACTGTGCTTGCTTTCTTTTGCTTCGCAGGAGCCTTCTTTGGTGTTGCTGGCTTAGAGTCTTCACCTGCTGGCAAGCCATCTTTCACGTAGAGATAATTAGCTAGACCAAATAGGCTGAAACATTTTACGAGACAACGCATCTTTGCATCCGAAATATCTCTGCTGGATGGATGTGCTATGCTCTTGTTCCTGTAGTCCATAACCGGCAACCACATCTCACGCGCTACATCACCAATAGTAACCGTACATGAGACCATTGCAGTGCCACCTTCGTAGTAGGTTAGGTCTCGAATGACACCACTCTGGTCAGTCGTGCCATTCCACTTCACTACTAGGTCTGGGTAATGCTCTTGCATGATTCTCCAGGCATGACCCCAACTGAGATAGGTCAGCCCTGCTTTCTCCTCTGTGTATTCGTTGACGTTGATCTTACTCAACGCTTTCCAAATACTTCCTGCTGTTAAAGTTTTTGCACTAGCCATTGGTCGCTCTCCATTGTGGGCAGTGATCTGATACTGGGCACCATGATTCACACCGTATGAACTTTGCGCCCCCTTCTTTGATTGAAAAACTAGCACCTGGTTTCTTCTTCGTCTCGATGTAGCTTGCAGCTGCTTCTAGACTATCGAAAGAACGTGGCTTGAGATTGCCACCAAGTACCGTGTAGCCACCCCTGGCCCATCTCTCCTCTAGGGTGCATGGTATCGTAGCGTCCATCGTGTGGATCCGGACTCTATCCTCTACGAAACGATCTTGCCTGCTGTCACTCCACAGTGGTACTGAGATAGGGACGATAGGACTTTGTGGATAGCTTGATTTAGCATTGGCTCGAGAGAGCATCCAGTCACGGCACAAGCCGACAATAGTCAGCTTCTTAGCAGTCATATCATTCTGCCTAAGTAGCCACGCATAGATGTTCAACTGCTGTTCCCACTCAGCCTTAAGCCCTCGCTGTATTGTGTAGACAGATGTGACCTTATAGTCGGTCATAGAGCCGTCATCTAACAAGTCAATTGCCCCTGAGATTGTGACCCCATTACAGTCAGCAAAGAATCTGTTCTCTACTTGGCCCTCACCGAACTGTTCCAGGACATTGTGTACACCTTTGCCTAACAGCTTCCACCACTCATCACGAACATCTGTGCTAAGGGTATCGCCATGCTCTTTGTAGAGCCTGACAATCTGTGGTGGCTTTAACAATTCTGTAGCTGAGAAGTCAGCCTCACCCTTGCTGTAAGGGTCACCTTCGATGGCTCGAACAAATACTTCGGGCGCACCATAGTCGTTAGTTAAACTCATTTGGTCCTCCATACGCCAATGCGTCCAGGTGTTTCCTTGATGCGACGCACAGTAAACTTCCTGTCTGTGCGACGGTTCCGAGCAGATGCAGCCACTCGGACTCTGTCTTCATGCTTTCTATCCTTAACGTCGATGTAACAGCAGTCCCCTACTTCCATCTCGCTAAACGGATATCTTTCTCTTTCATCTACAACCTTTACTCCAGGTATCTGTTCATCCTTCACGACTGCCCAGCCCTGTTTTGCGATGACCTTATTTACATCTACCTCTGTCATGCTTCCCCCTTGGTTACTCTACCCTATAGATCCCTATCCCATACTCCATGGTTCGTACTGAATACTTCTTGTCAGTCCTACGTTGGATACGCCCAACATGTGCCCGGATCCCATTAATCTTTTTTTCCACCTCATGCTCTTTCAGGGGCAGCTCAACAAGGTCACCTACCTCAATAGTCTCGAGAGGCAAGTCTGCCCACTTGGATACAGGGCCAGGCACTATTTCTGGTACTCCAACTCCCTCGTACAATCGATATCTCTCTTTGCTCAAAATTCCCTCCTGTGATTATTGCCCACACCCACTAGTCGTATTAAGATGAATAGCCGAAAGGGGGGTGAATAATGATAGCGACCCGATCAAAATCTAGCAAGCCTCTTGACAAGAGCCTCATAGCATGCACAATCTTAGGTGAGCCTGCTTCAAAAGCAAACTCCCGAAGGTTGGTCAGCATGAGGGGCAAGCCAAGATTTATTAAGTCGAAAAAAGCATTAGCATATTCAGAGGCATTTTTACTACAGTGTCCAGTAAAAAAAGATTTGTTTTCAGAAGATGTCTTTGTTGCTATAAAAATATATTATGCCAGTAGAAGGCCAGATTTAGACCCTAGTCTAATACTAGATTTATTACAAGATAGATTCTATACCAATGATAGATTAGTAAAGGGCCAGTACTTAGAATGGGGTCTATCTAAGAACAACCCTAGATCTTTAATAGTAGTTACTAAACTAGAAGATAAAGATCTAGCTATAAAAGAACTATCTAATCTAGATTCTATCTAGTACTAGATTCTAACTAGGGGGGACCATGCAACAAGTAGCACCAGAAATTGAAAGACTCGCGGCCACTCTTTCTTACGGACAGCACAAAGAAAAATGTCCGATGTGTATCGACGAAAGATCTAGGAATAGGCATGACAAATCTCTTTCCATTAAAATTGATTCCAAGGGAGTTCAATATCAGTGTCACCATTGCGACATTAGTGGTGGCATTTTTAACGATAACGAGTGGTCCCTGGACGCTACTCCATTGGTAAGGCAACCTATCTCGAGACCAAAGGTTACCACCAACAAGGTGGCAATAAAATATTTAAAAACACGTAACATATCTGACGATGTCATAGAGTCACATACGATCCCAGGTGAATACCGGTTCAATGGCAAGACTGTGCCAGCCGTTGGCTTCCCCTATCGGGATGGCAAGGATATTAATGCCATCAAATGGCGTTCCGCAGATACCGAGAAAAGGTTCTCACAGGAAAATGTCTGTGAGGACTTTTTTAATATCGATAACTACAAGAAAGGCAATGATGTTTTAATCTGCGAAGGCGAACTAGATGCCCTTGCATGGCTTAGTGTGGAGTTGCCTGAGAATCTTACAGTTTTGTCCATCCCTAATGGCGCCCCAGCCCGTGTAAAGGATGGAAAGATCGATCCTAACGAGGATAACAAGTTCAAGTATATCTGGAGAGCCAAAAAGCAATTGGACTCCGCTCCTCGCATTATTTTAAACACTGATAATGATGGCCCAGGTAATGCGTTAGCCGAAGAAATCATGCGACGCATTGGTAGGCACAAAATATGGACCGTAGATCTCGACAAATACAAAGATGCAGCTGATGCGTTAAACCAAGAAGGTTTAGACTATCTACAGGAACGGCTCGAAGACAGTGAGCCACTTCCAATGATAGGTTTACATCGGGCCGACACCTTTTACGATGCTCTTCACGAACTCTACGAGCATGGACAGATGCGTGGGGCATACACTGGCCTGTCATCTCTCGATAAGCTCATACAAATACCCATGGGAATGGTTTCTGTGGTCACTGGCTTCCCATCCAGTGGTAAGAGTGATTTCATTGATCAACTATGCGTAAATTTAGCAGAATCCATGGGCTACAAGACTGTGTTTTGCAGTTTCGAGAAGCCACCCGAACTTCACATGATGCAACTGGCACAAAAGCGTACCAAGAAAGAGTTCTTTGATAGCAAGGGCCAAAGGATGAACCTTGATGAACTCGACTCAGCTAAAAAATGGATAGATGAGCATTTTTTATTCATGGATTATCGTCGCAACAGTCCAAGTAAGATCGATGGCATCCTGGACGTTGCTTCCAGTGCCGTGATGCAGATGGGCTGTCGTATCTTGGTCATTGATCCCTACAACTACATTGAGTTGTCTAAGAATGGTAAAGAAACCGATGAAATTTCCGGGCTACTCACCAGCGTACAGCAATGGGCTAAATCTCACGATGCTCATGTCTTTTTTATCGCTCATCCGACCAAGGTCGGGGGTGATGGTCGAGGCCAGAAGATTGTACCCACTGGCAATGACGTATCTGGATCTGCAGCCTGGTACGCAAAGGCAGATCTTGGTTGGACACTATGGAGAGATCAACATGACATAGATCCTCCAGAGGTACACATCTGGAAGGTCCGCTGGTCATGGATCGGCAACCATGGAGTATGTCCACTAAAGTTTGATCGCACCGTAGGAGTATGGTCTGATTACAATCCTAGCGAAGACAGCGAAGATTGGGATTTCTAATGTCGGCATTGACCGATATGTAACAGCCCCATTAAGTTAACGGAGGCGATCAACATGACTTCCTCCTCCATGTTTTCGTCGGGTTGTGATAAAAAAAGGTTCGGGTTTGTCCCCCTTCCCACACCTCCCCCTGACTTAGCTCAGTTGGTCGCTGACTAGCTCAGGGGGTTTTTTATTAACTGTTGCGACATTTTTCAATGAGCTTCCAACAGTTGTCAGCAACGATCCTTGAGTCTTTGACTTGAATATAGTACTCTGGGTGTGCCTCTTCGAGTAGCTTGATATCTAGCATGATGTGCTGTGCCACCCAACCACCTAATTCGTTGATTGCTACAGAACGAAACAAGTCATTGGCCAGATCATGGTACCTTCGCACGAACTGGTTGTATGTCAGCGGAGCGAGTTCCTTGGCACGACATCTGATGCGATCCGTTGTGTCTGTAAAGTACTCAAAGCCTTCCTCGTTAATGATATTCTTTATCTTTTCACAGGCTTCCTGCTGGCTGTCCGCAATTACACTACGGTTCCATACATTTGTTTCATACACCGTTACATTGTACATAGTCATCTTACTACCCCCTTTGTGCTTTAAAGTCTTGCAAGCGTTCCTTGCTTTCTTTAATGCGTCCCCTGTTTTCTGCTTCTTCTAGCACGTGTTCGAGAGTGTAGCCTAGGTCTACAAGCTGTTGGTTGAGCCCAGGCAGCCTCGACATAGCGTCTTCAACCGCAAATTCTGTCGAAGGATTCTCCTTGTAGAAATTAGCTAGATCTTCAGTGATAGGATTCTTGTGTACATATTCAACTATCAAAAACACCCTCGACATAATTTTTTCAAACTCTTCCTGGTTCATCATGTTCCCTCCGTTATGAATAAGTAAATTTTGTAGCGCATACGAAGCAACCAGCTTTGCTCAAGACGCTCTGTGCATGGTCGCTCCATGCATTCTCCACCAGCATTAGCTGGGTTATCCCAGATGCTTACAGTTTTCCGACAAGTGTAGCATCCGTACAAATACAGTACTCCGGATCCTAATCGTGGTCCAAGATCATGTCCTAGGTATCTGCATCTACGCAAAGTTCCTTTAAGTAGTCTTCTTCCCTGACGAGTTTGCATTGGTACTCCTAGTTCCAGTTAATGTCAGATGGTTCGTCAGGTAATATTCCTAACACTCTCTCTAGTTCTGGCGCAACCATTTCTATCACGTCATAAATATCTTGTACAGCCTCTAAAGGCAGGTTGCTGTTCTCCAGGGACAACCCTGCTAACGCAACACAAATTGCTAGGCAGCCCTCAACGGTACGCTTCTCTACACTTACAGCTTCAATCGGCATTACCCCTCCTTGGTTAGATACTACTTAGTAAGTTTTCAACTGCTTCATCACGATCATTCTTTATAATTTCTTCAAGTTCTTCCATCCACCCTGGCATCAGCCAACGTAGTTCGCTCTCACCTATTCCCATTCTTTTGGCTTCTGGGATAAGATCAGCTTCCATTAACTTCTTATACATGATCTCTTTTAGTATCGGTGAGATGCGATGACCCTCATGGTAGATCAACTTGAATCCCTCGAGTTGCAACTCCTCGTTCTTCATTGCCATGCCAAGTATAGCAAACACAGAGCCTTCGCTCCAATCCGTACTGCCGTCCCAATCGTTCTTCACACTTCCTCCTCTGCTTGCCAGTCAAACAGATCGTCAGTTGTAGGGCAACTAACATCTGCATCGCCTAGGGTTAGGCATCCCTCATCTAATTCCTTCTTTACCGTAGCAGTAGCATCTTCCTCACTCTCTGCATCAATTGTCCAGGAATAACTCATTACTATGTCTGCGAATACTATGTACTTTTTCATACTTCCTCCCATGGTTTCCTCTCTAGTAAATCCTCGGTAATGGTACTTGCTAGTTCATCTGTTTCCTCTGCCCACTTCAGTTGTGCTCCGATGAACTCAGCCACATTCACTGTGACTGCATTGCCCATCATGCGATAGCGTGGGCCATCCGCCATCTCATTCCCAGTGTCATCCAACCTAGTCCAATCATCTGGGAAGCCCTGCAACCTCTCGCATTCTCGAGGCGTTAATCTCCGTGGTGCATCACTTGAGATATAGAAGCCAGGTTCTGCTCCTTGTCCCCCAGGTCTTGACGTTCCAGCACCACTGGAGTTCAGAGTCGGTGCTACCCTTTGATGTGTAGCTACATGAGGTGCCTGATCTCCAAGCGTGGCAGCCCCAAGTGTGGGGAATACCTCACTGCTTGGATTAGCTCCAGCCTTTCTTGTCAGGTTCCCAGGTTGGAAAGCAATGTAGTTCTGTTGCTTTGACCCAGGCTGTGCGGGCAATGCTCCAGCCAGTTGCCCATCACCATTCATGTACCTTACCTCATCTCTGGTGTTCTGCTGGAAGATACGTGGCACGACTAGATCGGTAGCCTCATTGTGTCTAGCTCGTAGTGGGCTA
>TARA_R110002050_G_scaffold115884_2_pt1 | contig 13523 bp, 10 predicted proteins | sample TARA_R110002050 | Tara Oceans TARA_R110002050 (sample SAMEA4396988) | marine metagenome | biome: Polar Biome; feature: [DCM] deep chlorophyll maximum layer (ENVO:01000326); material: water (ENVO:00002006), including particulate matter (ENVO:01000060) such as... | depth 25 m
AACGAAGCACAAGATAGCCTAAAAAGGCTATTATGGCTAGACAGCAAAAAAAGCGTTTCTAAAAGCTCTGTCTAGCATGACAAAACTTTTAGCGCTGCCAATACGAATTACATTCTGGTTGAAAATCGGTAACCTGCACCGCGAACAGTTTGGATCAATTTATCGTGTCCACCCTCTTCGACCGCTTTTCGTAAGCGTCTGATGTGAACATCGACAGTGCGATCTTCAACATACACGTTGGTGCCCCACACGTTATCGAGTAACTGCTCTCTGCTGTAAACTCGCTCTGGATGGGTCATAAAGAAATGCAATAAACGAAACTCAGTCGGCCCCATGTCGAGCACAGTATCACCGACTGTCACTCGATGACTAACAGGGTCAAGTTGTAATCCTTGCACATCAATGATTTCTTCTAAGCGAGTCGGAGCGCTTCTGCGCAAAACGGCTTTAATTCTTGCGACAAGTTCTTTTGGCGAAAAGGGCTTAGTTATATAGTCATCAGCACCCACTTCAAGGCCTTTAACTTTATCTTCCTCTTCACCACGTGCTGTTAGCATAATAATCGGTATCTGACGCGTAAACTCATCTTGCTTTAAGCGTTTAGCTAATTGGATGCCACTCCCTCCAGGGAACATCCAATCCAATAAAATTAAGTCTGGGTATGGCTCTTTAAGTAGCTCAATCGCTGAATCAAAATCTTCAGCTGCAACTGTCGTAAAACCATGTTGATCCATCACAAATGTCAGCATCTCACGGATTGCTGATTCATCTTCTACTATTAAAATCCTAGCTGTCATATTGGGTTTCTACGTTAATTTGCCACAAAACTATTATTGGACACTTTTGTTACAGATTTATGATCTAACGGCTAATTCTGCCATTAAATACGTCTTTTTGTCACAAAAAATTCATTGCTGTTAATATGATGCAATTTCAACTCAGGATAATAATCGATTATCAATCAGCCTTTTGGCCCGCTAACTGTGTAGCATTCACTTGCAATAGGCAGGCTCTTCGCGGGTAAATAAGCCTTGCTAGCAGACAAATAACAGCTGTGATATGAAAGGCTCATATAGGCTAATTACTTTTATCTATCCCATCTCTTAATGCAAAGTTGAACTTATCAAACAGCCCGTTGTTAACGATTTATCCCGTTTCTTATCCCGGGTTGAAGTTATGTAACAAAAAAGGGCCTAAGCCCTTTTAAATTACTATCTAAATCAACATGCTCATTCAGATTAAAACTTATGTTCTAAACCAATACCAATATAAGTATCATCTTGATCGTTTGAATCAAATGAGTTTGCAGTGAAAAAAGCAAATAACTTGGTTGGCTTACCTAACTTGTAGTCTGCACCGACTGACCATGAATCACCTTTGTTTTCCATGTCTTGGTATTGCGCTTTAAGGGTAACATCATTAATACCATAGGCCGTGCTCAACAAGAAGCCATTGTCTGTGATGCCACTGTCTAATTGTTCTTGTTGTTGGTACATACCACCAATCACCAAACCGGCCATTTTACCTTGAAAAGTAGCACGTGCAGTGTTATAACCTTTTGCTTTCATTTCCTTTACCCTCAATCAGTTAGCCTCACTCATTAAGTATAGACAACATTTCCCTACAACAGCGCCAAAAAAAATTAATGTTCATATTTAAGCCTGAAAGCACTAGGTTGGCGTCGAATGTTAGAAAGATATCAATCAGAGGTAACACCTGATATCTGTTTATTTGAAGCTGTTGGGCGAATGCCACAACAGCAAATTCAAAAAAAAGCCCCAGCATACAAGTGAGGCTTAAGCGCTACGAGAGTATTCGCTCAAACAGCTGTTACCATTTAGCTTGTACACGTAATTTAACTGCAGATGGTTCAGCATTTTGATCAACACCTGCTTGCTTCCATGCTGTAACTTTGTCATAGTCAAGCATTAAACGGATGTTTTTAGTTGGGTAGTAGTTCAAACCAACAGTCCATTTTTTAGCTTCATCATCACCGACAATACCATCATCAATATTAATGCTTTCAAAGCGTGCAGCAATCTGCCATGCGCCAGTTGAAGATTTTGGCGACACGCCACTCCATAAACCGTGTTTCAATTTCATTGATTCGCCAGTCAGAAAATAACCTGTTTCAACAGAATATGAATCAAAGTTGATATCGCCTGTAGCGGCTTTACTGCCTGCAGAGTAGTTATTGTATTCAGCTAATGCGTGGAGGGGGCCAAATATACCGACAGCATCAACTTGAAATGCATCTGAGCCATCGTAATCAGCTTCTGAAATAGTGAGCGTATCTATTTTGGTATTATCCTTATGGGCAACTAAATGTTGACCGCCATAATTAAATCCATTAGCAGCGTTGCTAATATTCATATAGCCAGCACCAACTTGCACAAGGTGGGTTTTATCTTGCTTGAATGGAACCAATGTACCGCGTAAAGCGAACGTTGTGCCGTTGATATCTTTATCTGTTTTGCCACCAGAAAGTCCGCCGCTAGACAGTGAAGAAGCTACAGACCAGCTTTTTCCTGATAACTTGGCAGCGACACCACTTTCACGCGCGGGGGACAGTTGACTGTCCGCATACCAAGGTCGATCTAAAAAGGTCATGTATTTGCTGCTGGCTGCCGTGTTAAAACCAAATGCAATTTGAGATTGACCTAGTTTGAAGCCAAGCTTGTTATCACCAACTTTTTTGCCGTAGCTAACAAAGGCATCTTTAATTGCTGTATTTCCGCCAGCAAAGTCACCTTCAAATTTGTAGCCCCAGTCGTAAACTTTACCTTCGAAACCTAAACGTGCACGGCGTAGTTCAGTACCATTGAAGTCATCGTGGGCATTAGTGTCTGAATCAACAGAAACCACATCCCACATCACACGCCCTATAGGTTGGAATGACCAGTTACCATCTTTGTCTTCAAATTTAAGCTTACCTTTAGTGGTAATTTTAACGTCAGGGTTTGCCCCTTTTTCAGCGTCGACTTTAATCGCTTCAACAGCTTCTTGATCTGCTTTGGCTGCATTTACTAGTAATTCATAGTTTTCAGCAGTGATGGTGTCTTGGTCGCGTAAGACTTTAAGCAGATCCACAATTGCGTCGTTGTTTGCTTGTGCAGGTATTGCTGCAGCACCCAATAAAGTGCCAGCAATTAATAAGGTTGATGTTTTAAGTTTCAAGGGGCTCTCCTCTTTTTTTTATTAAAAATAATGTAGTCGTAATTGATACGAGTTCTCACACAATAACGAGTTAATAAGTCAGGTAACTTTTTACTTTTGAGTCATAGGCAATCGATGCATATATTGGAGTGCTTTTTAGGCCGGTATCACCATACATAACAGCCATACTCACGCCATCTTCACCAGTGGTATTATCACCAACAACTTGGTCTGAATCACCTGATGCTACATAAGTCACACCCGCTTGGAAGTCACCAAACATTGGCGTGTAGTAAGTTGCGGTTTGAGCCATGCGGTTTTCACCTTTAAACATGGTTTTCATATCGCCAGAAAGGTCGTTGAATTGATCAATTTTACCTTGAGATACTTTAAGGATTGTGTCGTTACGACCAACAGATACAGCACCGAAGTTACCTTTTAAACCAACAAATTGGTTACGTGCTAAAAAGTTTTCTTTGTTTGCATCACCTGTGTTGACTTGATATTCGATGGTATAGAAAGCTTCTAATGATTTGCTTAACTCAAACGCACCGGTTACACCAAAACGTGATTCATTACTTTGAATTGTCGTTTCAGTGACATCAGCAACATCATTTGATTGTGCTGTTACGTTTAACTTACCGTAAACTTGAAGAGGATCTGCGGCGTATGCACTTGAAGCTACTGAGGCTGCGATTGCAGAGGCTAATAGTGTTTTGCAAAAAACGTTCATCATTTCATCCTTTCGACGCATATATCGTCATGGTTATTCTGGGTTAGTTGTATCGGAACGAGATGAATTCTGCCTTGCAAATGTTTCAGAAATATTTCATTGATAGATGAAATCCCCATTCTGACTGTTTCAAACCATTTAACCCTATAGGAAACCTCGATACAGCAAGGGTTTCAAGCTGAGTTGTTGTAATGTGACAGTTTGATGAATTCTAATCCTGATGACTGAACCTGTGTTGCGACTGATGTTTTTTTGATGGTTTACCACTTTGCCTCTATACCGTAAACTGCTGTCACTGAATTTTCCTGTTAATTAATGAGAGCCTTCTATGTGGTTTAAAAATCTCACCTTGTACCGTTTCAACAAACCGTTTACGACAGATACCGAAACATTAGAGAATGCCTTAGCTGACTTCACTTTTTCTCCTTGTTCGAGCCAAGACATCAGCAAGTTTGGTTTTTCAAATGCTTTAGGTAAAAAAGGCCAAGCATTAGTGCACAGTGCTGAAAACCGTCATTTAATTTGTGTCACTAAAGAAGAAAAAATTCTCCCAGGCCAAGTGATTAAAGAAGCCTTAGATGAAAAAGTGGCGGAGATTGAAGATCAAGAGAACCGTAAAGTCACTAAAAAAGAAAAAGACACCATTAAAGATGAAATCACCACGACGTTGTTGCCTCGGGCATTTTCTCGTCGTAGCCAGACACACGCACTTATCATGCCTGAACTGGAAATGATTCTAGTCGATAGCTCTAGTGCGACTAAAGCGGAAGAGTTATTAGCATTACTGCGTAAAGCCTTAGGTAGCTTACCTGTGATCCCGTTAAGTTATGCAACTCCAATCGAGTCAACGTTAACCCAGTGGTTACAAGCGGGTGAAGCTCCGGCACCATTTGAGATGCAAGATGAAGCCGAACTTAAGTCTGACTCTGATGAAGGCGGTATCGTACGCTTTAAGCAACAAGTGCTCCAAGAAGATGAAGTGCTCGCTCATATTGCAACAGGCAAGCAAGTACACAAACTAGCCTTACATTTTGGCCAGTCGATTGCCTTTTTAATGCAGTCTGATGCCACGATTAAACGTCTTAAGTTTTCTGAAGAGTTTAGAGCAGGTAATGATGAAGTCGGTACAGAAGACCCATTAGCCCGTTTAGATGCAGATTTTGCCTTAATGGGCGGTGAATTAGTCGCGTTTATTAATGCGGTTAATCAAGCTTTTGGTCCACTAGAGCAAAGCGTGTAATCCAACTAAGGACACAATATGAAACTATACGGAAGTTATACGTCACCTTTTGTTCGCCATTGTAGAATTGCGCTACTTGAGTCAACGCTCGATTACCAATTTATTGAAACCGATCACGCCACCAGCGCGGCGTTATCGCCGACTAAACGGGTGCCTTTTTTACAAGATGGTGAGTTAACGCTAACCGATTCTAGTGCCATATTGCGATATATCCGCAGCAAGTCGGACAAGCCATTCCTTGAAAGCACTGTCGAGCTTGATCAATATTGTATGATCAATACAGCATTGGACAGCACAATCAATTTATTCTTCTTGTCTCGTGATGGGGTCGATATTGAGCGCTTTGATTACACCATCAGACAGGCGCAGCGAATTGAGTCGACATTAATGCAGCTTGAAACATTTGAATTGCCTTTATTACATGGCCCTTTTAATGATGTGCAGCTAAGACTAGCCTGTTACCTCAGTTGGGCGATATTCCGCCAACGTATACATATCGCTAACTACCCTAAGCTAAAACTGTTTTTAGCGGCAGTTGAAAAAGAGCCATTTTTTATTGAAACCGCCCCGCAGGCATAAGTTAACACGATAAAAAATGCCCTGAATTTCAGGGCATTTTTTTATCTACAACAAAATAACTCAATCATACGTAAGAGCTTATTCGCCGTCAGCGTTAATCCATTTACCTTCGGTATCAAAAGGCCAATCAATACCTAACCATGCTTTAAAGAAAGCTTTTTGCTCAGCAGTCACATTATCAACCGCAGTAATCGCTAACTTATCTTTCGGTTGTTCTGCCAACACTAAGTTCACATCTTTTAGTTGATCATTACTAAATACCGTCACCTTAACAGTGTCACCAGGGCTAAAATCGTTAAAGCGTTTAGCAAAACCGTCTGCGGTGACTTTTAAACCATTGACCGCCACTAACTCATCACCAGCCGTTAAACCGGCTTTCCAAGCTGGGCTATTTTTAGCCACAGTTGCTAATACTAAATCAGCATATAAGCCGGATAAGCCCATGCCTGTATCAACTTGTATTTTGGGCTTATCACCATAAGTGGTTACCAAACCGGCTTGAGCTAATAGAACATTAAACTCTAAACTAACTGGCTGATTCACAAATTTCTGCCACCAAGGTTGATAATCTTTGCCGGTGAGTGCTGTTAATATGTTTTGCACATCTGCCACAGTGTAGCCCATTGGAATTTTGAAGTTTTCATATAACTCCTTGTGCACATCACGATAAGAATGCGCTAGCTTACTGTCAGTTAACACACTGAAATCTAATGCCAGTGAAGCTAAATATCCCTCAGAATAAATATTCACACTGTGGTTAACCGCATAATCGCCCCAAGTGCTACTCCATTGACCTAAACTGGCTTCTGCAACCGATTGAGTTTCACGCCCAGGATTATGCTGATTAAGTACTATCCGTAAGCTTAAATCATCAAAGAATTCTTTTGCCGTCATCACCCCAGCACGTAACAACAACTGATTTTGAAAATAGCTGGTTGAACCTTCTGCGACCCACAATAAATCAGTCATATTCTCTGACTGATAATCGTAAGGCACCAATCCTTGAGGACGATACGATTTTACATTCCAAGTATGGATAAACTCATGCGATGCGGTACTAATAAAGCGTAAATAATCTTCACGCTCACGAAAGTTAAATCGCGGTAATTGAATAACGGTTGAGTTCAGGTGTTCTGTGGCTCCGCGTGCACCGCTAGTGGCATGCACCATATACACATAACGTTTAAACGGGTAACCATTCCAAATAGCTGACGCTTGAGCGCTTATTTTACCTAAATCAGCAATAATTTGCGTGGTGTCGTAGTTCCCCTCCCCCCAAAAAACCACCTCATATTGGCGATTATCGGCATCGAAACTAAAGTGCTGGCTTATTCCCGTCTCAATCGGTGAGTCAACTAAGACATCATAATTAGCGGCTTTAAATGAATGTGACTTGCCGTCTCTGTCCATTCCAGAATAACTTTTCCAGCCTTTTGGCACTTTCATATTGACCGTAATAGGTTGCTGGCGAAACGCAGGGCTATACATAAACACACCACTGGCATCTAAGAAAGCATGGCTACTATCAATGTGACGTAATCGGTCACCAAGCTCATTAGCATGCAACTGATATGTCACCTTAACCGATGTAGGTTGAGTTAAGGTTATTTGCCATTCACCACTGGCAGTGCGTTTCCAAGGTAGCGACTGACCCTTGCTGTCGGTCGCATTAAACAATCTAACCCCATCAGCAATAGGCAATACTTGATAACGGCCGGTTCGCCATACTGGTAAATTAACCGTTAGCACCTGCGAATCAGTTTGAGGAAATGACACACTCACCTGAGCTAAATGGTGTGCGGGTTGATTAATATCAATATGGTAATCAACATCAGCAAGGGCTGGCATGGCCCAAGTCATCAAAAAAATGGCACTGCTAGCTAAAATTGCAAGAGAAGTAGGTTTCACTCTAGGTTCCTTCTGGTATGATTCTATTGTTTTTATTTTAAATTCCGAACAATTATAACGATCTAGACTCATTAACACAGTGGCAATTTGTAACTGAGTGAGAATACTTAGTATCAATGACAAACCAATGTTAATTTATTCATCGATACCAGCTGATAATGACGTCCACATTTTTTAATCCTAAAAAGGTATCTTTTACTATGCTGCGATGTTTTCCTCTGATCATATTATGTTCAATACTATTAAGTTCAGCAGTGTACGCAAGAGATATTGAACAGCAAGAAATATTGTTCAAAGAAAATCCTCAAAAAATTTATACCAAGTTATTGAGAACGACCGAGTTTCCTTTGCACTTTTCAAACAAAGCGGAATTCGACCAAGTCGCTGAAAATTTAGGTTTTCAACCAAATGAACTCCATCGTGATTTAGAGCTATTAGCTCGCCTTAATTTACAAGCAAAACTCACATCGCCAACTAAGTACCAAGATGCAGAATTACTCATATCGCAGTTAGACAGCATTGCATCAACAACGCTTGAAAAAGCCATGGTGATTATGCTTAAAGCACGGATAAAGGGACGTAAAAACCAAGAATATAATCAAGTGATCGTTGAATTCAATGATGCGTTGAATATGGTTAACGCCGATATCAGCTTAGAAAGCACCCTGTTCAAGTTAACACTGCATGAACAATTGAACATGTTACATTCATTGTTACTTCAACCTACGCCAGCCTTGTCTCATTTAAATCGTTATCGTGAAATGGCTTATCAGTTACACAATAATTATTTTATCGCCGATGCGGAATCGCAATTAGGCCGTTATTACAATCTGAATGGCGATCAAGCAAAGTCACTGCAGCATTACAGTGAAGCATTTCGTTTAGCCAACATCTTAGATTACCCTGGCATTAAAGCCCAAACACAGCTCAATCTCGCGCGGACCTACCGTGATTTAGAACAATGGGATGATGCACTCAAATATGCCCATAATGCGGCGGAAATATTTCAAGTAATCGGCCAAGATGTCTACTTGTCAGAATCATTAACTGTTATGGCGATGATTTACGCAGGCAAAGGGGAATGGAATAAAGCCATCGATTATTATTTAAATGTCCAGCAAGTAAATGAGCGGATGGGGAACCAAATTGCAATTGGGCTCACATATCACAATTTAGGTGAGGCTTATTTTAAATTGCATAATATTCAGGCGTCATTGGATGTAATGCAACGAGCAAATGAAATATTTAGAGCTCGAAAAGTAGATCATTACTTAGTCCATAATGAACTCCTCTTTGCTCAAATAACAACCAGTGAAGGCATGTGGACAAACGCGATTGAGCATGCAAATAAAGCGATTAAGCTGGCTAAAAAGAAACATTTAACCGAGGTGCAAACCGAGGCTTTAGGGTATTTATCTACCGCATATCGCAAAACTAACAACATTAATGCAGCGCTTAAAACTGTCGATGAGATAGTCGAATTAGTCAATAATTCACAGAGTAAAACTGAACAACCTAATGACTTTTCAGAGCTAACAGAACAGAAATTAAAATTTGAACTGGGTTTAATGCGCAATAAACTGGAACTGCAAACGACTAAAAATAAATACAACCAATTTATCATTTTAGTATTAGTACTTATTTTTAGTATTGCGATTATCTTATTGATTTTTATCTTCAGAAAATTTCAACAGCGCAATACTCAGTACCTTAACGCACAACGTTTAAATACAATCGATCCCATAACACAAGCACAAGGTTACCGAGCATTTATTCAACTGATCAGCACGCTGAAAAATACCGAACCTAAAACATTAGCTTTGGTAAATATCAACGAATTAAATAATATTGATATTCAACTTGGACTCACAGAATCAACGGCATTGATGCAACAATTTAACATTCAATTCAGTAAGCACTTAGATACTCAAGTATTTACCATACGCTCAGGACTGATTGGATGCTATTTTAATCAACAGTATGATGCTGATGTTATATTAAATGCCGTTATTGAGAGTCTTAAGCAATTAAAAACAACGCAGTTTACGATTCCAAATTTTGCGCAAAAATCGGCCGAACACTATGCCAGCATTGGCCACATTAGTTTACCCTTGCTCGCCAACCCTGATGTGAGTATTAGTGCAGAATTACAATTTGAGACATTACAATATGCGCTTGCCGCGGCAATGGATATTGCCGAGCAACCAGCTTATGTCTCATTGAGGCCGCTTAATTTTGCACCAGCGGCTATTTTTATGCGGCCACTTTATTTAAATCTGACTCAAGCACTTAACCGCGGCATCATTCGTGCAGAAAGTAATCGTCATGCCCAAAGTATAAATTGGCCAAATAATTAATCGCGTAATAAACTGGCAATTATAGTTATTTATACTGTTTTGTACGGTAATTGGATTTGCTGCACAACATTATTGAGATAATATTACTATAGTGTTAACTGATCAGAGATTAGTTAATGAAAAACGAAATTATGTCTTCAATATGGCAACAGTCACGGCAACCTATGCCTTTAGATGAAAAATGAGAGTAGGCACTGCAACATGAAAGAGTCAAATACAGCGATAACACAAATTTCGTTGATGAAGCAAAAGCTCCACGCAGCCAAACTTGCTCTCGAAGAGATAAACGTCGATCGTAATGATAAATTGAAAACATTGATTCAATTTATCTCTCATCTTAGTCTTGCCTGCAAAGGACAAAGTATAGAACTCGACAATAAACTGGCAAAATTGCGCCATCATATGCACAATTTTGAACAAATTGACGAAGCGCTGCCAGAACTAGTCGACATTGAACGCTTATTAAAATCTCAATACAACCAAACAATGACGCGTTTAGAAGACAGCCGTAGTGGCCTTAATCGAGTCATCCGCCAGATCCAACGCATCGATTCAGCTCCGGAAAAACTCAAAAAAGAACTGACTTATTTTAAACAAGAACTCGGTAAACCATTTCATACGGTATGGGAATACATCCCAAGAGTAGAAAAGCTGATTTTTTTCTATGAAGAAATTTTAAAAAACGAATTTGCCGATGCAGACGATTACCAGATTTTGCCTCAGCACGTTCAACTTGCCAAAGAGCTTGCAGCTAAGATTGCCGAAATTGAGTTTAGAAAAGATCAACGCGACCAAATTCTAGTCATAAAAGAAATATTACTTGGTGATATTAGCTTGAGCAGTTTGCTCGACTCTTACCAATCAATATTGAGTTTACTTTTAGAAAATATTGCACGTGAAAAAAGCGCATCACAAGACTTTTTATTTGCACTTAATGATGCCTTGTCCATAGTCCGTGATGTCGTCAATAACAGCTATAACAATAACCAACGCAGTGAGCAGCTTAAAGGCCAATTAAATAAAGAGATTAATTTACGCGTTAACAACGCAGACGAGTTAGTCGCTGATGCTGATAGTCTTAACGAATTAAAGACCCAACTAACGATACAGTTATCCTCTCTTCGTGATGCTCTTTCTCGTAAAGAAGCCCTAGAGCAGCGTGAACAAACACTGTTACGTAAGTCGATTGAATCTATGCGTAAAGAACTCAACTCGATGAGTCAAGAAGCCAACAATTACAAAGAAAAACTGTTTGAACATCAAAAGCTCAACCTACTCGATCCGCTGACTCAACTGGCAAACAGGACAGCATTAGAAGATAGAATGGAGCAAGACTATCGCAACCATGTCCGCTTTAAAACGCCATTATGGATAGCCATTACTGATATAGACCATTTTAAAGTGATTAACGACACCTTTGGTCACAGCACCGGAGATAAAACCCTGCAAGTTATTGCTATGGCCTTAAAAAACTCATTACGAGATAGTGAGTTTGTTGCCCGTTATGGTGGCGAAGAATTTGTATTACTATTACCTGATATTACTGATGAAAATATCTCTCAATTATTGAATCGCGTTAAAGATAAAATCAAAAATATTCCATTTAAGTTTAAAAATCAGAGAATTACAGTTACATTATCTATAGGTGCTGCACAAGTCATGGAAAACGAAACGCTTGAAGAAGCTTTCGAAAGAGCAGATGCTGCATTATACCAAGCAAAAAACAACGGCAGGGACCGAGTCGTTATTGATATCTAGCCCATCCTAAGACAGTTCTCTTTGGACTCGGCATCAATTACTCGAGTCCAAAGGAGTTGCTTATGATAGTAAAGATTAGTCCAAATGGTAGCCTAGATCAGCTTTCTCAATTAGAAGTAGAGCGACTAAAACAAGGTGCAAAAAGCGACCTTTATCAATTATACCGAAACTGCTCACTGGCAGTATTAGCTTCAGGCCTGATCAGCGATAGCTCTGAAGCACTATTTCATCGTTACGAATCCTTCAGCATCAATATATTACAACGCGAAAGAGGCATACAGATTGAGCTCATTGATCCGCCGATGAAAGCCTTCGTCGACGGTGAAATTATCACTGGTATTCAAGAGCACTTATTTGCTGTGCTGCGCGATATTATTTATATCAGCAATAAATACGAGAATTTAAAACACATAGATTTAAGCAATGCGACTCACATTACTAATGTGGTGTTTGATATTTTGCGCAATGCACAGGCAATCTCACCAATGAAAGATCCTAATGTGGTGGTCTGTTGGGGAGGACACAGTATCAACGCAGTTGAGCATCAATATACACGTGATGTGGGTTACCAACTGGGGCTACGACGATTAGATATTTGTACCGGTTGCGGACCAGGCGCAATGGAAGGCCCAATGAAAGGTGCCGCTATTGCACATGCCAAACAAAGAGTACACAACGCCCGCTATATCGGTTTAACCGAGCCAAGTATCATTGCCGCTGAACCACCCAATCAAATCGTCAATGAATTGGTCATTTTACCCGATATCGAAAAACGCCTCGAAGCCTTTGTTCGTTTAGGCCATGGGATTGTTATTTTTCCTGGCGGAGCCGGAACGGCAGAAGAATTACTCTATTTTCTGGGTATCTTATTAAATAAAGACAATAGCGATTCATGTTTTCCACTGGTGCTAACGGGACCAGCTGAAAGTGCTGACTACTTTACTGTTATTGATGAATTTATTGGTGCCACGTTAGGCATTGAAGCACAAAGCAAATATCAAATTATTATTGATGATCCCGTCAAAGTGGCTCAAGTAATGAAACAGGGTATGGAGCAAGTCAAAGCCTATCGCAAACAAAAATGTGATGCGTACCAATATCAATGGTCATTAAAAATTGAACCCGAATTTCAATTACCCTTTGCACCAACCCATGAGGTTATGGCAAATTTAAATCTCTACTTTCAAGATAACAAAGCAGAACTTGCCGCCAACTTGCGTAAAGCATTTTCAGGAATTGTTGCCGGTAACGTAAAAGGTGACACAATCAAGTTGATCCAACAGTTCGGCCCCTTTAAGATTAAAGGTGATCCTAAACTCATGCTGATGATGGATAAGCTATTAAACGCTTTTGTTAAACAACAACGAATGAAACTGCCAGGAAGTGCTTACGTGCCCTGCTACAACATAATAAAAACCAATGAATAAATTACTCATTATCGATGGACTTAATCTGGTGCGCCGTATTCATGCGGTGTTGCCAGATGAAAACGATATAGCCAGCGTACAAGAACGTGTGCTGGCCGCATCTAAAAAAATGTTGCTACAGCATCAACCCACTCATTGTATTGTTGTCTGGGACGGTAATGAGACCTCTTGGCGCAAAACACTGTATAACGATTATAAAAAAGGTCGCAAACCAATGCCAACAGCATTAAGTGATGGCCTGGTAAATATCAAAGCGACTTTAGCCGAGCAAGACATTAACTCTTTCGATGCGCCATCAGAAGCTGACGATGTCATCGCAACTCTCGCGATGAAGATGATCAGTAACAGTGGTGAGGTTATCATAG
>TARA_R110002050_G_scaffold23731_7_pt1 | contig 13522 bp, 11 predicted proteins | sample TARA_R110002050 | Tara Oceans TARA_R110002050 (sample SAMEA4396988) | marine metagenome | biome: Polar Biome; feature: [DCM] deep chlorophyll maximum layer (ENVO:01000326); material: water (ENVO:00002006), including particulate matter (ENVO:01000060) such as... | depth 25 m
ATTACCAAATCCCGCTAAGTTCCTCCTTCCACCATTTTCCATTTTTGTAATTCCTATCTTTGCCATTCAAAACAGATGACAATTGGAATTTATACCATATTATTTTCATGGGATTGCACAAGATTTTAAAAAAGCCATTCTTTGGGCAGTTCCCCACCCCTAGCGCAAGCTTCCCTCTTGTGCTTTCCAAATAATGTTTTAAGTCTGAACGAAAGCGGAGACTTAAAACTGGCAACGTCTCTGAACACATAACTAGGCTCACCTAAACAAGGCATATTCAACCACTAACCTTGTCTCAAAAAGCCTTTTTAAATAATTAATTTTCACCCATTTCAATGTGATGTAAGAATTGATTATGTTTTTGGTGGATTCAATCGCTAATAATAATATACATCTGTTAAATCCATGAGAAACTCTAAAGTACTATCAGTAATATTTCTGTCATTGGCATTGTGTGTTTGCGGTATGACTACTTCTTTTGCTCAGGAAACCACTGAAACTAACACAGAGCAAACGACAGCACTTCTAAAGCAGGTTGAAGTTCGGTTTGTATGTATGCAAAACAACAAAGCTTTCGATAAAGAACAAGTTCCAGTTACCATTGATGGCGTCGTATATTTTGGATGCTGCGACAACTGCAACAAAACCCTGAGTAGTAAGGAAGAAAACAGATATGCGCTTGATCCAGTAAGTAAGAAGAGGATTAATAAAGCAGAAGCGGTAGTCGGGGCTGCGGCTGATAACTCTATCTATTACTTTGAATCTGTGGAAAATCTCAAGGCTTTTGACCCTGAAAAACACCTTTTAGCTGAAAAATAGAGGTATTACCCTCGTTACGTAGCTCTACTGCGTGATGTAGTTTGGAAATTCTAGTTTCCAATGGTGTTGAGGCTTTCGATCATTACTAGCTCGTTATCCCACCCATAGCGCAAACTTCCCGTTTGTGCTTTCAGTATCCCCACCTTAGCGCAAGCATCTCGCTTGTGCTTTCAGTATCCCCACCTTAGCGCAAGCATCTCGCTTGTGCTTTCAGTATCACCCCGCCCATACAAAACCCGAGATTCGGGGGCGGTACAAAAGTACAGATATAAAAGAGATGAATGTGATAACGAGCTGGGAACTAGTCTAACGTCCCCAAACTAAAAACTAATCACCAATCCCGAAGAACCTTCAAAACCCTTTAACTAGCAAGGAAGCCAAACCTAAAGCACAGATATAAATAAGATGATTGTATTTGGAGCAGAGCTACTGAACGAGGATAAAGCCCAATTCTTAATTTTGAATTCTTAATTCTCAACTCCCACCACCCCTCCTAGCCATTTCCTATTCTTGTAATTCCTATCTTTGCCCTTCAAAACAGATAGAAATTGGAATTTATACCACTTTATTTTCATGGGATTGTACAAGATTTTAAAAAAGCCATTCTTTGGGCAGTTCATGGTGAAATGGAAAAATCCACTTTCTGATAAAGAAACCGCGACTTGGTCTAAGATCTGGATAAAAAGTAAAACTATAGCCCAACTCAGAGTTTGGTATAAGTCTACCTCTCAAAAAGAAGTAAAAGCTACCGTTGTCCTAGCTCATTCTATGGGGAAACCAGCCAAAGGCGAATTTCTAAAAACGGGCTATGCTGAAGAGTTACTTGCCAATGGTTACAATGTGGTCTTATTCGACTTTAACGGATTTGGCGAAAGCACCATGGGCAATTGGATGTTCCATAACGATGTGCTGGCAGTAAGAGATTTTACCGTAACAACTTTCCCAAAAACAGATTTGTATTATCACGGGGTTTCGTTTGGCTCAAACTGGGGAACGGTAGTAATTACTGAGCCCGATAATCCTTTTAAAAAAATCATCCTAGAAAGTTCGCCTGTAAACCTTCCAGAGTTTTGGATTCATTTCCCCTTTGCGTACAAAATGCTCAAGTTCTTTTATGTCATTGGCCCATTTTATAAACGCTACGCTAATTTCGAGGAACACCTTAGGCACACTAAGAATTGTGACCATATTTTGCTTATCACTTCAGATGCCGATATTTACACGCCAGTTTCAATGGCAGAGCGAATGAAAGAAGCGGCGAACACAAAAGCTGAGGTTAAAATCTTTCATGGAAGTAGACATGCACTTGCCATTTTAAGAGATCGCGATACGTATATAAAAACGGTGCTGGATTTTTTTGGTTAAGGAAGCAGGTTTCTTCTTACTCCAATTATTCACTAAAAATCCCCCACTCTCCCCCACATTTTGCACCTTATATATAGCAGGTTATTTTTAAATTTCATTTTCTTCATTTTTTCGGCCTTTAATGCCTATTTCTGAACTTCCTTTTCTACTCATCCAAATGTCAATTTTGAAGCTTTAAAAATATTTAATCCGCCAAGTAACAAAATCCTTGACACATTACAATAGTTTAGGGTACATTGTGGGGTGAAGTGGGAGATAGTGGGGACTTCTTCCAGATTCAAAAATTTTAGCAATCTAAAACCATTTGGTAAAGCCGTGCCTAGCTTTAAAGGACAATACGAGCATAGTATAGACGAAAAAGGTCGTGTAGCCTTCCCTGCCAAACTGCGTAAAAATCTCAGTCCCGACGCACAAGACCGCTTCACAGTAGTACGTGGCCAAACCGAAGAATGCCTGTATCTATACCCAGAAAATGAGTGGGAACTTGTTGAAGACAAGCTTTCTCACATTAATTCTTTCAGTAAAAACGGCCGTTTAGCTAAGCGTTACTTCCTACGTTTTGCAGAAGATGCCTCCCTCGACAAACAGAATCGAATTGCCATCCCCACAGATCATCTCACCTACTCAGGCATAGATTCAAAAGTTGTTTTTATTGGTATGGGAGAATATATCGAAATATGGTCTCCCGAAAAGCTTAATGAAGCAGATGAAAATATGAGTCCAGAATCGATTGAAGAAATTTTTGAGCAGGTTCTAGGTAATAATAATCAAGGCGAAGGAGCTTAAGATGAAAATTTATCATGAGCATTTCCCTGTTATGCTACACGAATGTATGGATGCCCTCATCACTGATGAGAATGGCATTTATGTAGACGGAACTTTAGGCGGAGGCGGACATGCAAAGGAAATTCTTTCTTTAATAGGACCTGAGGCCACACTTTACGGAGTGGATCAAGATGACGAAGCTCATGTTGCAGCCAAAGCACGCATTGGTGATGATACCCGTTTTATTCCTGTAAAAGGAAACTTTGGATACTTGACTACTCTCCTACCTCCCCAAACGATAGGTCAGGTTTCTGGAATTTTATTAGATCTCGGTGTATCCACACATCAAATTAAAGAAGCTGAACGAGGGTTTAGTTTCCAAGAAGATGGTCCTTTGGATATGCGTATGGGTAATTTATCCGGTGTTTCTGCTTATCAAGTAGTGAATAACTACGAATACGAAGCATTACGTGATGTTATTTTCCATTATGGTGAAGAACGTGGTAGCAAGGAAATTGCCAAAGCTATTATCGAAGCTCGCCCTATTGACACCACTGGTCAACTTGCCAAAGTTATTAAAGGTGTTGTAAGTCCCAAATTTGCAATTAAGTCCTTGGCAAGAGTATTTCAAGGAATTAGAATTGAAGTGAATCGTGAATTAGATGTTTTAAAAAGTGTTTTAGAGCAATCACTCGAATTGCTAAAACCTGAAGGACGTATTGTAGTGATGTCGTACCATTCACTAGAAGATCGAATTGTTAAGAAATTTTTCAAAGCTGGAAATTTAGAAGGCGAGATTGAAAAAGATTTTTACGGAAACGTAATTTCCCCAATTAGAGCTATAAATCGTCAAATCATCACTCCAAGTGACGAAGAAGTAGCTCGTAATGCAGCAGCTAGAAGCGCTAAACTTCGAATTGCTGAAAAAGTAGATGGAGGTAAAAAATGATCGTTCAATCACCACTTCGTAAGCGTGAAACTCGACCTAACCTTCGTAGAGTTCATAAGCCAAATGTAGAGTCCCCAACTCCATCCCATACAAGCAAAAGAACCGCTACTAAAGTAAAATCAAGTTCTGTAAAAAGCAGAATCCAAGACATCAAACCTTGGAAAGTAATTTTGGCATCTGTAATAGCTGGCGTGTTCGGATTCATGTATTTGACACACGTTTTTGCTACACAGAGCCTCTTAGAAGAAGTTCAAATTCTGGAAGTAGAGTTCAACAAAGCGCGAAGTAAACATGATGCTTTAAAATTACAGTACGACAAAATGGTTGGGCCAGCAGATATTTACAGAAATGCTGAACAAGCAGGCTTTGTAAATGGTGGACCAGCAGATAAAGTAATAACTATAAAAGATTAATGACGGATAGAACAGCCATATTGAGCCGTATGTTTCTTGTGTTTGGGCTACTTTTGCTCATTCCTTGTGTACTTGCGTTTCAGCTTTTCAGGATAAATTACCTGAATGGTGATGAGCTGCGTACGCTTTGGAGTCAACAAGCGATAGATTCTATTCCAATACCTGCTCAGCGCGGTAATATTTATGATGTGAACGGCACTTTGTTAGCTACAAACGCTGCCAACTACCAAATTGCGCTCGATCCAAAAATTGACGGGCTTTCTAAAGCTCAGATTAACGAGCTTACTAAAACTCTTGCTACTGTAACAAAGCAGCCACTATCAGATTTTAACAACAAAATTAAAAGTGCGCCTTCTCGCTCTAGATATATCATCCTAGCAAAAAACCTTTCGCCTGTTGCTCGAGATGTTATCAAAAATTTGAATATTAAGGGTGTAATAATTGAAGAGAGTTTCCGTAGAAAATATACTTTTGGCAGTTTAGCAGCTCACACCTTAGGCTTTGTAAACTATAACACTGATGGTAGAATCGGGCTTGAAGCTTATTACAACGACGAGCTAAAAGGTGCTGATGGCCTACAACAAGTGAGACGCGATCCTAGAAATAGAATTTCAGCCTATGTGGGCGCTCCCAAAAAACTTCCAGAAAATGGAAATTCGCTTCACACTACTATCGATTCTTATATCCAAGCCATCCTAGAAGATGAATTAAAAAATGGAGTTGAGAAAACATCCTCACTGTATGGAACAGGAATAATTATTGACCCTAGGACAGGCGCTATTAAAGCGATGGCTAATTACCCAACTTATGATCCTAATTTCCCAGGAAATGATGAAGATATAAATCGTAGAAATTTTGCTATTTCTGATATGGTTGAGCCTGGCTCAACGTTCAAGTTAATAACTGCTATTGCTGCCGTTGAGCAAAATGTAGTAGATTTTAATGAGATTTTTGAAACGCCAGCTAATGGTGAGGTTCAAATTCATGGCCTCACATTACGAGATCATGATCCACTCGGAAACATCAACTTCCAGCAGGTTATACAGAAGTCTTCAAATGTGGCAACTGCTGAAATTGCGATGCGTTTAAAGCCTAAAGTATTCTATCAATATGTTAGAAATCTTGGGTTTGGTTCCGAAACACAGATTGATTTATCTGGAGAAGTAGCTGGTTCTTTAAAAAAGCCCTACGACTGGAGTTTAGTTAGTTTACCGTGGATGTCGCATGGTTATGAGGTTCTTGCAACACCGCTTCAAGTAGCTCAAGCCTATTCAGCTTTTGCGAATAAGGGCATTATGATGCGCCCTTACGTTGTAGATTATATTGAGAATGAAAATGGAGAAGTAATTCTTAGAAACGAGCCTACAGAAATTAGAAGAGTTGCCAAAGAAAGTACGTTAAAGAAATTACTACCTGTTTTTGAAAGTGTAGTTAGTGATTCTGGAACTGGAGACGCTGCTCAGATTAACGGACTCAGAATTGCGGGTAAAACAGGAACCGCTAAGAAAGTTGTTGACGGCCGCTATACCAATAGATATTTAGCTTCATTTATAGGGTTTTTCCCCGTTGATGACCCCAAATATGTTTGCTTAATCATGCTTAACGAGCCAAAGACAAGTGGATACGGTGGCGTAGTTGCCGCGCCAATTTTTAGAGAAACTACTAAGAGAATTGCCGGTTTAGATAATGATATTCAACGCAATTTGACTCAAGCGGAACAAGATGCTGAAGAGGTTGTTCGTGTACCGAGTTTAGTCGGTTTAGAAAAAAATCAATCCGAATACCTATTGGGCGAACTCGATATCCCATTTAAATTTAAAGGAAAAACTGGCTCTATAGTTAGTCAAAGTATTGAAGCTGGAAACCCCATTGAGGCTGGACATAAAATTATTCTCACCCTTTCTGAAACCTATGTTCCCGCTGATAGTGCAAGCACAAATAAAGGGATTGTAATAGTTCCTGAGTTACGTGGAATGAATATGCGAGCTGCCAATAATTTACTTGGTGAACTTGGCTTTAATACCAAAATGATTGGCTCTGGAACCGTTTATGCTCAATTTCCTCTCAAGGGAGAAAAAATGCGCTTAAACAGCACTATAACTTTACGTGGTAAAGCGAAATCACTAGAATTTGTATCTCAATCGGATAAAAGATAATTGACTATTAAAGAACTCATAGAGCTGGTTAATCCACTTGATGTCTCCCGTACAAAACCGGAGGGTGAAATTGGTCCGCTTGTCCAAAATTCTCGACAAGTAACCGATGGAGCAGTTTTTATTGCTATTAGAGGCACTGAAGTAGACGGACATCTCTTTTTGGAAGATGCTATTCATAGAGGAGCAAAAGTTTTAATTTGTGAAGAGTCTTTCTACACAGATGCGCCTGGAGTTTGTGTGATAGAAGTTGAAAACACTAGATCACTCATTGGCCCACTATCTCAACAATTTGAAGGAAATCCTGCTAAGGAATTAACTGTAATTGGTATTACAGGAACGAATGGCAAAACCACTACCGCTACACTTGTATATCAAATACTAACCGCTGTTGGTAGAAAAGCATCTCTTTTAGGAACCGTTTCTAAAGTTATTAATGATGAAGTATTAGAAAGTAAACTCACCACTTCAGATCCAATTGAACTAGCCGCTGATATGCGAGCTATGGTTGATGCAGGCTCTGAGTACTTAGTAATGGAAGTCTCTTCACATGCATTGCACCAGCAGCGCGTTGGAGGAATTGATTTCTCTGTAGCTGCATTCACAAACTTGAGTCACGATCATCTAGATTATCACGAAACATTAGAAGAATACGCTAATGCCAAAAAATTGCTTTTCGATGGACTTTCTGAATCTACAACTGCCGTAGTAAATACTGATGATGCTTTTGGGAGACATATGCTATGCGATACCAAAGCTAAAGCAATGCCTTTTGGGTTTAATAATAGTAATGCGTCTATCATCTCCAGTTCACAAAATGGTTTGGTGATTTCTATTAATGGAACCGAAATAAGAACGCCACTTATTGGAACTTTCAACGCATACAATGTAGCTCAAGCTTTTCTGATAGCTTCTGCACTTGGAATAGCTGAAAAAGATATTACATCCGCTTTAAACAGCTCTATAGGTGCTGCAGGTAGAATGGAAAGCATTGATGTAGATTTTGATGCACCAAAAGTAATTGTGGATTACGCTCACACTCCCGATGCTCTTGAGAATGTACTTAAAACACTAAAAGAACTTAAAAACCAGAACCAACAATTGTATGTAGTATTTGGTGCTGGTGGAGATAGAGATACAACTAAGCGCCCTGAAATGGCTGAAGTATGTGAACGTATAGCCGATGAAATTATAGTTACTAGCGATAATCCTAGAAGAGAAAATCCAGATTTAATAATAGCAGATATTCTTCAAGGCTTTACAAAAACAGATAACGTATCAAGTATCACGCTTCGAGAAGAAGCTATTAACACCGCAATTAAAAGAGCTTCGAATAACGACATTGTTCTCATTGCAGGAAAAGGTCATGAGGATTATCAAGAGATTGATGGAATTCGACATCCTTTCGACGATTGTGTAATAGCTAGAAAAGCACTTCACCTCAAAAATGAAGGAGGATTCTGATGCTATACGAATTGTTTTATTGGCTAGACCAAACCTATGATGTTCCTGGTACAGGAGCTTTTGCATATATCTCAACAAGAACAGGTTTAGCTGCTGTTACTTCTTTGCTAATAAGTTTAATTATTGGCCATCGAATTATTAAGTGGCTAAGTAGCATGCAACTTAAAGAAGTTATAAGAGATGATGTTGGCTTAGATCATCAATCCAAAGCGGGAACACCTTCAATGGGTGGTGTCATCATTATACTTGCAGTGCTTATCCCTGCTGTTCTTTTTATGAAGATGGATAGTGTTTATGCGCTATTAATCGTTTTTGTGACCATTGCGCTTGGCTTAGTAGGTTTTATCGATGACTATATCAAAGTAGTTAAGAAAGACAAGAGCGGCCTTGCAGGACGTTTTAAAATTGCTGGACAGGTTGTAGTTGGTTTAGTAGTTGGAACAACGCTTTATTTCCATCCTAACTTCGCCGATGTAAATACACTTTCTACCGTTCCATTTGTTAAGAATGTAAACATTGATTACGCATTCTTAGGTGTGGAGCTTGGGTGGCTTATCTATATCCCTGTAGCCATTTTTGTAATTACAGCAGTTAGTAATGCCACAAATTTAACTGATGGTTTAGATGGACTCGCTTCAGGAATCTCAGCGATTTGTGGCTTCGTTTTCGCAATTTTTGCATACGTATCTGGTCGTACAGATTTTTCTCAGTTCCTCGACATCATGTATTTACCTGGCGCCGGCGAACTCACTATTTTCTGTGCCGCTTTAGTAGGCGCGTGCATGGGCTTTTTATGGTATAACAGTAATCCTGCCTCCGTATTTATGGGAGATACAGGCTCATTAGCTCTTGGTGGAATCTTCGGCGCATTAGCATTGATGCTTCACAAAGAACTTCTGTTACCCTTTGTTTGTGGAGTATTCTTTTTCGAAACACTTTCGGTAATTATTCAAACAACTTACTTCAAGTACACCAAAAAGAAGTATGGAGAAGGAAAACGAGTCTTTCTGATGACTCCGATCCATCATCATTTTGAAAAGAAAGGCTGGTCGGAACAAAAAATTGTGGTTCGTTTTTGGATTATAACAGTCATGCTTGCCATTATTAGTCTTCTAACACTCAAAATACGATGATGACTGTGAGGGATAAACATATCGTCGTGATTGGTGCAGCTAGAAGTGGTGTTGCCGCAGCCATTCTCCTTCAGCAAGAAGGAGCTAACATTTTTGTGTCTGATTTCGGAAAAATTGGAGAGCATCAAAAATTACGCCTTACTGTTGCTAACATTGAGTTTGAAGAAAACGGCCATACCCAACGTGCATTTGATGCCGACTTTGCGGTGGTAAGTCCTGGCGTACCCACTGAGGCTCCAATTATTCAGCATTATCTGAATAAGCAGAAAAAAGTGTTTTCTGAAATTGAAGTAGCCAGTTGGTTCACTAGTAATGATATTATTGCAATAACTGGAAGTAACGGAAAAACCACAGTTACCTCATGGATTGCTGACGTTTGGAAGCATGCAAATCGTGACTATTCGCTTGCTGGCAATATCGGCTTTGCTTTCTCAGAGAAAGTAAAAGCTGAACACAATGACTTTATACTTGAGGTGAGTTCATTCCAACTCGACCACATAGAGACTTTTAAGCCTACTATAAGCTTGTTACTAAACATTACTCCAGATCATTTAAACAGGTATGGAAATAGTTTAGAAGCTTATGCAGCATCAAAATTCAGAATATCTGAGAACCAAGACAAAAACAGTTGGTTCATCTTCAACTACGACGACCCACTCATTCGCAATCACGTTGAAGCGCTAAAACAGAAAGAAAACGCTCCAAAATTATGGGCTTTTTCTAATATCAACGAGGTTTCTGAAGGAGCCTTTGTACGCGACGAACAAATTATCTTCAAATTCAACAATAAGGAAGAACCTCTGATGGCAGTGCACGAGATAGGATTAAATGGACGACATAATCTAAGTAATGGTTTAGCTACGGCACTTGCTGCCCGCGCCGCTGAAATTAAGAATGAAGCTATTAGAGAGAGTTTAAAAACTTTTGTCGGAGTTGAGCATCGTTTAGAGATTGTACGCATTGTAGATGGCGTGAAATACATTAACGATAGCAAAGCTACGAATGTAAATGCTGTTTGGTTCGCTTTAGATAGTTTTAACGAGCCTATGACATTAATTCTTGGTGGCCGAGATAAAGGAAATGACTACACCGAATTATTAGATCAGGTTAAAGAGAAAGTTCACACCATTATTGCCATCGGAGAATCTAAAAGTAGAATTGAAGAACAATTAGGAAGTGCTGTACCCAACTTTGTTACTGCCGAAAATATGTGGGCTGCTGTAAAAGTGGCGAAGAAAGTAGCAAAACGTGGAGAAATTGTACTGTTAAGTCCAGCTTGCTCTTCCTTCGACATGTTCGACGATTACGAACATCGTGGTAGAGTATTTAAAGAAGAAGTAAACAAAATCTAAACGAGTTGAAGTTTTAATAACCATTAAAGCTTTGCAAAAAGAATACATGTTACACACCAGTCCAAATAGAAACATTAAGAGCATCTTGGGTACAAGCCCTGAAGATATCGACACAAAAACGCAAGGTAGCGACCGCGTTCTGTTAATGTCGGTTATTATGCTTATGATTTTTGGAATTCTTGCGGTGTATTCATCTATTGCTTACTTCGCTGAATCTAAGTCTACAACAGCATTCCAATTAGTTACTGGGCACATCATCAAGCTTGGTATCGCGTTTGTAGTGATGCTTCTTGTCTCAAAAATCAATTACCATACTCTAGCTAAATTCAGTCGTTTAGGTATGGTTTTGAGCTGGATACTCTTGATTTCTGTACTTGTATTTGGTACTGCACAGTTTGGTGCAAAACGTTGGCTGAATGTAGGTGGATTTACATTCCAACCGTCTACCTTTGCATCGGTTGCTCTGATTTTACACGTTTGTGTTCTCTTAGCTGAGAAACAGGATTATATCAAAGATTTTAAAAAGACCTTCCTCCCTATTATGTTTTGGGTGATTGTTACTTGTGGTCTCATAGGAATTCAAGATTTTAGTAGCGCAGGGCTCCTTATGAGCATTTGCTTAATTGTTATGTTTATTGGTAGAGCAAGTGTTGTACAACTTGGTTCACTTGTTATTCTAGCCGTTTTAGGAGGTTCGATTCTTTTAGGTCAATCTGAGGTGCGACAAAGTCGAATAGATGAATATGTTCGTCAGATTAAAGACATAGAGAGTGCCGAGATTCTTCAAGGAAGAGGTTATCAAGCCCAACAAGCGCAGATTGCCATTGCCAAAGGCGAATTGATGGGCGTCGGAATTGGAAAAAGTACGCAACGAGATTTTCTCCCAGCTCCCTATAACGATTTTATCTTTGCAATTATCGCAGAAGAGTACGGCATGGTTGGTGCACTCACTTTGATTTTCTTTTTCACTCTCATTCTATTCCGTGGCGTAGTTTATATATCTAAACGAGCGGAAGATAATTTAGGAACCTTACTTGCGATAGGTTGCACACTCACCATCGTATTATTCGGCTATGTAAACGCTGGTGTGGCAAGTGGTTTACTTCCCGTAACAGGTTTGCCAATGCCTTTTGTGAGCTATGGCGGAACAAGTATGCTTTTTACAGGATTGATGGTTGGCATTCTTCTCAATATCTCGAAACATAACCGAGACAGGAGGCAGTTGTTCTATGCATAATCCAAGAGTATTAATTGCAGCTGGCGGAACGGGTGGGCATGTTTATCCTGCTATTGCTATCGCTTCAGCTTTAAAAGAACAAAATCCAGACACTGAGATTCTTTTTGTAGGAACTAAGAATCATATGGAATGGAACGCTGTACCAAAAGCTGGTTTTGAGATTGTAAACGTCTGGATAAGTGGTTTCCAAAGAAGATTCACGCTTAAAAACCTCTTGTTCCCCATTAAGTTAATAACAAGCATTTTCCAGAGTTTCAGCATTTTAAGTTCTTTTAAACCACAAGTTGTAGTTTCTTGTGGTGGCTATGTTGCTGGTCCGATAGGTTGGGTTGCCGCTAAAAAGAATATCAGCCTTGTAATTCAAGAGCAGAATAGTTTCCCTGGCGTTACAAATAGAATGCTTGCAAAATACGCCTCAAAAATATTTACCGCATTTAAAGCAGCTTCAACATTTTTTCCGAATAGTGAGATTATTGAAACAGGAAATCCTACTCGTAATTCGCTAACAGCTGTTGAAAAAGAAGTGGGTTTAAAAGCTTTTGATTTCGACAGAACGAAGCCTGTGTTATTTGTACTTGGAGGAAGCCTTGGCGCGAGATCTATAAACAACGCTGTAAAAGCAAATTTAACTGCTCTTGCCAGCGTACAAGTTATTTGGCAATGTGGTAGCCAATATTACGAAACTCTTTCTTCCGAGATAGATTTAAACGCATATCCGAATGTACGGTTACTTCCTTACATAGAGAATATGCCTGAAGCGTATGCTGCTTCAGATTTGATTGTTAGCCGTGCTGGTGCTAGTTCTTGTTCAGAGTTGATGCTAACAGGAAAGCCAAGCGTGTTAATTCCTTCGCCTAATGTGGCGGGAGATCATCAAACACAAAACGCCAAAGCTATGGTTGAGGCAGGAGCATCTGTACTCCTTGTTGATGCTCATGCAACGCGCTCTTTATCTAATATTGTACACACCCTTTTACACGACCAAAGAAAACTAACTGCAATGAACATAGCAGCATTAAAGCATGCTAAGCCAGATGCCGCTAAACAAATTGCTAACGAAATTTTAGAACTCGCAAAATCCCGTTTGAACTGATGGAGCATAGAATAGAAACACAACCCGTTTTTGGACGAACTCGCCACATACACATGGTGGGAATTGGAGGAATTGGAATGAGCGGCATGGCCGAGATCCTAATCCAACGTGGATATAAAATATCTGGGTCTGACGGGGCACGTAGCGAAACTACAGAACGTTTAGAAAAGCTTGGCGCTACCGTTTATCTAGGTCACTCTGAAGAGAATATCGAGGGAGCAGACGTTGTAGTTTATACCAGTGCCGTAAAAGCTTCTGAAAATCCAGAGACAAAAGCGGCTCTCGAAAAACGCATTCCAACTATTAAAAGAGCTGAAATGCTAGCCGAACTCATGAAAATGAAATTCGGTATTGGTGTTGCAGGTACACATGGCAAAACAACAACTACCACTATGGTTGGGCATGTAGCTCAAGATGGACACTATGACCCGACAATTATTGTAGGCGGGAAAGTTCATAGCTTTGACAAGACAAATGCTGTTGTTGGAAAAGGAGATTTGATTATTGTTGAAGCCGATGAGTTTGACCGTACTTTCCTACGACTCACTCCTTCTATTGCTATTATCACAAATATTGAAGCGGATCATTTAGATATTTATGACGACTTAGAAGACGTTAAAAATGCGTTTATAGATTATGCTAACAAGGTACCTTTCTATGGTGCGGTAATTGTCTGTTTAGATGATTCAAATGTAAGAAGCATTTTACCTCAGCTAGAGAAAAGAATTATCACTTATGGGCTAACACCTCAAGCACAAATTCGTGCAGTTGATATCCAA
>TARA_R110002050_G_scaffold41763_4_pt1 | contig 13515 bp, 4 predicted proteins | sample TARA_R110002050 | Tara Oceans TARA_R110002050 (sample SAMEA4396988) | marine metagenome | biome: Polar Biome; feature: [DCM] deep chlorophyll maximum layer (ENVO:01000326); material: water (ENVO:00002006), including particulate matter (ENVO:01000060) such as... | depth 25 m
TCGTTCACATACTTTCCATACCTTAGAGAGTCTTGGAAAAAGAATTGTGACGTAGAAGCCCTTTTAGGCGTCAGTTTAACTGGTCAGATGGATAACCCCTCGGTATTGACATCGGAGGCATTAGCGGCGCTTAAAAGCCGTGTTTTGCGCATATCTCGCAAAGCATCAACAATACTTGGTACAAAGATGCCAGCAGCTACCACTTGTGTAAAGCCGTCAGGTACAGTGTCACAGTTAGTAGACTCGGCGTCAGGAGTACATCCTAGATACTCTCAACATTATATAAGAAGATACAGGATATCTGCTAACGACCCATTGTTTAAACTTATGGTTGACAGTGGTATAAAAGCAAACCCAGAGGTAGGGCAGGATAAGAAGACTGCGTCGACATGGGTATTAGAGTTTCCAGTCAAGGCACCTGAAGATTGTATAACGAGAAAGGATGTAACAGCCCTCGACCAATTAAAACATTATAAAAACTTACAACATAACTGGTGTGAACACAATGCGAGTATGACTGTGTACGTTAGAGATGATGAATGGTTCGAAGTGGGTAATTGGGTGTATCAAAATTGGGATATTATAAATGGTGTATCATTTTTACCTTATGATGGTGGTCATTACAAATTGGCTCCTTATGAGGAAATTGATGCAAGAACCTACGAAAGGCTTATAAAGAAGCTGCCCATAATTAATTATACAGATTTGTCTCAATATGAGAATTCGGACAATACCCAAGGTAAGGCCGAGTATGCTTGTGTTGGTGATAAGTGTGAAATATAAACATGAGCGAATATTCAACTGATATAACAGGGTACGGACGCAAAATGGGACTTGATGCAGGTGGTAACGGTGCTGGTAAGATAGACCGTCCAGTGTATTTAGGACCTAACGATGGACCATCTGGTGATGGACAATGGTTACCTGCCGGTACTGTTAGTTATAGAACAATGTATCCAGCCAATGGTGAATCCAGCGGTGGTAATGGTCAAGCAGGTAATGCTTGGGGTACAAATAGATTAAACAATGTATCAGGTTCTAACCAACCACAAATAAATGATGCAGCATATCCTAAATCTTAATTATCTCTGCTACTGATATACTCAGCTAAGGTAGGAGGTTTCCTATTGATAGTAATACCCAGAGAAGTGTTATCTCCAAAGTTAATGGTTTTACCTACTATTCTATAATTACCTGCGAAATCTGCATCATCTGTTTGTACACGTACTACTTGATTTTCTGATAAATAGTAACCATCGTTTATACCTAACGAGTATTCATACTGATTACTTAAGTTTGCTTGAAACAATCTAGCACCAAAATCCCTACATTCGGCGGGGGATTCTAGATTAGTATTGGTTACTTCTAAATAAGTTCTGTCTAGTGCCGCTATCGCTCCTTCATGGGAAAACGTACCTTTGACATTATTATTACCTCTTACTACTATTATAGTGGGTCTTTTCCTATCTATGATTTGTAGTTGTGTTATGTTTTCGTTTTCTTTAAAGATATATACTATATTTTCAGAAGTATCTAAAGTACTTTCTAATTCTATTACTAATTGTGAATAAGAACCATCATCAACCAACTTAGCTATATTAGGTCTAGGTAAATTTTCATCATCAATATTAATAGGTTTAGATAATAACCTTCTAACTATATCCATCACCAATAATGTACCTCGTATAGGTTGTTTTTGAACAGAGCCTACAAGTGGTGAGGTGTCTCCTATAAAATCCGTTTTTATTTTACTATCAAGTTTTGACAACTTAAGTAATTTTATGATAGCTGCCCCTACAGTAAGACCATCTAAATTATTTCTATCATCTAATTGAACTGTAGCTACTGTTGTGTCTCCACCTTTAATCATATAACCAAAACCATCTTCAGCATAAACTTGCACTTCATTAAAATCTTTTTTAGTTCTATTTATCCATCCTCTAAAGATAGGCTTACTATCACCCTTATCTACATACAAAGTTACTTCTTTGTTCCAAAGACTTTCTGTACCTGCTACAGATAGTGGTATATTAAAAGAAACAGAAGCTGCGGAAAGCATACCGGGTTGTGCATAATTAGCTTGAATAAAATCTACTGACTTGCCTTCTATGGCAATTCTAGGAATAAGTTTCGTCACTCTCTACACCTCCGAGAGGGAATATATCAGTCATTAAATTAGAATTACCATCTATTAAAGCTATATCTGAAACTGTCATCTGACAAGCAAATGATTTTACAGCTTGGGGACCATTGACTGCGTGATTCTCTTGTATACTTACTATTACACCCCAGAACCTTACGAAAGTCCCATCTTTCTGTATTTCATCCCAATAAACTCTTACGTTGTTCTGTTGTAACCTTCTAATGTCATGTAAGTTACCATATAAAGTTGAGGGACCCTGTTTGGTAAAGGCTGTCGAATCTCTCTCGTTTCCTAAAGCCACACTCGAAAAGCCTATACTCTGTATCTGGTCTCCAGTACGACTTATGTATACCTTACCCTTTCTTGTTATACTTTGGTAATAAGTACCAGCTCTTGTAATACTTATATCACTAGTCATAGGTATAGAATTTAAACAATAAGCAGTGTCATCTATCTCAGTAATAATTTCTACATGTGATTCAGTTGCATCAAACACATTCCATATATTAGGGAATAAATTAGCATTACCAGATACCAATCCCCCACTAACAGAAATTCTCATTGCATATTTAGAATTAGAATCGCCTTGCCAAGCAGACACAACATCATCTCCAAATGAAGTCAAGCCGCCCGAGGCGCCAGACAAACAATAGGTTTGAGGAAATGCTGTAGCATGATTTGCATCTACAGGAGGGTAATCGTGAGCATTAGCACTACCTGCTTCGGCAGTTGCTTTATAAATTTTTGAACAACCCGTCATTACGTCATATATATTAATTCTTCTCAATGTTAATTCTACACCTGTATTACCAACTAAATTTATAGGGTCATAATTTGTGTCATCTGTGCCATAATAAATATATAAATCAGCACCATCCCATGCAGCATTAGAGTAATTACCCTTGGGCCTTGCTACCCATAAAGGTCTATTTAAACAATCAGCAGCTGATGAACTCCCTGTGTTTGTAATAAATGCCATTAATCGGAAAGAACCAACTTCATTGGGTGTACCAAAAGTACCACTCATTAATGTTTCACTAGCGGTAGACATTGCCAATTTAAGATAATTACCTAATTCACCATGTGAATCTCCGGGGTCACTAACAGTTCCAGTGACCTTTATATCATATGTCCCTGATGTAATAGTGTTAGTAGCAAACTGACCACCCGTCAAATGTTCAAACTGTATCTTACCCCAATCTAAAGGCATATCAAAAGATAAATAACCACTTTGTGCTAAAGCAGTGCTTTGTTCTACATATTTTTTATTAGTTACATCTCTATATTCTCTAGATACTTTGGTGGTGTCATCAAAAGGAACACTCTTCCAGTATGCATTTTGTCTAATTGAACCAGAGTTTTCTAGAGCTAAATAAGATAAACCATTTATAGACCAAGGGGTATCAAAAGATGAACCACTTAAACTATTGTATATAAGATTGTTAGCGAAATTAGATATATTCATAAACACTTTGTTTGTAGGTTTATCAAATAAAAATATAAAATATTCATTGTCCCCACGGCTATCGGAAGAATTATGAAATTCGAAATCTCCTGAATTCATTCCACTTAAAGATACTAATTGTGATTCTCCATTCTGGAAAGCAGCTGTAGAATAATCTGCTGTAAAATTTTTTGCACCAGCGCCTAAGTTATAATCCAACTTGGTCATCTGCTGAGTTCCCAAAGTACCAGAGGTAGTAACAGGTGTTATTCTAAACACATCAGGTTTATTATTTATGATACTACTTACAGTAGAAGATGCGGCACTGGTAGGAGGGTATGTCGTTTGACTAGATGGTACCATAGAATTTCTTACTAAATGATACTGGTCGGTAAATCTACCAAAATCGTCTAACGTAAACTGATTTACTCTCCACCTTTGTTCTTCACTTAAAGCCCAATCCGTATGAGTAGTGTCATCATTGAAAGCTTTAGCTTTATAAGGAGCACTAGCTATGAAAGATTGTCCATTTAAACCATCTTCTCTTACCATATTATAACTATAAGATACTTTATGGTTAGATGTACTTGTGCTAGTTAAAAAATTAAAATATCTAAGCTCACCTGCATATCCATTTTCAGTAGACCATTCATAAGCAGGGGAAAACCAAGACTTACCTAAATCAAATCTATATGAAGAATTTGTGACATTAGCAGCTTTAGCTCTACTCTGTGAAAAATCCATAGTAATGAATCTTCTAGAATCCTCACTTTCTTTAATAGGAGAACCAGCTGATACATACGCTACAGGGTACCACTTTATATTACCACTTGTATTAGTGCGCTTAGTTAAGATAAATATTTTTAAATTTTTGTAGGCGTCGTTAGCCGCATAATTATCGTATCTTTCAGTAGAGCTAGGTTTGTATTTAGGATTTACAAACTTAACCTTTAAAACTTCTTTAACTACAGCAGGGTCTTTTCCTGAAAAGTCTTCATCAACCCCCTTTTGTGTAGCAATTGAACTACCTGTCCAATAAAATTTTTCTACTCTTACTCCTGCACCCGCAGCTGTAGAATATTTATCTGAATTTCCAGAGGTTTTGAACATTGTATTTTCTACCAAAGCTGTTACTTCTAACACAGGGTTAGGAAAATAAGCAGTCATATCAGCACCAGAAACTAAAGGTGCTATCTGCACAGCTATAGCCTGTGAACCATATTCTTCAAACATAGAGTTATCTATACCACTTAACACTCTTTTATTTTCTACGTTCATGATGCCCGTGGCAGCGCCATCTATAACTTCAAAGGTTTGGTGAGTAGAATTGTCATAATAAGGTGAAACATCAGTGTTTGTAGTATCTGAACCGTAGTAAGCCGAAACTATACCGGTAGAGTTAACTATTTGTATAACTGGAGCAAATATTCCTGTAGAAGTATAAGTATGTTCTACATCAATACTTCCAGTAGGCTTCGTTATTTGTTTCCACTGATAATTAGCAAACTCTTTATCGTTAGAACGAACTCCCTCAGCATTAGTTCCATCATCCCAATCTATGTAAACGGCTCTTACATTATCATCGGTAAAAACTATATTAGCAGTGCAAGTATTAAAAACACTTCCAGTAACATTAACTGCTCCTGAACCATTCCATCGTAAGCTCATCCTATCGTAGCCCTCCATGAAACGGTAGGAGTTGAACATAGTACATCTTTTCCATCTCCTCTTATATTATGATAATCCATGACAAATAATTTAGCGTGTAAAGATTGCACATCTACTGTGTTATATTCCAAATATTTAGAACCATCCAAAATATATTCTCCGGTGTCGTCTGGGAAGTGTACTACATTACCGTAAAAGATAACTTCCTCTAGTAATCCATAATAGGGTTGACTGTCTCCTGTGTTGTTACACATAAAGGCACTTATATCTTCACTAGCGTCAGTTGTACCAGTGATAGAGTAATCTTCTTGTTTACCATTAATAAATAACTTACAAGGAACATCACCAGTTTTATCATAAACTACGGCAACCATCATAGGTTGTTTACCATCGCGCGGACTTACTGTCTGTGATTGTAAAGGTGTAGCAATACCTCCCATAGTTACTTTAATTCTACCATTTTCCATTGTTACTATTAAACCACCATTTCCAAGAGTGCCCCTTTCAAAAATAGTTTGGGCCGTCGCTCCGGCGTATACACCGGGGGTTAAATGAAAGATAGCTGTATATTTTGTAGCACCTTTTATAAATTTACTATTTGTGTTACTTATCGTTATTTTAGATGCTGCTCCTGATACGCCAGTATCAAATGCATAACCCTGAAGACCTTCAGGACTCATACGCGCTCCAGTACCTAATATTGAACCTTCACTGTTTGCTACGGGCCCTACTGTGAAAGTTGAGCCATAAGTAGTATCTGTAGTAGTTTCTTTAAATGTAAGAGTTGGTGCTGAAGTAACACTAGTAGGCATATCATTCATAGCCCCATAAAATAAACATTGGGGAGCATCTGAAAATCCATGATATTTAGATGTAACAGCTCTATTGTCTAGTATAAGCATTCTATACCATATATCTTCTCCGCTCTCAGACCAATTGAATTTAATACCATTTAAATTTTCGTTTGTTAATCTATATAAATCGGTTTCTCTATTTAACAAATTAAACGCCGGACCTACTGTAAAATTAGATACAGTTGGTATTTCGTCAAAATATTTCCATAAATAATAAGGTTTAACATCTTCTTGTATTACTACACTACCAGAGTCTATCCCTTGTCTTACTGTTGAAGTAGTATAGTCATTACCATAGAATATAGTAGATGAATCTACCAAAGATGACGCTGAAACTATTTTATTTATAACAGGTTCTTCTGCACCCCAGTTTTTACTGGCTATTAAACCATCTAAATTATAAGCTGTTGGGTATTGTGAATATGCAGCTCTTGAAGCTACTTGACCTCCAGTTCTGGTTTCTTCATTGTATGGTCCTAATCCATAATCTATTGTGCTCTCTATAACAGAACCACTTATATCAGTATGTAGATTCCATAGTGAATTATATGTAGAACTTCTTCCGGTACTTCCAGTCATAAAAGACTGCCATGTATAATTTTCTTCACTGTATGTGCTTCCAGTTGCAGTAATAGCAGCACTTCCAGATTTCATCAGTGTAATATTACTATAAGCTTTAGGACCACCTGTTGAACCATATAGTGCAGGGTATCCTATATTAACGTCTCCGCTATCTGAAGCTACTTGACCGGGCCACATCTGTAAAAATTGCCAGTACTTGTAAGGAGAAATATATAAATAAGGTAGGTTAGCATCATTAGCAATATTTTCCATACCTTTGAGGTCTAAGAAAATGTTATTACCTTCTCTTGCTTTCCTTTGTGTTACACCCTTTACCGAGAATAAATTGGTTACAAAATGAATATAGTAATCAGTGCCTAATCTAGAACCAGTTGCTGTACCTAACATACCTCTTGTGATAGTAGCTCTAGCATATGTAGCAGAATATTCGGGAGCAAAGGCATCAATTCTAACTATTTCATCGACATCTCCAGATACTCTGTTTACAAAGGCCATCAAACTTCCAGTCTGTATATAATTACCGTTTTTAATTATCTGAGGCCATGAAGTTGATTCTGGAAAGAATGTTGTAAAATCACTTAAAGCTAAATCCATAGTACCTTTACCACTTGTCAGTGAACCGCTAAAAGTAAGTATTGTGGCTTTACTGTTATAATTGAATGTAGGTGCTGTAGCAGTTCCAACATCAAAAGACATTGAGTTACTACTCAAACCTCCACCAGCAGAACCACCACCAGCTACATATAAAATATACTCTTCATCAAGAGGCATATCAAATATAGCAACGTTGTCTACTTCTAATGCTCCGGTTTCTATTTCACCATCATCATTTTCAATAGTAGGAACGTTTGTTATTTTAGCAGATACGAAAGGATGTTCTCTTTTTACCCAAGAAGTATTAATATTATCGTCAGCTCCGTTATCAGTCTGGCACCCGAACTGTGAAAACCCTTTTTGAGTAAGACCATCTGTGAATAAGTATGAGTTAGAACCTGTAGCAAAATTCATTTCTAAATTGCTAGTCACGGTAGGTTGTGTTGCACCGAGCGACACATTACCATCATATACTCCAGTGTCACCAGCAGTAGCAGATGCTATGGTAGGGGTTGCGTTAGTCATATAACTATAAGCACCAGCTGCATATCCAGTAAACAAAGTCCAATTACCTAAAGAATTTGTACTTCCTGCTGAAGTCGCCGCTTTAAATGAAAAGGAATGGGCAGTTGTTCCAAGTGATTGAGGTTTATTTTTATCAAATGCAGGAGTACCGAAACCATGCCATTGATACCATTGGGTAATACCTATATCAGTGCCTGTTCCACCAGACACATAAAAATCAGAAGTTCCATTCTTGAAACCCATTAAAACGTAAGTAGGCATTTTATAATCAGTAAGTTGTCCACCCATCATTGGCATAGTTATGCCACCAGCGGCAGCACTTAGAGGTGTTGCCCACTCAGTATATTTTGGAGGTGGGATTACTGGTGACTTAATAGGCCACTCTTTAATTATTATATTATCTGTTCTACCAACAGCTTTCGATGAAGCATTAAAGGTAGTGTTTGTAAAATTTGAAAAACTAATACTATCTACAAAAACATTAGTCTGTTTGTCCGCTCCCACATCTTCTGGAGCATCACTTGTCAGACCAAATTGATTTATATTAGAAGCATACTCAGACCATGGTTGTAATTCCCCTGATAACTCATCAGTAGTTACACTGGTGCTGTTAGTGTTTCTATAGTTGGTAGTCCATATAGTCATATATCTAGGCCATAATGCAGGCTTATCTAACCACGTCCAACCGTTTATATCTGTTGTTTGTCCAAGATGATTAGGAAAATAAATTGGAAGGGATGGAGTTTGATTAGCAATACTCGACACTAAAGTAGTAGTTCCACCGGCAGTAGTTACTTCAGTGGCGCTTCCGCTTACTACACCTTCAGTGAAATAGACCCTACACTGGTCTTGATTAGCTCTTGTATCTACAAGAGCACCAGCATTAGCTTTATTTCCACCTTGTATATTAAAACAAAATTTAGCATTTACAAATTGGTCCATGGATAAAGATACCGAATCTTCAAACTCTTTAGCCTGAACTCCAGTGGCATTATCTGTGTTACCATCATTGGCAGGAATGCCTGCAAAACACATTATATCAGCACTTTGTTCAGTGTTCCCACTACAGTTATTAAATTTAAATATTCTATTTCGACACTCATCTATGTCATAATCTCCCGGAGTAGCTGTAGAGGCAATTCCTTGAGCGTATGAAGAAAAACCAGTTTGTAAAGGCATAGCAGTTAGTACACTACCATCTCCTTTGTTGAACGCTGTCACCTCTGTACCAGCAGCATTATATGTACCATCAAGAGGTCTATCCCTAAATACGGTCATACCTCCTACCACTAAATTGCCGGCAGAAGTACCACTATAATATTCCTTTAACCCCCTATGTAAAAAATCATTTAAATTTTCACCTTCATTAGGTGGGTAATTAGAAAATAAAACCGTAAAATTACGCATCAATGTCCTAAATTGTCTATCAAATGGACCTTCCGCTGCTAACGTAGTTGTACCAGCGATATAGGTAGTATCATCATATCTAGTTACAGGTGAGCCTGTACTACCCGCTGTTGGATTTCCGGCTATATAATCGGTGAAAACACCCTGAAGGGCTTTTGGTCCAGAAGCTTTAGAAGAAGCTAAAGTAGGATTAAAATCCATTTCTTTAACATTAAATTTAATATTTATTTCTGGTAGCGTTACGTTACTCCATGCAGGTTGTGTAGTACCAGCTTCTCCAGTTGAATCATTATTTTTATTTGTAAAGGCTCTATCTATATTTATAGGGTAAGGTACATTTTTCATACCAACACAAGTATATTGCGGGTTGGCCGCACCTTTCTTTCCGTACATTTCATCTATAGCTTCGCGAGTTGAAGAATAAGGGTTAACAGTTGAATAACTCCATAAATTGTATAATTGTAAAGCAGAGCCACCATCATCAAAAGCTTCGTTAGAAATTTGAATAATACTCTTATTAACGGGTACACCGGTTGCGTCCCCTCCACCATAGTATGTACTTAAATTAGCACTAGCAAAAATTAACCCACTATCAAAAATAGTATTGTTAGAAGTAACTTCTTCGGATTCCTCTACTTCTGTTTTTTCTATTTCCAAAAATTGAACCATACCTTTAATATCTTTCCATCTCCAGTACGGAGTAAAGGCAAAAATGTTTTCTAATCCATCTCTAAAATCATACATCGGTACCCACAAGTCATCTAATTTATTTTCATCAAGGGGTTTTAAAAATAAATATGGATTGTTAGCTCCATATACTCCTTGTGCCTTTGCAGAATGACCACCATTTATATCTGTCCCAAAATAAGAATTGAAAAAGGCTCCACCTGTAGGTCCTGAATCCACTCCTGCCAACTCCATATATAAACCATAAGTCAAAGAATAATTACCACCAGCATAAAGTTTATTAGCTAATATTCCAGCATTGTTAGAGGATAATGATATATAAGGTTTTTTTGCTGTATATCCAGAAATTTTTATATCACCAAGAGTTTGGCTGCCATCAAAACCTTCGAAATAAGTATGTAAACTTGTGTCTGCATGAGCAGTATAGATGCCTAATTCATTACCATAAAAGTTGGGTTTGAATACAGTAGTTGCTGTGTATGCCGCTGTCACTGCCGGGTTTACTGTTAAATTAGTATTACCCGCAATGGCTGTTACTTGTCTTATTTCTTCAGCTATTTTTATGTCGTCACCTATCTTAAATTGGGTTTCAAAAAGAGTTCCAGTCCCTACTATCTCTGTAGCTCCTGCTAAATTAGTAGTTGTTCCACCACTGACCCAACCATGTGATAATTCCATATCACCTTCCGTGAAGGTTGTACCTGAAACTGCTGCATATACATCAATAACTGGGGGTTTTGAAGCCGTATTAAGTTCAGAACCACTACAATATAAAACTAAATCTCCACCTATTAGAGCTCCATCTCCATATGTTAGAGCTGGCGGAGTTGCTCCTGATAAAAGATAAATATTAGCATTATTTCCACCTTCTATTTTAAAATCCCGAGTACCAGACAAAGCAGAATCAGTCATTGAAGGCACCAATTTAACAGCTCCGGAACTATCTATATTATGTTTTCTATAGAAACAATTCTTCTGTATATCTATTGGTCCTGCCATTCTATACCACTCCTGCAAATGTATCTACTGCTATCTTACTATTGTTAGATGTGGAGTTAGCTGCTGTCAAATTTTGTACTATTAGTGTGTTTATCATTCCGTTACCATTGGACGTTCCGTTCTGTCCTCTTAATAAATTTCGGGTCCTGTCAGTATTTAAAACTTGTCCTCCCATCCTAGGGGGAACAAACAATTCTGGACCTCTTTCACCCACCACTATGGGTCCTCCGTTAGCATATCCTTTAATCATACCACCATTAGCATACCCCATAATAGAGTCATACGCACCACCTACTGAATATTTAGTACCAAAGTAACCATCTCCACCCGTCCCATAAGCAATATCAGCAGTGTTATAAGCATAATTCGTTCCGGGAATATTTACGGTGGCAACTGGTGAAATAGTATTATACATACCTCCTTGTGCAGCTACAAAGTCCCGAGCTGATGGTGAAGACACTCCTATGGCATCTCTGGTATAATTACCAGCTCCCTTTTCATCCAATTCTTGGAGCTGTCCAACAGCCCAAACTAATCTCGATAAATTAGGACCTAATACTACATCTACCACGGTTCCAGCTAATGTTACTATAAATCTTAAGATTTTAGCTATAGCTTCTGAGACAGCATAAACGATTAAAGCTACTACAGCTCCTATCTCTTGCATTATACCTATCATAACAGCCCTATCATCTGCAAACCCCATAGATTTCATAGCTCTTTCTGTAGCATCTCCCCATTCTGTAAATAATTCTGTTAGTGGTGATACCGCAAACTTTATCATTCTTAGAGTTTCCGTAGCTCCTATTCGAAGACCTTCCCACATCGCAGATAAATCTCTAGTTTTAGCAACAAGAACTACTATACCTGCTGTTATCGCGGCTAAGGCTACATATGGGTTAACTAGAGCGCGACCTAACCCTTTTAGAGCACTTCCTAAACCAACTGTTGAAGAAGTATTTGCTAAATTGGCAGCAGTAGCTTTACTTGTAGCCTCTGCTCTGGCATTCTCTGCACCAGCTAAAGCGGTAGTTACTGCTAAATTAGCTACTTTAGCAGATGTATTAGCTATAGTAGCAACTTTGTCAGCCAATGTTAATAATGTGCTAACTGGAATAATTGCTGTTAAAACTTTAAACCATAATGCCAATTTGAGTATATTTGGACCTAACATCTGCACTGCTTTAAGAACCGCAGTAACTGGTAAGAAGTAAGCTTTAAGCATAGAAATATTTAAGAAACCTTCTTTACTAAAATCTCTAATGATAGTTACTATTGATTCAATTGCGTGTGCAAATAATTGTACTCCTTCTATAGCTATTTTTTGAACATCTCTACCAAATTCAGTTAAAGCGTAGGAACCATCTGCAAGTTCTTCTACTATTAACCCTCTCATAGAAGCTATGACATCTAAAACTCCTTGATGGAAGTCATTGAGAGAACCAGTTGCTTCGTCATTAGCATCTTTCATAAAGAAGATTGCTTGAATATTATTCTTTAAAATTTGCATTTGAGCGGAAATTGATTCATTTTGAATTCTAACCATAGTATCTAATTCTCCACCTGCATTAGCAGTATCTTCAACTGCTTCTTTGAACTCTTCAGCATTCTGTACCAAGTGAATGAAAGCAGTTGCACCACGTACATTCAACTCTTGTATTAATGTAGTCAATAACTCAGTATTACTAGCAGTCTCTGGCCCTATTACGTCAGCAAAGTTTTGAGCTATCTCAGTTAATTGGAGCATTTCTCCATTAGCATCGAGAATGTTAACCCCCATTTTACCTAACGCAATTGCGTTCTCTTCTGCACCTTCAGCAAATTCAGCTAGTGCCTGTCTTAAACCACGACCTGCAATACCAGCTTCCAAAGCTCTATTAGTCAAGACCTGTAGAGACCCCAATAGTTGGTCTATACTTTGCCCTGTAGCTGTAAAGAAAGGTAGAGCAAACTTAATAGCGCTTGTTAAATCTTGATACTCTATCAAAGACTTTTGAATTGCATGCGCAAATTTATCTGTTAATAGACCTGCTTGGTCCATTTCCATACCAAATCCAAATAGGGTTTGGGCGGTTAATTTTGAAATTGTATTGTGGTCACCTTGTACAGCCATAGATAACTTTAAGGTATGTGGTAAAACTTCTATTGCTGCGTTAGCATCTAAACCTGCCGAAGCAAGTTGGTAAAGACCAGCTGCACCATTATCCATAGCAAGTCCAAATTCTTGACCAAATTGAACTATAGTTTGAGAAGTTTTGAATAATTCTTCTCGAGTAAGATTAAAAACAGAATTTGCATTCAAAAGCTCTCTTTCAAATTCCTGCAATTCTCCGGTCACTTCACCTAGTTTGTAATAGAAACCAGTCAGAATAGATATAGAGTCCCTTAAAACCTCTCCAAAGGCACCTTTCATGGTATATACGGCCTCTTGCATGGCTGTACGTAACTTTTCTTGAGCCTCTGCACTATCTTCTAGTAATTTTTCTTGTAATTGTAATGACTCATTCGCTGCATCTCTTGCATCTTTTTGGTCTTTAAGTAGATTTTTTTCTTCTTGGGCAAGACGAGATTTTTCTCGCATCCTATCTTTATCTAAAACCATCATTTGTTCG
>TARA_R110002050_G_scaffold122032_3_pt1 | contig 13485 bp, 13 predicted proteins | sample TARA_R110002050 | Tara Oceans TARA_R110002050 (sample SAMEA4396988) | marine metagenome | biome: Polar Biome; feature: [DCM] deep chlorophyll maximum layer (ENVO:01000326); material: water (ENVO:00002006), including particulate matter (ENVO:01000060) such as... | depth 25 m
CTCTGCGAATTACTTGGTGGCACACCAGAACAAGTTTTAGTCGCTGCAGAAATCGCTATGGAACATCATCTTGGTTTAACTTGTGATCCTATTGGTGGATTAGTTCAAATTCCTTGTATTGAACGCAATGCCATGGGAGCAATTAAAGCAATTAATGCTGCAGAATTAGCCTTAGATACAGACCCTAAAAACGTAAAAGTACCTTTAGATAAAGTAGTGTCTACGATGTGGGAGACTGCAAAAGATATGAATACCAAGTATAAGGAAACTTCTGAAGGTGGTTTGGCAGTTGGTGTGAATATGTCAGATTGTTAATACTAACATCTTTCTGTTGCAACAAACAACCAATTAAATCGTCGCGAAAAGTAATTGATACAATTAGATACTAACTTTACTTGTTTATATTTTTATGCTACTTCAAAATAGAATTAATTATTTCAACTTAGCCTCAGTATTATTCTAAATTATGAATTAACCATTATTTATACTTTAGATTAATCAAAAGTTTAACAAATCTCGCTATTTTTACATTCATTAATAAAACAACAATGTCAACAGCAAAAAAAGAATATAAGAGAATTACCGTAAAAACTTTAGTCGATATGAAGTCTAAAGGCGAAAAAATATCGATGCTTACCGCTTACGACTATACAATGGCTAAAATCGTTGATGGTGCTGGTATAGATGTTATTTTAGTTGGTGATTCTGCCAGTAATGTAATGGCTGGTCACGAAACTACGCTACCTATTACCTTAGATCAAATGATTTATCATGCATCTTCTGTTGTTAGAGCAATTGAGCGTTGTTTAGTTGTAGTAGATTTACCTTTTGGTAGTTATCAAAGTGATCCCAAAGAGGCTCTACGTTCTGCAATTAGAATTATGAAAGAATCTGGAGGACACGCTGTAAAAATGGAAGGCGGAAAAGAAGTCAAAGAGTCTATAAAGCGTATTTTAAATGCAGGAATTCCTGTAATGGGACATTTAGGTTTAACACCTCAGTCTATTTATAAATTCGGAACCTACACAGTTAGAGCCAAAGAAGAACAAGAAGCGCAACAACTAAAAGAAGATGCTTTAATGCTAGAAAAAGCGGGTTGCTTTGGAATTGTTTTAGAAAAGATTCCTGCAAAATTAGCACAAGAAGTTGCAGAAAGTGTTTCAATTCCCGTTATTGGAATTGGTGCAGGTAACGGTGTTGATGGTCAAGTGTTGGTTTTACATGATATGCTTGGTATGACTCACGAATTTAATCCAAGATTTTTACGTCGCTATATGAATTTATATGAAGAAATGACAACTGCTATTGGTGAATATGTCGATGACGTGAAAAGTAGTGATTTTCCAAATAACAAGGAACAGTATTAAAATCTATTGTTCGATAATTGAATAACTTAAAATTAATAAATTTAAGCTAATGATTCGTTGAATCTTCGATTTCTCGATAGGGAAAACAAAATATTAATGGAGTTAATTTTTAATATAATTATAGGCACTATTGTTAGATTAGTTTTCAATTATCCAGGCGCATTAATTAGATGGATGATTTTCGGAATGAACAAACCATATTCATTTTATCTTAAGGATAGTTCTATTAATTATTCTATCGCAGCAATTTTTTTTACGATATTAATAATTATTTATAATATTTTGTTTTAACAATAGTTTTAATGACTAAAAAAACCCTTTCCAACAAAAATAATCTTCAGGTTTTGCATGAAGACAATCACATCATCGTAGTCAATAAACGAGCAGGTGATATTGTGCAAGGTGACAAAACAGGAGATAAACCTCTAAGCGAAGTTGTTAAGTCTTATTTAAAAGATAAATACAAAAAGGAAGGGAATGTATACCTTGGTGTTGTTCATCGTTTAGATAGACCAACAACAGGTATTGTTATGTTTGCCAAAACTAGTAAAGCGTTACCAAGATTAAACAAACTCTTTGCTGAAAAGACGGCAAAAAAAACTTATTGGGCTTTGGTTAAAACCCAGCCACCAAAAAACAACGATACTTTAATTCATTGGCTTAAAAAGAATCCTAAAAACAATAAATCTACAGCTTATATTAACGAAGTTGATGGTAGCAAAAAAGCCATTTTACATTATAATCTAACACAAACCTTAGATAATTTTTATTTACTGGAAGTTGATTTAGAAACCGGAAGACATCATCAAATTAGAGTGCAGTTATCTTCAATTGGCTGTCCTATTAAAGGCGACTTAAAATATGGTTTTGACCGAAGTAATAAAGACGCAAGTATAAGTCTACATGCCAGAACATTGCGCTTTACACATCCTGTAAAGAAAGAAGAAGTTGTAATTACAGCACCTTTACCAAATGATTCTCTTTGGAACGCATGTAATATTTAAGCATTTTTATAAGGGTATTTTAAAGTTAAAATAGTTCCTTTTTCTTCTATCGATTCTAATTTAAAATCAGCATTTAATAATTCTGAACGTTTTTTCATATTTATTAATCCCGAACTTTTTTCTACAGTTTCTTTATTAAATCCAATACCATCATCCTCAACTGTAATATTTAAAAATTGTTCTTGGTAATCAATAGTTACTTTTAGATTTTCGGCTTCTGCATATTTTAAAGTATTAGAGAAAAACTCTTGTAGAATTCTAAACAAAATAATTTCATCCTTTTTATTTTCAAAATCTACCTTTTCTCCTAGTATGGTTAAGCAAGATTCTATGAGCATCGATTTATTTAAACGTGTGACTTCATTATTCACCGTAGCATCAAAACCTAAATTACTTATTACATCACTGTTTAGAGATTTAGAAAGCGCTCTCACTTCTTCTAATGCATTTTTTAAAGACTCAGAAGCATTGTCTACTCTAGTCTTTGTATCATCTATAACACTAGTTGCAGCCACTTTCATTTGCATGCTTGCTAATACCAGCATTTGACCAATATTATCATGCAATTCTCTACCAACCTGTTTTAAGGTTTCTTCTTGTATTTCTTGTTGGGTTTTTATAAGCTCATCATCAAACTCTTTTTGTTGCTCTACTTTTTCTAGCAATAATTGGTTCTTCCGTTTTTGAAACATAAAAAAAAACAAAATGAAAACAGTAACAAAAATGACAATAAAAAAGCCCACATAAGCTATGAGAGCAATCTCCTCTACGCTTATAATTTTTTGTAAAACTGAAGCGTATAAAGAAAACCGAATGTATAACATGTATAAAGGGATATATTAGAAAACAAAAGATAATTTACTCTAAATTCTACAAAAGCTGAATTTAATGCGTAAAAATATTCATCAAAAATAAACAAAGGTGTGACCACTAAGTACCATAATAATAAACCTGAACTTAAATAAAAAACAGGCAATTTATAAAAGGATAAAACTTTATCACTTTTTAGCAATTGCTTATAGTATAACATTACAAAAGCAAAAACCAAAAGAGTCTCAAAAAAAATATCATATGGTATAGATAATACAAAAAAATCACCACTGAAAATGTGATAAAATATTGCAAAAACAAAATAGCACAATGTCAAAATATTTATAATTTTTTTAGACAAGACATCATTAATAATACCTAAATAAAATTTACTTAAAATTAAAATTGAGACTAAAGAATATAAGTTAAATAACCAGCTATTTGTACAGAAAACACTATTTTTAATCCAATTAAATAAGCTATTATCATAGTTATAAAGCATTGTATAACTATATAATGCAAAGGTTTCAATAAATACAATAAACCATAAATACCATATAAATGGTTTTATTTTATAATCTTTAGTCTTTAAATAGTAATAAGAACCACCTAGTGCAGCAACAAGCTCTATAAGGTGTGTTATTAAATCATTAAAATTCATTAAAAAGACTATTGTGGATAATTTGCTCCAGGAGGCATACCCTCTGTACCTCTATCTAAAGCATCTGCATCCTTAATATCAGGATTAGCATCTCCTCCTCCTTTACCTTGATCTGCAGCGGTAGTTGGCACTAAAAATAAAGTAGTTAAACCTTCTGTTTCTGTTCCGCAATCGTCTGGCTCATGAGCTCCACAATAAATTCTTATACCATTCATTTCAAACCCTAAATCACAAGCTTGTTTTTCGGCGTGTTCTAAATATGCTTTTAAATCTTTTAAAGAATACCAAGACGATCTATTATCATCTGTCTTTGTGATATACTTACTTATTAGAGCGTGCCTAGTTGTATACGCATCATTTAGTTTTTTAGCTTCTGAGGGAGAGATTAATCCTTTAATGTTGTTCATATTAATTTATGTTGTTTAGTTTCACAAGAGTCAAATTAACAATTAAAATCACAATAAAAAAGGATTTTAGTGTTTTTCAAAAATTATTAAATTCTAAGACGCATTAAAACGCTTGCTCCAGTAAATTTTTGACTCAAAATATTAATAGATTCCTCTGTCAATTGCAAAACCCTAGGATAACCACCTGAGGTTTGGCAATCTTTCATTAAAATAATAAGTTGCCCAGAAGGTGTTAATTGAATCGTTCCTGGTAAAACAGGCACTGTTAAAATAGAATCTAGGCTATTATGAAACAAAGGCAATAGCTGATAGGCCATACGGTTATTATGCTTTGAAACCTCAAAATTTTGACCACACAGTAGTTCTTGCTGCTCCAGAGATAATTTACTAAACTCTGGTCCTTTTGTTACTTTTAGAATAGGAGATTCAAAATAAGATGAATAAAATCTAACCTTAGCATTTTTTGTTTCTACCGAACTTAAATATTGAGAAATTAACAAACAATCACCTTTACTAATTTTAGAAACGTCAGTAACTTCCTTTGCCATACTTCTACTTCCTAATACTGTTTCAGTTAAAAAACCACCTTTTACAGCAACATAAGTTCTAAATCCGCTTTGAGCATTTCCTAAAGAAAGAATATCGCTTGCTTGCACTAGTACAGAATTAAACATATCAATTGATTCACCATTAAGCATGGGATTCATATTCGCTCCTGTAATTGCAATTAACGTTGGCTCTAAAAATTTCAACTCTGCACCAGTCATTGTCATTTCTAAAACTGATGCTCCTTTTTCATTGTTTAAAATACTGTTAGCAAAATTACTAGAATACGAGTCCATTGCTCCAGAAACAGGAACACCAAATTCCCGATAACCGAAGCGACCCAGATCTTGAATGGTAGAATAAAATCCCGATTTTAAAACTTTAATCATACTATTAAAAGTGTTTTTATATCAAACCTTGAAAGCGTTATTTCATTTTGAATTTCAAAATATTCAGATTTTGAAATAGCGTGAAATTTTACTTTATCTCCTACCTTAATAAAACACGGTGGATCCTGTTTTGGATTAAATAATTCTATTGGAGAATTGCCAATTATATGCCAACCTCCAGGACTGTCTTGAGGATAGATTCCTGTCTGTTTTCCACCTATTGCAACTGCCCCTTTTTTAACATTTAGATTTGGTGTTTTTTTTCTATCTAAATGCAACTTAAAATCTAGTCCTCCTAAGTATAAAAAACCAGGTAAAAACCCAATAAAAAAAACCGTATAAATTGGGTCAACATGTCGCTTAATAATTTCTTGTTTCGTGAGCTTTTTTGTTCTTGAACAATCATCTATATCTAACGCAAATTCATCATCGTAACACACAGGAATCCTAAATGTATTAGATTCGATTACACTTATAGAATTACAATTATCATAAAGCAATTCTAAGTCTAAAAAAACACTATTGACATCTTCAATAGTAGATACATAAAATATTAAAATTGAATTATATGCAGCAATCACCTCAACTATTTGTTTACCATATTTATTTTGAATTAAATTTTTAAAATTCAAGATATCATTAAGCATATTTTTATCTATAATTGCTGGCCACTCCACCAAAATAGAACACTCATTATATTGCAAAAACTGAAGTTTATATTTCATTTTTACTTATATAATTTTAATACCATTTCTAATCAAATTAGTATTCAAATAATCTAAAATTCCTAACGCATTTTCAGTATCTCCATGCACACAAATTGTATTCGCTTTTATGAGTACTTCCACTCCATTTATTGAGGTTACTTTTCCTTGTTTTACTATACCCAAAACATGACTCAAAACAACATCGTTTTTATGTAAAATAGCATTACTATTTTCACGAGAAACAAGCGACAAATCATCATTATAATTTCGGTCTGCAAAGGCTTCAAATTCCACTTCTATTTGTTCCTTAATTGCTAAATCTGCGAGTACAGAATTACAAGGTGCATACAATTTAATAGGTGCATTTAAACTCTTAATAACTCTTATAATCACGTTAGCGGTTTCTAAATCTTTTGTTGCCAAATTATACAATGCACCATGCGGTTTAATGTGATTTAGTTGTAAACCTTCAGACTTTAAAACCGATTGTAAATTTTCAATTTGAGATGTCAAACTTTCAAATAATGCTTCATTTGACAGCTTCATAACAACTCTACCAAAGTTTAATTTATCAGGAAAAGAAGGATGCGCTCCTATTTTTACACTGTTTAATTTAGCTAACTTAACAACGGTTTTCATGGTTTGTAAATAACCTGCATGTCCTCCACAAGCAATATTACAAGACGAAATAAAAGGCAATAGTTGCGCCTCATTACCGATGCCTTCTCCTACATCTGCATTAATATCTATTTTAAATTGTTTCATATTAAATTAATTCAAAAACACTTAAAATGCCTTTTAACCCTAGAAATATGGTAATCACTAGAATAACAAGTCCTAAGAAATTCTGAAGTTTAGAATTTTTATAAGTCCCTAAAACCGAAGACTTATTCATTACCCACAGCAGAAATCCTGCAATAACAGGCAATAGTATTCCATTAGCCACTTGTGCAAATTTTATAATTTCAATAGATTTAAATCCAATAGAAGAAAATACAACACCTAATAGCACAATAACCATCCAAATGGCTTTAAACTTTTTAGACTTTAAATCCGACTCCCAACCCAAACAACCATCTGTCACAAAAGCTGCCGCTAGAGGCGCTGTAATTGCACTTGTAACTCCTGCCGCAAACAAACCAATCGCTAAAAAATACTTAGCAAAACTCCCAAATAAAGGCTCTAAACCTAAAGCTAAATCCGAAGCGCTCGTTATGGATTGTTTTTGAATAGCTGAAGCCGCAATAATTATACACATAGATACCATTCCACCTAAAACAACAGCAATCATCGTGTCTTTTTTAGCGGATTTCAAATCACTATTATCCTTCCATTTGGTTTTTGCCAAAGAGGCATGCAAAAAGATGTTATAAGGAACAACCGTAGTTCCTATTAAGGCTATAACACTAAGAATACTGCCTTCGGGAGCTTTGGGTATAAAAATATTTTTAAAAACCTCAACCAGATTTGGCTTTGTTAGGATTGCAGTTGTAATAAATGCCAAACTCATTAGTATTACTAAGAACACAAAGACTTTTTCGAGTACATTATAATTACCTATATACAACAATACAAAAGCAATGATACCAATTAGTAAACTCATTACGTTGAGTTTTATACTGCCAATTTCCCAATACACATTGCCTACAATGGCCTCCATACCCAATGCGCCTCCACTTATGTTTCCTGCTTCGTAAGCTGCATTTCCTATTACAATAGCACTTAATATGAGGATAATTGCTAATACTTTTACAACAGGATGCGTTATTTCTTCTCTAATAATTTCAGACAATCCTTTTTGAGATACAATACCCAAACGTGCTGCCATTTCTTGTAGAACAACCGTTGCAAAAATCGATAAAGCCATTGCCCACAATAGAGCAAAGCCAAAATTAGCACCAGCTAAAGTACAAACAGTAACTGTACCTGGACCAATAAAAGCGGCTGCAATTAATGGACCTGGACCAATATTTTTAAAGAATTTTAAAATCATTTACCCATAGAATTCAATGCATAAATAGCAAAACTACCTAACCAGTGACCACCTTCATAGCCATCACCAACGATACTTGGCAACGAATGATTAATATGTTTATTCGCCAAATTCTTTAAATGTTTAAATTCTGGTAAATCTTGAGCTATATAGTTTAAACTCCAAGCTCTAGAAAAGTTTACGCCATCTAAATGCACCAATTTACCATCGGTTCTATCTGAAACTTCTCCAACAGACCAATCGAAATCTTCGTCACTTAGTTCTGGCAGAAAATCATTAATCCAAGACCGAAATTCTTCATGTTCTAAAACACGCTTCATTAAAGCTGCCTCTTCTAAACAAGGCGATAAAAAATCAAAGCCACTTGGCTCCCATTCTATCGGACAATCTTGATCATCAATATAAAAGTCTGTGGCACGATTTTCAATTAACTCTGCCAATACTTCATTATCTACAGTTGCCGCATAATCGTAAGCAAAACTCATCCCAAAAGCTGTATTTGGATGCTCACCAACACGAATTGGGTAATTTAACTTTGGAAGAAACTCAATATATTTACTAACAACCAAATTGGTTAGCGGCAGAAGATTCAATTCTAATTCTTTAGCAATTGGGTTATCCCAAGTATGTAATTCTTCAGCAAGTTTTAGCAGCCAAGCCCAACCATAGGTCCTTTCGAAAGATTTATTGTATGCACCTTCAAAATACAACAACTCTTGTTCTATGTTTTCTTTTGAGATATTTTGAAGTAGTTTTTGTTCTATTTCTTCTCTATTTTCTAATTCAGGAAATTGTTTTAAAAGCGACACCAAACTCCAATGACCATGTACGGCAGAATGCCAATCGAAACAGCCATAAAACGCAGGATGCAATTCTTTTGGGGATTTTAAGTCCGTTGCACTACCAATGGTTTGGTTTAGCTTGTTTGGATATTCTGTGTTCATGCAATGCAAAGGCAATTGCGCTAAACGATTGGCTTGTTTTAAATTTAGAGTTGACTTTTCTACAATTTCAACCTTAGTATTCTCATTGGCTGTGTTCTTATTCTTTTCTGAAGTATTACAACTTAAAAAGACAGCAGATAAAACAATAACAAAATAGTATTTAGTCATAAAAGTATGTTTACATGTCTAGTAAAAATACAATATAATTATACTTCAATGTAATTTTTAGGCACTTCGCTATAAAATTCTAACTAATTTATAGACACTACCATTAACCCATTCAGAAAGATTAAATACAATCTAAAACTTATAACGTAACCCAAATAATACTCTTAATTGCGTGTTTTCAAAAGACTGGTTATTATTATCGATGGGCTTTTCGAAATAATTATAACTTGGTTCAAAAAATAGAATTGTCTTTTTTGCTAAACTGTATGAGATATTAGAATTCATTGTTGCCCCAAAAATGGTTGTATTAGCTCCCAAACTCTCTCCTATTTCCTCATTATCTAGAAAGGCTCGGTTGTTTGTTAAAAAGTTCACATTCCCACCTAAACCTAGTGATAAATCGAATTTTTGAGCTCTTAGTAAATTATAAGAAAATTCTAATGGTACTTGCACATAATCAAACTGCTGCTGTAAAGAACCTTCATTAGTAAGGCCTATAAAAGAAGAAATATCATTAATAGATTCCTCAGATACTAAAAACGTTATGTTTGGATTGCTTACTATATTTTGAGAATCACCAACAGAAAGCGATGTGTCTGCACCTGTATATTTGATATTACTTACCTCTTGACCTAATACATTCTTACCAATCCCAGATTTTACTACAAGTCTATCTGATAAAGCATACCCAACTTTTAGAGCATATACAAAGTCTTTTTGAGACGCTGTGTTTACTGCTGTATTTTGAATAGATGCATCAGAAGAAGTATTGGCCAAGCCACCTAAAACCTCTAACGACCATTTTAAACCTGCACCTTTAGAAACAAGTGTACTATCATTAACGTTTTCGGTTTCAGCAACAAGCACTTCTGACAAATCTAACATACCACCACCAATAGGCTTAGCTATAGAATCATTACTTGCTATTATTTTTTCTTTTTTTAAATCATTTAGCGTTTTATTGTTTCGTCTTAAATAGAGAGCATCTTTATTATTAATTTTATCACCTTCTTCTATTAAAACATTCTCTTTAATTGTGTTTTGAGAATATCTGTTATTATACTTAACGTTATTATTTTTATCGTCACTATATTTCTTATAAAGAGCATTTTTAGATTTCTCTTCACTATAACTCTCCACTTTTCGCTCTAATTTTTTAGTAGTATTTGCCAGTTGATCTTGACTTAACAAAGTATTTGATTTTTTATTTCGCTCCTTTAATTGGTCCTGAACCAATAAATTATTTAATGATTCTTTTGCAACACCTGAGCCTTCTGTTGACGAATCTTCAATCGTGTTTTTATCATCTACACCTTCAACTATTATTGTAGCTTCCTTATTTGATTCAATTAACACATCATTCTCTACAGGTTGCTCTATATCTGAAATCTCCTTTATAGGATTACCATTAGTTTCTATCGAATTTGTAAACATATATCCCAAAAACAGGACTAATACTGCTGCAGCAGAACCCCAGAAAAATATTATACTTCTTCTCTTCTTTTCAGGATGAAGTCTTGCTTCTATATTCTCCCATAATTCCTCAGGAGGCACTTTAGAGAACCCTTCTAATTCAATATATAAATCTTCAATATCATCTTTCTTCATGACACTTTTTCGTTTAATTCTTCATTAATTTTTGTCCTTAACATACTTTTGGCTCTACTTAATAAGGATTTTGATGTTCCGGCTGCCATTTTTAACTTATCGGCTATTGCTTTATGACTATAACCCTCAAAAACATAAAGGTTAAATATCATTCTGTAGTTATCTGGCAATTGCTGTATATGCGTTAACAGCTTATCGTGTGAAACCATAATACTAGGCTCATTTGTTTCGTCCTCAATAGAATTATTTAAGTTAGAGTTTTCAATTTCCACATGTAATCGACGTTGTTTTTTTCGCAAAACTTCTAAGGCTTCATTTACGAAAATGCGCTTTGCCCAACCTTCAAAACTTCCTTCAAACTTATATTGATTAATTTTTTGAAATAGAATAATAAAAGCGTCTTGAAAGACATCATCCGCCTCAGTCTTGTTCCTCATATATTTTAAACAAATACCATACAAGACTGGAGAAAGCAGCGTGTATAACTCACGCTGCCCATTCCTGTCATTCTCAACACATTTTTGTATGAGTATTTGTAGTTTTTTATCCAAATTGATACTAATCTATATGCTGATGATATTAGCTGAATTATAATTTACATAATTAAAAACCATTGCTAATATTCACACTCATAAAGAATACGGTTTTAAGTTTTGTAATTGTATGTCTTTAAAATTGAATCGTACTAATAAGTTCTAACTCAAAATTATCCGCATAATTATATTGATGAATAACATTTTCTCCCACAGTAATTAAATGAGATGATAAAGGGATAACATCTTTAGAAGTCGTTTCATAAGTGTTTTCTAAAACTATTTCGGTTGGATTCTGAGCATCAAACACATTTAAACCTTCATCATTACATACATATAATATTTCGTCTTTAATCCCTAAACCATACGGACTAGACAAAAAGTATGTAGAATATTCCACAGGCGCAGTAATATCTGAGATGTCAATTATATTAACTTGATCTTCAATTGCACCACAAGCATTTCCTCCCCTTACGGTTATGTATGCTGTATAATCCTCCGCAACTACAGGGTCACAACCCATAGCATGAGTAAAAGAGGATAAATAAGTTGGATTAAATTCATCTATCAAACTAACAATATGCATACCATCAGTAGCCCCAATAAATAAATTTTCTTTTAAAATAAAGGTAGTTTCTAACACACCACCAAACCAGCCTCCTAACCAAGTCTCAGACACCAAAGAAATAGAATTATAATCTGTGATATCGAATGTGTTTAATTTATAATCATCTAGTGTATATAAGGCATCATTAAAAATCTGAAACTTAGCATAAGAACCACCTGTTCCAATATTTATTCCTGCATTAAGTGCTAAAACATCACTTTCAAAAATTGAAATGGTATTCCAATACATTTCTTGATCCATCTCCACCTCAGCTCTTTCCATAAAAACTGTTGTATATTCTGCAATAAACTCATCCTCGTTTGAAGGATATGAATTGAACTGATAATACATAGAATCTTCAGGAAATATTGGATTATACATTAACATATCCTCTTCTACATTAACAAGCTGTATATCTGCAATAGTACTTATATCAAATACTACCAAGTCCATAAAATTGTCAGCATATAGAATATCATTTTTCACTGAAATGTCATGCACGCCTTCTAATTGAATGAATGTTAAATTTTGAGGATTTTCTGGGTTTTGATTATCAAAAATATGTATTCCTGAGTTTTGTGCTATATAAAATAGCAAATCGTCATAGACATATATTTTTCCATCGGAATTGGTTTGCTGAGCAGATTTAATTTGAATTGAATTTCTAATTTCAGATTTAGACTTTATCACAGGAACTGTAACTGCAACAGGATCTATAAGCTCATTACTATCGTCGTCAGTATCACAACTAGTGAATTGTAAACATACCATTACAACTAGTACTAAAGGTAAAATTTTGTTTTTCATGATTATTGTTTATTAATAAGATGAAAAAAAATCAAAAGGTTGCAGTGTTTTGTAAAAAAAATTATCCCAACCAACCTTCTCTGTCTAAACTTCTGTATTGAATGGCTTCACTAATATGAGCACCCAAAACATCTTTAGATCCTTCTAAATCTGCTATAGTTCTTGAAACTTTAAGAATTCTATCATAGGCTCTAGCAGATAAATTTAAACGCTCCATTGCCGATTTTAGAAGTTGCATCGACGCCTCTTCTAATTTACAATACTTTCGTATTTGTTTGGTATTCATTTGCGCATTGTAATGAATATTCTCTAAATCTTTAAAACGCTCAGTTTGGTTTTCTCTAGCTTTAGTAACTCGTTTTCTTATATCTACTGAGGATTCTCCACTACGTTCATCTGCCAATTTTTCAAATGGCACAGGCGTCACTTCAATATGAATATCTATTCGGTCTAATAATGGTCCGGAGATTTTCCCCATATAACGCTGCATTTCTGCTGGCGACGATGTAATTGGCGCATCTGGATCATTGAAATAACCACTTGGACTCGGGTTCATACTTGCCACCAACATAAATGATGATGGATAAGTAACCGTAAATTTTGCTCTAGAAATAGTTACCTCTCTATCTTCCAACGGCTGACGCATCACTTCTAAGACTTCTCTTTTAAACTCTGGCAATTCGTCTAAAAATAAAACACCATTATGTGATAAAGATATTTCACCTGGTTGTGGGTAACTTCCACCACCTACAAGTGCAACATTTGATATGGTATGATGTGGACTTCTAAATGGTCGTTGCGCCATGAGTCCTGCATGTGCTTTTACTCTGCCTACTACAGAATGAATCTTAGTGGTTTCTAACGCCTCATGTAAGGTCATTGGAGGCAAAATACTTGGCAGTCGTTTTGCTAGCATCGTTTTACCAGAACCTGG
>TARA_R110002050_G_scaffold76861_2_pt1 | contig 13485 bp, 31 predicted proteins | sample TARA_R110002050 | Tara Oceans TARA_R110002050 (sample SAMEA4396988) | marine metagenome | biome: Polar Biome; feature: [DCM] deep chlorophyll maximum layer (ENVO:01000326); material: water (ENVO:00002006), including particulate matter (ENVO:01000060) such as... | depth 25 m
TGTACAGAATCTAATGTAGTTGTCGGGTCTGCTCCTTTGCCTCCGTTGTAGAGCGCAGTCATTTGTGCATCAGTAATTAAGTAGTTGGAAAAAACTGATTCACATTGGAAGCCGTTTAGAGTATTTGCTCCACTTCCAAGAGTTAGGTTAATATTAGATCGCGTGAAGACATTATTAGATACGTCTGCCGTTTCAACCAAAGCCCCATTGACATACCACCGAACTCTTTGAACCGTGCTACTGACAATCTCAACGGTAATGCCGTAGTGAGTCCACGCAGCCTGTGTTGCTGTATCAATGTCATAAGTGCCAGCCAATGTTCGGTTGCGAGTTCGCATAGTAATCCTTGCGTTAGTACCCGATATAACGAAAGTCATAGCCGTGACCGCACCAGCATCAGTACCACCAAAAATATAATCGTTGTTTCCGAAGGTACTACCGCTTGCCTTCATCCAACAGGCAAAGCCATAGTCTGCTTGATTGAAACAATTGAAACTTGTTGCAGTTCCGCCCGTAGATAAGGCATCATTAGTTCCGTCAAAATAAACTGATTGCTGAAATGCAAAGCCACCGCCTCCTCCACCTGCGTTTCTCCCAAATGGAGTACCTATGCCGTTAGCTATTCCTAACATCCTTTTACCAAAGGGCTACTATATCAGTAGCTGTTGTTCCTGTTGCAAAAACTTGAATGACGTTTATCGGAAGAAAACTTCCTGCTGCTACTGTTTTAAATACAACATCATTTCCTCCAGCCATCTTCACCTTAACATCACCAGCAACACCAACGTAAAGAACGCATCCTGATGTAGGTGCGTTGTATAAAACATATACGTCCGTAGCTCCTCCTGTGGTGGCGGGAGATAGCGCAAGATTTAAGTCATCGGTAACAGCCGTTACGTCATAAGCCCTTGGTACAGTTGTGTTATAAACAATCGCTTCATAACTGATTCCATCGCTTAAAAATGTGGTTCCCACATCCGTCAATGTACTTGCAACGCTAAAATCAGCAGTGCCTGTTAGTACTTGTACGGCTGGGTCGGGAATTAGTACGGTGTCTGATGGGATAACTGCTAACCCCTGACTTACTTGTAATTTTTGATATGCCATTGTCTTTTGCTTTACGCAAAGATAGGGCTTTTACTTTTTACTAATTGGAAAGACTCGATTAAGTGTGTCCTTGCGTTTTCCGCAGCCACAGTCTGTTCCTGTAACCTCTGATACCTTATCCACAACCTTCTTAATGCCTGTTGCTTCTGCGATGTTCTCGACAACATCTCCGAGTCCTTTTGGATTCTTGTTCATTTCGGTGGTCTTTTAGTTGAGCCGCCCTTGCCTGCCCACAGCTTCTTGCAAGCCCAGTAGCGGGGAGTTAATTTATCATTTGCTGTGTCACACTTATGTCTCGCCTTGAACGAACGCCTTGCAGCGGGGGAGTAGTTATGCCCGTATCCCTTAGCACCAAAATGAAGTAGCTTCTCCTTCCCACCTGAGCAAGCCTTGACCATCTTCTTCTTGCCAGCCCTGTCGCTTGGACGGACTACGTTGCATTTCATCTTACTCTTCTCAGCCACTAATACTTCTTTTTCTTCTTCGTGGCTACCGTCTTACCGACTTTATCTGCGTACTTTTTAGCTGCTGCCTTACCCTTAGGGGTATATGCGAATTTTTTCTTTCCTACTGTTGGCATATCACTTGAGCTTATAAGTTCCTTCTTTGGTTCGCTTCACCTTGTAGTCACCACCCTTCACGAATCCACCCTTATCAAGATGACGCTTACGCACACGGATGTCATCAGTGGTATACATCTCGGCAGTATCCTCACGAAGATTGACTAAATACTTACTACCCAAGCCGCTCTTACGCTTTACCTTCCGAGCCTTAGTCGTGTTCTCACCCGCTATGCGGGTCGCTTTCTTTTTCTTCGGATCTGTTGGCATTACTTCTTATTCTTTGGAGAATGACTATAACCTTTTTTCTTTAAAGCCAAATGGTCTTTCATAGTTTTAGCAACTTTTTTTAGCCCAGTTTTACTGTACATATTATGTGCTTTAAATTTTTTAGCCACTACTTCTTCTTTTTAGACATAGCCCTCATGGTCTTGGCAAAGCTATAAGCCTTTGACCCTTTAGGGCATGATGAACTTCCGTACTTCTTACCAGTACACTTTCCTAACGTACCTCTTTTTTTCATTGAGGCAGTAGCTTTCTGTATCCAGCCTTTCTTAGCAGCCATTACTTTATTTTGCGCGGCTTAGGTGAATCACCTAATGGCATTGAGTGTCGGTAGCTCATGCTCTTGTCAGCACCGTAGGCGTGACCGTACATCTTCTTTGACATTGCCTTACTCTCGTCTCGTCTGTCTTTAAGAGACTGCTTCTTCTTTCCGTTTCGCGCTCCTAATGACTCATCGAGTCGTGCGTTGTATCCTTGCTTTTTCATGGGTATGAATTTTATCTTTGTACAAAGATAATCAAATAAAATGTCCTCTCCTGACTACATGAAATACTGGCGGGTTATCCGCTACTGGGCCAAGGCTACATACGGCCTGACTGAAACAGAGCTTGACGTACTGTTCTTCCTTAAGACCGAAACCTACTTCAACAAAGACAAGTTCAAAGAGTTTGATAAAGTCCTGTCGTGGGACAAGAACAGGTTTAACCGTATGCTCCGCGATGGGTGGATTGTCGTGTGGAGGAAAAGGACAGGGCAGAAAAAAACCCTATACAACATCTCACACAAGGGTAAGCACGTTGTCAACACAATCTACAAGAAACTACAGGGGGATGACATCTCAATGCACAACAGCAAGATGTTTAACGTCAACACCAAGTTCACCGACAATATGTACCGTCAGGCAATCGTTAAGATGAACGAGGAGTTGCGTAAGGACAGGATGTCTAAACGACAACAACAACGTCCCTCTCAAGAATAATAGTATAAGGCGTGTCCTCAATGAACATCGAGTAGCCTGCACTCTTGTCGTAGTATATCTCGTCACCCTCACTGACGCACTTCACCTCAGTACCCTCCTTGACCACAGTGGCCTTCTGATACCTAAAACCATCAGCGTCCTCACGAGATAACAGTAGACCTGAGTCTGTCTTCATTTCTTCCTTGATAGGGTTTATAACAATGTATTTATTTATTGGCTTCATACCTTCTGAACGTATATTGGTGTTTGCTTGCCTACATAAGACCCAGCAATGTTAAAGTCAAAGAACTCTTGCGCCTCCTCGTCAGTCATGCCATCAGCCATCAGTATGTCAATGATCTTGTTTTGGTCATACACAACCCTCGGCTCATAGTCAAGCTCAACGCCTATTATCGCATCGTCATACCCGTCAGCAAACAAAGCGGTTTGACCACTCAAGTCTACCAGCTCAATCACAGCGTCTCTCTTACTTAGCTTCATAGCTCCTTGCCATTGTTACAATCGCGTTTGTACTCAGGATAGTATTCGCTACCGACACCGCACTACGCAGTGCGGTCTTGGCTACCTTCGCTGGGTCAATGATGCCCATGCTAACCATGTCCCCGTACTCGCCTGTCTTCACATCCATACCCTCACCAACAGCAAGGCCATTGACAATGTTCTCTATTCTCTCGTTAGTCTTCCCTGAGTTTAACAGTATCTGACGTATCGGTGTACCCAACGCTCTTGCTAACACATTAGAGGCTATCACCTCCTCAGTAGGGTAACCGTCATCAGTGTCAATACCCATCGCCACATTATGCAGACACACACCACCGCCAGCAACAATGCCCTCAAGTAGTGCTGAACGTACCGCACACACAGCGTCATCAACACGGTCAAACTTCTCCTTCTGCTCAAGGTCAGTGTGACCACCCACTGATATTACACCAATGCCACCGCTTAGCGATGCTATCCGCTCAACCACAAAGTCACGCTCATGCGTGTTGGTCAACGTATCACGCTGCGCCCATAGCTCAGCTATCCTCCCATCAATCGCTGACACATCAACGTCATCAGGTCGCATGATTATCGTGTTGTCTTTACTCGCCACAACACGCTTGGCTATACCAAGGTCACTCTCCTCAATGATACTCAGGTCATCACCCGTCTTCTGTGAGAAGAATGTACCACCTACCGTCATGGCAATGTCACTCATCAGCTCATGGCTACGGTAACCGAACGATGGTGGCTCAATCGTACACAGCTTCAAGCCGTTCTTCATCACATTAGCGGCAAGCGTGTTTATCACGTTAGCAGAACAAGGGGCGATGATGAGGAGCTTCTGCTGCTGCTGAATTATCGGCTTAAGAATTTTCTCTATGGATAGCACGTTCGATATCTCAGCGTCAGATATTAGTACCCTCACATCATCCATGATGCACTGGTCTCTCCGCTGGTCATTCACAAACAACGGTGAGGCATACCCCCTGTCTACTCGTATTCCCTTTATCACCTCAGTTGTCGTCTCAGGCGTGTCTGACTTCTCAACAGTCACCACACCATCCTTACCCACCTCAGTGTATGTGTCAGCTATTATTTTCCCCAGCTCACGGTCATTGTTCGCTGAGATAGTAGCCACATCAAACAACATCTCATTAGTCACAGGTATCGACATCTCATCAATCACCTTTAGCACCTCCTCACACAACGACTCAAGACACCGCGTCACAGCAACAGCACTCACAGCGTCACCATCCATAGCCTCCTCTCGGATAGCCATGTCAGCATAGTACACCAACGCCTCTGTCAACACAATCGCTGTGGTCGTCCCATCACCCGCAAGGTTAGCCGTCTTCTCAGCCGCCTCCTTCATCATACGAACCGCAAGGTTCTCAACTGGGTCTATTAGGTCAATGGACTTAGCCACAGTCACACCGTCTTTGGTAACTGTGATACCATGCGTGTGCTGCTCGCTCTCAATTAGCACAGTGTTGCCGCTCGGCCCCAGTGTACTCTTAACTGCCTTTGATAATTTGGTGATGCCCTCCGTAAGCTTGCGCCTACCCTCGTCATCCCATACGAGGTCTTTTGGTGTGAATGATGTCATTAGATTAAATTCTGTTCGAGGCAAATATAGTAAACCTTTAACAACCTCTCGTAATACGGCAAATATAATTTGTTCCCACTATGCGTGTCTATGACACTTGAATGAAACTCAACCATCTTACCCACATCCTGAATTACCTCACACGAACTTAACCGAAGTGGATGAGCTATCTTTTTACACGGCTTAACTAACTCCCTCAACTCCGACCAATGACGGTATGTCAATCTCATTTCCCTACTTCTCTCTCTATTACTCTTCTCTTTTATTCTTTTTAATTATTCTATTATTACTTTTTTTTCGACATTATCGACATTAAAAGAATAAGAGATTGATAATCAATAAGTTACGAGAAACCAAAACGACACAAAAACGACACGGTAATGTCGAAAGTCGTACATAATTACAGGGTGAGCTAAAAAAACACAGTTACCCACCCTGCAAAAAAATCACTTTCCTGAGAAAAAATTCTTTTTCATCTCAGCTAACTCGACACCTTGAGCAATAATTGAGACCTTCTCAGCCTTCTTAATGTCGTTTTTCAATCTGCATAATTTAGCCAATCCTGACTCTGATGATGGTCTATCATTAATCAATCTACCGTCCTTAATCCGTAATCCGTCCATGTTAAAAATATCTAATGTGAATACTTAATAGTCCTAAGTAAATAGCCCACTCAACATACTCCCCAGTGTCTACACGAGACAACCCAAAGATGGGGCCGTACCTGACCCTGTTCTGTACTGTAATGGTATAACTACTCATGTAACAAAGGTACAAAATCATATCAGGTGTATGGACTGTTTGGGTTATACTACATCTCACGCGCTCAGCCCGCGCTCGGAAAGTGTTTTGTTTTCGATAGGGGGGGTCTACTTTTTGCCGATGCACTCCCGATTTTTTGGCGTTTGCCTGTCAACCCCGATGCACCATGCACCACCACCACCTCCATCGCCTTACATCCCGCGCCCCATCTACCTCTCGGCGTATTCGCGCTCCGCCCCGCGCCCCGATGCGCCCCCGCCCCGCTCACCGATAGTAAAGGGTCAACCCCCTGAACCCCCTATGAATAAAGGGTTACAGAGGCAGAGACTGCCTTTAACACCCCCTCGACCCCAATTTCACCCTAACAAATGTTGGTGCTGACTAAAAATAACTGCATCAGAACTTGCGAGTTAACTATTAATGAACTATTATTACACAATATATGAGGTCAAAGGGCCACCTATTTTAACCTAACTAACTGATTATCAACAACTTAACCCAAATTACCATGAGCATTAAGAAACGAATCATTTCAGCAATCATCGACAAGGCATACGCTATTGACAAGTTCAACGGAAAGGTTGACAAGTACGAACGCGGTTTTTATTGTGGGGAACATAAAACGGGACATACGGGTCAGTTTACTGAATCGCATTATCACGAAGGAGAGGGTGGCATGAGCGCTACGTTTGGGTGCATCTCCTTCAGCGAAGATACAGATGGGGTTTCTATGGTGAGCCTATTCAACCCCTTAAAAATGCACCTTAAGGTTCGGTTTAACTACGGCATAGTTATGGGTAGCCTCAATACAATAGACCTACTGAGTTATAACGACAGGAAATCTCAGGAGGTCTCAGACCTATGGAGGTTAGTCAAGCTATCACGCGAGTCTAAGGGCGCAAGGCTTACAATCAGAGTTTACATCCATACATGGAGCAAGTCTCACACCTTTAACATCTAACCAACCCACCTCAGTTGTAGCCCCTATCGTTATTCGGTAGGGGCCTTTGAGGTGCAAAAAAGCACTAACTAACCTAAATTACCATGAAGACATTACCTGAATTATTTGAATTAGTAGCCGTGGCCGTAGCCGAAGACCAAGCGCGATCATCAAGCCTGAAGGCAAATCCTGAATGTGAGCATATCTTCCGCGGTCGATGGTTCATCACCTTTCACGGCCATGTGAATAACCTGAGCATCCAATTCTACAGGAATGGATGGAAGACAGACTCAACGTCACAGGGGTGCGATGTGTACATGACTGACGAGGGTATACAGGAGGCATATTGGTTCATTAAGAATAGACTGATGTAATCACGCCCACCTCAGTTGATGCCCGATGTAGTTAATTCTGCATCGGGTTTCGAGGTGCAAAAACTAAGCACTATGAAAAAAATCACAAACTTCTATATTACCATGACGATGTTCAGCGCGGCATCAGCGATTTACTCGCTTGTGTTCGTTAACGAGAAGGCATTCCTTCTAATGTTCGGCCTAACGTCTCTAATGTTCATCGCATCTTACATCTGCATCAAATCAAAATCTCTATAATCATGTTTATATCAAAAATCGAGAAAAAAGTAAACGAGGCCGTAATCGCGGGCTTGAAGTCTAAAGGTCTAAATTGGTTTAAGCCATGGCGCGGTGCTGACGGTTGTGTATGCCATCCGCTTAATTGGAATACGGGGCGAGCATACCGAGGCACTAATGTATGGCTACTAAATGCCGTTATGATGTCGGAGGGTTACACCCATAACGAATGGTTGACGGCCAAGCAAGGTTATAAAGCGGGCGGCACTAATAAAGGTGAGACAGGCTATCCAGTTATTTTTTGGCAACAGGGTCTTAAGGTCAAATTGAAGGACGGTAATTACCGCTTTTTCAAGTCCTTTGAACGAGCCAAGGCAGAGAAGTTTGCCGCGAGCCAAGGCTCGTCTGTCGAGAAAACCTTAACCCTTCGCGAGTTTACCGTGTTCAACATTGCTCAATTCAAGGGGCTTGAGCCAAAAGGCACTGGTGAGCCAGTCACGGTTGGTGAGCCTGAGTTTACTCCAGTTGAGAAAGCAGAGGTAGTCTTAAGAGATTGGGCTGACAAGCCTGAGATCAGGCACAACGGAAACCAAGCCTACTATTCACCGTCTCAGGACTTCATCAATATGCCTGACCCAACCGCGTTTGTTGATAGCGATAGCTACTATAAAGTTCTTTTCCACGAGTCTATCCACGCCACGGGTCATAAGTCACGTTTGAACCGTTTCAAAGAGGAGGCTGCAAATGCCGCGTTCGGTTCTAAGGAGTACAGCCGCGAGGAGTTGACCGCTGAGATTGGTTGTTTATACCTGAGTGAGGTATGTGACCTTGACCCGAAGGACAACGAGGACAATAGCCAAGCCTATATAAACGGTTGGGTGAAGCACCTTGAGGATCATCCAAAGGAATGCATACAAGCTATGCAGAGGGCATCTAAAGCTACCGCTTGGATATTACCATCTGAGGACTAAGTAACCCTACTCCAGTTGTAGCCCGTTGCGTTAATTCGTAACGGGCATTGGAGGTGCAACAAAGCACTAATTAAATTCAATATAATTATGACAAAATCACACCTTCAAACCCTTCAAATCATCTCCAAGTATGGTCTAAGCAGACCATTTAAAGTGAGGCCAAATATGGACTACCTATGCGCGGTTAGCTCCCGCAAGCCATTAGACTCAAAAAAGGTATACACCGTTGAATTTGCCACAAATCAACCCGACTACATTGTGAAGGGGCTTGTTTTCTGCGGAGAGTTTCTTCTTAGTGGAGATGATTATACACTTGTAAATTCAAAGTAAGATGGGACAATTCAGTTGGATTACACAAGATAGTAACGAGGCCATACGCGAAAGCTATGGTTGCGATGACCAAGATTTAACAACGGCCTATATGCACGATGATAAGGGCAATGTATGGAGCGAGACAAGCTACGAGGGTTATGGTGAGTTTGGTGGTAAGGACTACTATGAATTGCTTGCTGAGATGAACGGCCTACAATCTGATAGGAGCGTGGGAATTGACCTTGAGTTTGGAGGCAAGCCACACATCACTCCAAACCTTACAAGGTCTAAGGAATGGAGTTGGGTAGATGAACCACCAAAGAATGACCCGAACCAAGGTTGGGGTGGCTAATTTTTTTTTCAGCCCAGTCCTCACCTCCGTACCTTCATTGGTGCGGAGGATTTGGTGGTAAAAGCCTGTTAACTTTTAATACACAATTTATTTACTATATTCGCACGATGAAAGAACAAGTCCTAATACTCCAAGAGTTTTTCGCGCACCTCGCGCAATTTGAAACCGAACTGCCAACGATCCATTGTTATGACCTTGGCAGTCTAATAAAGTCTGAAAGCACTAAATACCTAACGGATAAAAATACCTTAGAACTATGAGCGTAGAACAATTCAATATCGAACTTAAGAGATACGAGGTGGTATCATTTGTATCAAAATCAGAAGCATTGGCTATCGCCAACAACGATGCAGTTCAACTTGTTGGTATCAAGTGGTACGGATATGTGGTGACTCATCAATACGATCCTGCGAATGCGAACGGCAAAAATGGAGGCCATACATTTAATAGGTTCATTGTAAGGTAAACCTAACCACCTCAGTTGCCACCTCACTACCTTCGGGTAGTGGGGATTTGGTGGTAGGCGATGTTGCCAAACTAAAATCTAATTGCTATGAGAACTATTGAAACTAAAATCTACACTATTGAAGATCACCCAAATGTTGACCTGTGCTACGATTGGATTCGCGAGAATTGGCATGACCTAAACCAACATTCAGTTGAAGAGGTGGTTGATAGTCTAAAGGCATTGCAAGCTATTATTGGTGGTGAATTAGACTACTCAATCAGTCAAGTAGCTGATAGAGGCGAGGACATTACGTTCACCAACTTCGATAGAGATGCCCTATGCAGACTTAGTGCTGATGATTTACCTCTGACGGGGGTTTGTTGGGATCATGATGTTATTACAGGTCTACGCGAATACAATCCTGAGAGGGTATTGAAGTCCCTACACGATGATACTGAGTACATCTATTCAGACGAGGGTTTGAAGGAGTTGTGCGAGGCCAATGGCTATGAGTTTACTGAGACTGGCAGTATTTTTTAACATTTTTTAACATTTCAGATTTGCGTAGTAACCTTCTATGCACTATTTTCGCACTATAATTAAACAACAAAGGTTATGAACCACTACTACAAGGAATACATTAAGCAGTCAACAATCGCAATCATTCAAACATTGGCTGATAAAATCGAAGGCAGAGAATCTGCATACGAAAATCTAAATAAGCATAGCTTATCTGAACTTGAGCAAATTCGTGACGGACATATAAAAGCCTACAACGATATGCTAAAATCACAAGGTAAGGTTGATGGTTTTCTATCGGTCTAACCTAACATACCACCACCACCGCTCCGCACTGAAATAAATGCGGAGAATTGGTGGTAAAAAAACTATCGACATGAGATACAAGATGCATATCAAAAATAGGTACGGGAATTACTACTCTCGCACCAAGCAGTTTAGTAACGAAAGGCACTACACCAACTACGTTGCATACATCTTAACCAAAAATGGTGAGAAGGTAACTGGCGAGTATCGCGTTGATCCCGAAGGAATGTATCTTGAGTGGTTTAACAACTACCTATCGGTAGCAAAATTTGCAGAGCATAGAGGCATCTCAGAAGACTATGCATTGGAGCAAATCAACAAAGGCAAATCAATTAATCAATCTAAGTAATGAAAGAAGAAACGAAATGTAGCCTATATGCATTAGGCGCAATAATTCTAATAGGAGTAGTACTCCTTGGTTCAGAGGCAGTTAACCATATAAACCTTATCCAATGAAAGATTCAAACGTATTAATCGCAGAGTTTATGGGGTTGGTAGTTATCGACCGCGAGAACTACACATCAGAAATACATACCAACGTAGACGTAGATCTTAAATACCACACCCATTGGGATGATTGGTTGAGGCCAGTAGTGGAGGAGATACACACGCATGGTTGCGAAATTGTCATCTCGTCAAACGGAGTGACAACAATCTACTCATCTAAGGGTGAAGTACTTGCAGAGGAGGACTCAGAGGCTGATGACCATATGCATGACGCGACCTACAAGGCAGTTGTAACGTACATTAAGGAACATTGGGCGATTTTGGGCGGAACCGCCCAATAATAAATTTGGTAGTGACTAAACATTAACTATATTTGTACCACTAATTAACAATCTAATGAGAAAGATAACAGAAGAGTCAGTAGATGCGTTTGTGAGAGTGAGGTATAAAACTCGCAAAGAAGTAGATGAGTTCGCTGAAAGCAGAGGCGCTACCGTACAATGGGATTACTACGGTCATGGTCATCATAGAGTGGCGGTTGGTGTTGAACCCTATGAGATTTTCGGTTGTTTCAATACGAACGAAGCATGGGATGACATAGAAGCGTATAGTTAGTGAACAACGAAAGGGGTGAAGGAAGTCCTGACCTTCACCGCTCGTTGCGGGCGAAATGCGCGAAGACTGGCGTGTGTCCGATAAAACCCCTCAGATGGGATAGCCCCTCAACCAACAAGCAAGACTGTCAGGCAGTCTTAATCACCATATGGTGAGCGATCACGCAAGTAGGCTATTGCTTTCGTGATTTTTTATACTGAACATTTACCGAAGATATGAGCAGAACATCACGAAAGATACGCAAAGAAGAGTTGCAAGGCATCTATAATGAGATGGTGAGGTATCAACGAACCGAGGGTTACATGGATTTGAGAGGAGATAAACTCTTCTTCTTTGACTCCCCTCCGATGGATGAGAATGGGATTGGAGGAGTACCCATCACAATTTACTGGCTAAAGAATAAGATTGAGACTATGAGTTAGTGTTTAGTGTTTCGCCCAAGCACCACCGCGCCCTGAGATACAGGCGTGGTTTGGGTGGTGAACAACTTAAATAAACTGCTATGGAATACAGAATTACATACCGACATGAAGTGATTATCAACGCAGAAAACGATACCGAGGCGAGACAAAAGTGGGAGGATTTGGAATTGGGTCAGTTAGATTCGGAAGGAGATGTCGTTTCCAATGAATTTATCGAAGAGATATCGTTTGAAGATGAGGACTACAAGGAGATTGTGTATCGTTAAGATGAACTAAGCAACCTACATAACAGACACCTTACCTGACCTTGAAAGAGTGGTCGGGTTTGGGTGGTATGAGAAACTACATTCTAATCGTAATGGCTATCGCGTTAAGCCTTGAAGTTAACGCACAAGTATCAAGAGATGCGGAGGGAAACTTTCTCTCAAAGGCGAGAGTCCAAGCCGCTCACGATAGCACAACCACCTACACATACACCGATGGAAAGGGAAAGGTTGAGCCAGTATTTACAGGTCGCAAGGGAGGTTACTACCTCGCTCGTATCTCAAAGAAGAGCGGTAAGTTTTACCGAAAGTATCTGAAGTTGGAGGACTGAACCTAACCACCTATGCCAAGTTGATTAAGGGGCTGTCGTGAGCAGTTGTCAAAATGTGACCAACCCCACGGAGAAGAGCCATAAATGATTGGACAAAACTCGATTCCCTTAATTACCTTAACGCCTCGCACTGAAATAAATGCGAGGCATTGGTGGTGAAACTAATTAAATAAACTGCTATGGATAATGAAAGATTGCAAGACACCATGAAACATTTGTTCGATGGTGAATTTGAAAACTGGGTTGAACGAAATGTACCAAACACCAAGGTGAGTGATGGGCATTTGAAAGTGTTGATAGGCAATATGTGGTGTAAGTTTTATAGCGCACCTGAAGCAATGCAACGTGGTGTATTTGAGGATTTTAAAAAATCAAAACTTAAAAAATGAAAGACCTATTCGAGTACTACGATGAGCAACCTACCAATTTAAAGGCTATTACATCTGAGATGGAACAAAATGTAGATGGGTTTGACTACCCTACGCTTGAAGAGTTTAAGGAACGGTGTGAGGCCATTGGTTACACCTTTGACTACGACTTGTCGGCAGAGCCGTTTAACCTACGTAAGTTTGACCCTAACGAATTAACGGTTTGGGAACTTAAGAAGTTACACACTATCTGTGGCGCTTATATTAGAGACAACGAGTTTAAGAAAAAGTACCGCACCCGTGGAATGGCTGACATAGAAGAAATCAAACAAAAACTCTTTAACCAATTTGAGCGAACGCTATGAGAACGGTAATAATCAAGAGTAGGTTGGTTCAAAAGCCAAGGGGTTTCTTCAATGTCTGCATGGGCATAGGTCACTTTAACTTAGGCTTTGAGGCCAACACCACATCTGTCAGGCTGATGCTAATTAACTGGCATATAATACTGCACTACTAAACCAAAACGAAGAAGATGAAAAAATTACACGGACACACATTAGAATACTGGAAAAATAATGCAGAAGAGGATTACTTAAAAGTACCTATAAGCGTTTTAAAGTACATAACTTGTTTAGAAGAACGTATAGAGCAATTAACTATACCCGTTGTTGTGAGTAGTAAATTTCTATGCGGTAAGGAAAAGCAACACCCTTTAAAAAGATGCGAAGAACAATGTGGATGGTGTGAAGGTGATAAATAAATTTATTACTTACAACAGCCCGATAAATAGACGTTCGCAGAATGGAATTTATCGAGTG
>TARA_R110002050_G_scaffold264484_3_pt1 | contig 13482 bp, 19 predicted proteins | sample TARA_R110002050 | Tara Oceans TARA_R110002050 (sample SAMEA4396988) | marine metagenome | biome: Polar Biome; feature: [DCM] deep chlorophyll maximum layer (ENVO:01000326); material: water (ENVO:00002006), including particulate matter (ENVO:01000060) such as... | depth 25 m
CTTTTGTTTTCCATTCCTCTATAACAATTTCTTGTATAGGAACGTTAGGTAGTTTATCAATTTTGTTTAAATCTAAAAATTCCATCGTGTCCTTTATTTAATTATTTAGTGAGTAGCTCTAGTTACGTTACCACTTACTTGCATATCAGCTGAGAAGCCAACGACATCTCCGACTGGGCTAGATTGTGAATAAGACGTAACAATGCACTCGCCTGTGTACTTAACTTTTCCACTTGCAGTTCCCTCTGGAGAATATTCAAAGCTAAGCGATGCAGTTTGACCTACAACGGCTCCAAGTATTCCGTCTATTGTTGCATCCCAAAGACCACTAACAGATAGCGTTGCGTCTTTCAATCCAACGATGTATGACTTACTAGAACTTCCAAGTGTTGTTGTTTCAGCAACATCTGCTGTTTCTGGAAAGTCGACAGAGTTAACGTAAGTAGATATGTCAGTCAATGAACCTGAAGCGTTATCAAGTTTAAATACTGAACTTTTACCATGTACAAATGCCATATATATCTCCTCTAATTATTTCTTCCAAACCCTACTATAACAGCAAAGGATGGATTAGTACCACCAACAGTATATTGTACTTTCAAGTACCTGTTGACAGTTGTATTAGCATCGACAGTCTTTACTTCAGCAGTAGTTCCAGTAGCTTGTGTAAAAGTTACCAAGTCTGCGTAAGTTGAGTTGTCGGCACTATGTGTTATTTTAACAGTTAGTGTTGGGGTGCTTCCACTTGCAGTTTGCACTATAAGGAACGCTCCACCACCATTAGCAGTTGAAGTTGCGTTATCTCTAGCAGTACCACTACCAGTAGCAGTAACAGTTGCATTTTCTAATACAGTTCCGTTGTACACACCACTATCAGCTTGTATATCTAAAGACGTTGCAACAATATCGCCTACTGCACTAGATACTCCATAATTATTTATGTTTCCCTTAGCAAAAGAACAACCATCAGTTGCATCTACACCATCAACACCTAATACAAAAATCATATCGCTACCACCAAGTAGTGGTTGTAAAACAGCATCAGCTGTTGCATCAAAAAACCCACCAACAGAAAAAGTTCCATCTTTGTCGCCAGTTATGTAAGTCTTACTAGCTAAGCCAAAAGTTGTAGATTCAGCAACGTCTGCTGTTCTTGAGACATCAACTGAATTAAAATATGTGCTGAAATCTGTTTGATTTATATAAACTTTACTGTCTTTACCATGTTTAAATGACATTATTTCTTACCTCGTCTACGTCTGCCTGTGGCATTTCTTCTACGATTTCTGCGACTCCCAGAGCCTCCACCATAACTTCCCATTATTCTTCCTCTTGTTTCTTTAGTTCTTGTAACTTTTTCTCTTTGTAATTTTTATCAACTTTAATAATTATATCTTGCTCAAGTAACCATGACAGAGATACCTTAGGAATTTCTTTAGCTTCCACTACATCCCCAGCTTTTAAAACTTTATCTTTAATATGTAAATCCTGTTGTAACTCGTACATCATTTTACTACTCATGCTATTACCTCTACGATAAACTCGACACCAAGATATTCAATGTTGTTTATATTGTAAACCCCATAATTACTTGCTGATGTAACTCTAACAGATTGTGCTTGACCATTCAACGTTGTATCAGATTCTATTTGTGCCTTTACAGATGAAGCTCCACTTGAAGCTAAGAAGCTATCTAAAGTATCTTGTGAATCTTGTGCGTCAACTCTACTCACATAAAGATAGACTGGTATTTCATATTTGTCAGCACCACGCTGTATGGTTGCATCATAATCAATAGCATCCATTACCCCAACGACTGCTGTTGGTGGCTCTACGAAATCAGGTACATAGGCATATACAAATAAAGAACTTATGTTCCCTAAGTTATTAGCTATCTCTGTTCGTATGTTTGTTAAACTTGCCATTATCTTTTCGGTACCATCCTACCAGCTTTCCAAGTAGCAGTAATTTTTAATCCAGTTCCCTTAAGCAAAACTCTTTTTTCAGCTTCAGACTTTCTAATACCAATCTTAAAGAATGGAATAAGAGGAGTACCACGTTGACCAATGGCGTGTTGAACTGCATAAGGACTGATACCCTTGTCATCTGCCCACCCTTTGATAGCAGAGATAGGTGGATAATGTGGCTTACTTCTTGACCATGGCTTACTCATCTTAACTTTCATGTCGTAAAAACCATGTACGTACAAAGCATAAGGACTACGAGAAAAAACATCTATACCGATAGGGAGACGACCAACACCATCAACCCTTTTGAATGTAAGACTACCCCTAAGATTACCCTTATACCTAGGTGCTTCTTTTTTTGATTTAGTAACAACAACTTGACCATACTGTGAGAAAAAGTTACGGAGTGCAATTCCACCCAAAGCACTTAGTTGTAAACGTTTATTTATATTGTTAGCACCACTAACAGAAAAACTCATAGCTTGTGCTTTATGTAACCCTTAATAAGTTGCATAGCATCAGGGTCAAATTTATTAAATAATTCTTTCTGACCTGTTTGTTCATTACCAAAAACATTGAACGGAGTATCTTTACGTTTCCACAACCTAGTTGCTTGTATAAGAGTTGCTTGTTGTATATCTTCAGGAACGGCACTCCAGCCAAACTTCCCAGTCACTTTGACATTCTTAGTTACGAACGCATCAAAATGAGCATCACTACGAGTTGAGAGAATATTTATTTCACTATGAGGATAGTAATACGTTGTACTAGAAATCATGTGGGCTTGAGGGTTGAATGGTTTTAACACGAAGTCGGTATCAATAGTTAAAGTTTTATCATGAGTACCATCATCATTTGTGTCTAGTTTCACAACCAGACCAGTAGTTGTAGATAAGTCATCTATTTCTAAATAGTAAGAGTTAATAGGTGTGTAGAACTTGTCTGTAACAGAAGCGTCTTGCCAAAAATGACGACCACAAATCTTGTCTATAAGACGACTAGCACTATCAATAGCATTATCAATATTGGTATCTTGACCAGTACCAGTTAATCCTATATAGGTTTTTAAATCTGCTTTATCAACATACTGGTTAGCCATTGACTACCTACTTAGATTTGTTTTCTTGTGCTTTTTTTGCTTTAGTTTCTTTTTTCAGACCGAGTTCTTTAGCTTGTAAGTCAGAGATTTCTGTACCAGCTTTAGCAACTAATTTGCCTTTAGCCCATCCCTTAGGTAAACCATCATTAGCCTCTGCGACTTTACCATCTTCATCAATCCAAATATCTTTTTTTAAAATCATATTGTCTTTCTTTCCAGTTTGCATCCCACTCTTACTACTTACGTAACTCGAATGGGATAACAAAACCAATTAATAACTCCCTTAGAAGTTTGTAATAGAACAGAAAGCCTCTGGACGATAGATTGCAAAACCTAACCTCATACTTGCTTTCATCATTACTTTGTCTTTAGTGAAAAAGTCATCATGACTATCTGACATAGCAACTTCCATACCCTCACGAGTGATGATATGTGAAGCCATGCCTCCACCAAATGTACCAACTAGAACTGTACCAGCTGAAATTGCAGTATTAGGCACGACTCTTATACCCCAAATTTGAGGAGTAACAGAGTTACCGAACATACCAGCACCAACAAATGTAGGAGATACTTCTGTAAATCCTGCACCTGATGTTCCAGCAGTTGAGTTAACTTGTGTTACGATGTCGTTCCAGTCGCTAGGGTGCATGAGTATTGCATCAGGCTCCATAAAAGCGTCTTTTCTAATCTCTGTAATTGCTTGATAGATTTGACCAATTCTTGCTAAGTTACCAGCGTAGTTTGCAAAGTTAAAGGTATTTATACCTGCCTTATTCAACACACCTGTGATAATCGGAGCAACACCTGAGCCACCGATGAGAACATCGGATAATCTTAGTTCGAGCATTGTCTTTAATCTACTGTCTAAATATCCATTGACAGATGCAACATCAGATAATAATTCTTCTGTTACAGGAATTGATACACCAAATTTTCTGATGTTTTCAGTTCTTTCTGTAAATGCCAACGCAGATTCTCCAAAGGCTGTACCCTCGGCTTTTTCTGAAGCGTTGTTTGTGAAAGTAGTTTCTTCTAAATACTTGTATTGATATGAATCAGTAGGAATTACTGAAAACAAATCTATAACTGAATTAGGGTTTCTTAAAGCAGTAGGAACGAGTAAATCACTCCTTGTAACTGCAGGTGGATAACCAGTCTCAGTCAAAAGTGTTTTACTTTCCAATAAAGGATTGTATTTTACTTCTGATGAAATGTTTAGTTGTCCATCTTCCATGTAGGATTTATAAGCCCTTGATTCACGTACCTGTTCGCCTAATGCTTTAGGCATTTCTTTTTGTTCTTCATGAATTGGGAGAGAAGCGACAGTCTTACCTGCACTAATTGCTTCTTCGTTAGCTTTCATATCTTTTTCAAATATTTGTTGCTCACGAATATCATCTGCTAAGGTTTTAGCTTCTTCATTCATTGACGCCCATTTGGTTTTATCCTCAGGTGTAAATTCAGAAAAGTCTTTTTCCCCAGCAAACTTTGCTAAGTTCTCTCTTAATTCTTGAAGTTTAACTGTATTATCAGCCATAATATCTCCTATAAATCAAGAGTATCAGCTAACAAATCTGTTGTAGTTCTAAACAAATCGTTAACATCAATCTCATCTTGTATTACTTCAACATCATCAGCAGAGCCAACAGTAAGCAAGGTATCTATATCTTGATGCATTTCTTCTAACGCATCTTTCAAAGAAGTCAATGCTTCCGTGCTATCTTCTGATAGTGTTTTCTCTTTACCCAAGCGTAAGGCAGTAAGCTCCTTAGCCCTTTTCAACAAAGCAGTCATCTTGATAAGCAAGTTATCTACTTCATCGGTAAATCTTATTCCAACATCTTTGACTTCTTCGACTTCTTCAAACTCTGTGTCAACGTCATCAATTATATCTTCATCTTTTAAATCTTTTTCTTTGACTGCAAGTGTGTGTGTATTTTGATTTGCACCCACTAAAACTGGACTAACTTCCCAGACTTTAACGTCTTTAAGAAAACGTACTTCAGTTTCTTGCCCGTCTTTTGTAAACATACCACGTTCAGAATCATTAACTTCAAAACCAAATGACCATTGTTGAATGTCGCCCATAGCTTTAACAGTTTCATATGCTTCTTTCCCAGCAGTCGTGTTCATGTTGAAGTCACCATGAAATACAGCTTGATTATCTTCATTACGAATAACACCTTTACCGATGATATGCTTCCAGTCATGCCCCCAGCACATAACGACACCTTTATCGCCATAGCCACTTCTAATTGATTTAGGGAGAACAACATCTCCATCTGAATCTATTTCATTAAATACAGAAAATACTGCACTTACTTTACCCTCAGCTTCATCAAAACTTAGTAAATCTTTAGCTTTTTGCTCTTTCAACTTTATATCCTCTTTTCGTGGTAACTTAAGAAGCAACGACAATTAACTGTCAACCCAGCAGGTGCTCCCAAAGAACTATCTCCCGGATATTCTAACCTATAACCCTGATATTCAAAGTTATTATCTTCGTTAACTTCTGTTCCATCTAGTATAACGTGTGCATCACGCACTTTCCCATCTCTTTGAGAAATCCATTCTTTAGTATATAGAATTCCAGTTGAATTTGCACCTACTCCTCTGCCATAATTTGCGAGTGAGTTTGCTTCAGTACGAGCAATAGTTAATGCTCTAGATAGATTTTTTTTACTTAAAACTTTTTTTACAGAATTAGCTACGTATGTTTGTAGCTTACGACCTGAGTAACCCAAGTCCATACCCTCTTGTAGAGCTTTACGAAACTCTAGGTTAAATCTTTTTTTAGAAGTTACAGCCATGTTAGGAAGCATCGTATCAATACGACTATTTATATAGGCAATAGCTTCTCTGTTATTCTTGAGATTAGATAAAGGAAATCTTTCTACGGATATGAGCCTGTAAAAGAATCCTTGTTCAATAATATCATTACGACTTCTTTTCTCCCTGTGTGGAATTACATAAGGACTTGCTTTCTCATTAGGAAGTAACAAGTCAACTTGATAATATGCAAAGTCATTAGCCAACGATACATACAAATCAAAAACATCAGGAGACCAAGTCTTAACGTTCTCATCAATATTAAAATCAATAATACTTTCCACACCTATCTCCGTAGGAAAATATCTATTAAGTTGATTAAATATTTTTAAGTCTTGTGATTGCAATAAGTCAAAGTAAACATCTTTAAGAACAGTTTCCCATTGAGTTAACAACTTATCATGTTCTTTGTAAAGGATGTCTTTAACTTCATTATCACGGAAGCGACCTAATCTATATTCCCAGTTTTCTTCACGTAGTTTATTTCTACGTTCAATAAGTTCAAATGCAGAGTTTGCTTTTTCATCACGTTTGTTCATAGCTCTCACAAGTTTTTGTGACCAAGTCTTACCAGCTTCTCCACCCCATAATGCCCACGCTATACGACCATTACTTGGATAACCTTTTTCTCCTTGTCTCCAGCCCTCTGCACGTTTATCAACTTCATGCCTAGGAAAATATTTAGCTATGTGTCTAGTTTTTTCTGCACCAGCAGTTGAGTTATTGACAATGTATCTAGCACTACCTATACCAACAGAAGTACCACCTCTACCAAATTCTTTACGCCATGCGAGTCCACGTTTAGCTTCTTCTTTAGCACCTTTAGGAATAGTAAAGTTCAAATCATCATAAAGACCTTTAGTCATAGACTTACTACTTAAAGGATGACCAGCAGGTAATAAATCAGTATCAAACTTACCACCACGAAACTTACCAGTCCTCACAGCGTACAGGAACGCGTTTACACGAGCATAAGCCCATTGGTCAGGAGAGGTTACTGAGGGTCGAACTGACGCTGGATTAGTATTGTATGCTCCTACTCCACGTTTAAATACAGCAATAAGCATACGGAGAGTGACACGTTTACCAGCAGTATCGCCGTGCTTCTCGTTGTGTTCCTCAACTTTTTTCTCAAGAGCTTTACGTACCCTTTGACTAACTTGTTTCTGTTCCATCAATCAACTCATCATATTCTTCGTGAGTATCACATGGCATATAGATTGTATTTCCGTCATCATCCATAGTGTGATAACCTACACAACCAATCTCGGAAGCACGTTTTTCAGCTTCTTCCTGTGTTGTAAATTTATCTTCACTTAGTGCGATTTTGCTACCATCTCCATATCTTTCAACTTGAGATAATCTAGCTTCAGCAAGTTCACGTGTTGGATAGCAACCCATATTACGACCTGATACTTCTGCGATAACACAGTATTCTCCATCTATTTCTGTTACAACTTTATATTCGTGAAACTTTTGTTCTTCATCATCTAGAGTTTCAACCTGTGCTTCTTCCTCAACAACGGGCTTATCGACAGACTCAGTAGGAGTTTCAGTAGCAGTATATTCATCCATAGAGTTAGCTGGTGTGAGTATCTTGTTAGCATCGAGCAGATATACCTCTTGCGATTCATCAACAGGTAAACCAACTTCTTCACGAGCTTCTTTAATAGTTATCCATCCACCTTGTACGCCAACATTCATACGAGTATAAAGAGCGTCTTGGTCTGTTTGTAATGCACGTACATCTGCAAAGTCATATTCAGCACAACCATCATCACTAACTTCATAATCACGAAGTAAGACTTGTTGTGTAAGTTCTTCCCCAACTTGCTTCCATAAAGGAATGAGTTTGCTTTCTGTAAAGAACTCACGTAGCTCCCTAGCATTAGAATAAGTAGCCCTATCCAAACCTGCACCTAGACCAGCTAAGATTGCAGGAACTCCAAGTACTGCTGAAATTCTTTCCTCTGGCACCCTACGAAGCGTACCAATGTCTAATTCAGTAGGGCTAAAAGCCATTTTCTTAACATCCATTGAGCCACTAAGAACTAAAGGCATACCCCTGTTCTTTCCCCCTACTTTTTGTTTGAATGCACGTTGCACTTGCTCAGCTTCAGTTTCAGTTAAACCAAAATCTTGTTTAGGAGAGATAACTACATTAGGCACACCACTATTGCTAAGAAGTGCAGTAGCCATTTGCCCAGCAGATTCATCTCCATATATTTCCCTAAGAACAGAACGAAGTGGGGCAAAGCCCTGTCTGTGATTAGTTTGGTCAAGCCCCAGACGAATATGCACCATATCTTGTGGCATTACCATAACATTTCTGTTGTTTGTATCGTATTCATAATGAGTTATAAGTTCATCATCATTACCTTTGGGAGTAACTTGTTCAGGCATCAAAGGATAAAGAGCAACGAGTTGACCTGCATTATTTTTTTGTTTAATTAAATAAGCATCTCCAGATACGTGCATCGCATTAATAATATATTGCTGAACTATATCTCCACTCATGTAAGGATTAGGTCGCCTCATCAACATTGTAAAAGGATGATTAATCAACTCTTGTTGTAAGCCGTCTTTATCTTGTTGTTTGACCATAAGACTAGCTTCAGAAAAAGACATTCCTAGAGTTTGCAAACAAGCAACAACTGCCGAGTTAGAAGCACCATTACCCATACTACTTACATCAAAACCACCAGCTTTGGAATTCCAGCCCTGTAAAAAATTATTATTATTATATAAGGAATCAGCATCACGAAAAAAGTTAATTCTTTTTTGTTCATCAACAGACTTTTGCCTGCCAAATATTATATCACTTAAATTTCTACGTTCTGCCACGTTCTCTCCTCTATGGCTAAGAGTGGATTAATGAACACACCCAAAGGAAAAACCCACCCAAAGCCAACCTATTGTGTTCTATCAATATGCTCTAAACTCTCTTTTTCTTGCTACTTGCAATATCGCATATGCCAAGCTGTCAACTTGGTCGTCGTGTTCTCCTGCTGGAAATTGTAGTAGCTCTTTTTCTAAATCCAAATACCAATCAGCATATTTAGGAAAATAGACCTGTCCAGCTTCCATCTTAGCAGACAATGGCAACGCTCTGCTGACTTTATCTTTATCTGCACGGAGTTCACGTATTGGTAAGTTAGTTTGTTGTCTAGCTATCTGCACAAATGCAAGTTGATACCCAGCACGTTCAATCCCCATAACTTCTGGTTGCCATTTGTCATAGACATCTTGCAACAGCTTCAACACCTGTGGAGCTTCAAGCCTAGCCCTTACGACATCCAGCACGAATACATCTTGATTAGGAGAGATAGCAACAGTAGTCACAACTGTGTAATCAGCAGACTCTTTGGTAGAGGTTGCCAAGTCAACAGTAGTTATGCGTCTTAAATCTTCTGTATTATGTTCTACATCAGCAGTCGTGATAGTGGTAACAGTTTTCTCATAACCTTTATCATCATAAACTTGCTTCTTCCCATCTTGATAATACCTAAACCACTCTGGATGAAAAATCCCACCCTTTGCTTCAACGAACTCAGCTAAGTATTCTTGTGAAAATAAAAAGCTACCAATTTCTTTTCGAGCTATATCAAGTTCATCACTAGGTACATATGGATTAGTGCTAGTAGGAAGTTGCCACCTATCCCAATCTTTATTCTCAACTGCGTCATCAAACAATCTAGAAAACCAGTTGTACCCTTTAGGAGATGAGATAAATAAAGCACCACCTCTACGCTCAGTAAGAGTTGGACGTAAGACTTCTTTCCATACATCTTCTTTGATATATGCACATTCGTCCAGCACAATATAGTCAAGACCAGCTCCACGTAACCTATCTGGGTTATCAGCAGAACGAACTGTTACCTGACCACCAGTTGGAGTGTATAAAGTTTTTTCATATTCTTTTACAACACAACCATAGTCAATACCTAGATTTCTAATTTCTTTCCAGCCCTCAAGAGCCATAGCATAAGTAGGTGCAACCCACCATGTTCTTTTTCCTTGCATAGCTTTTGCTATACAGAGCCATACACCAAGCCGAGTCTTTCCCCACCTACGACCAGCTACGAGAACTTTAAAACGTGCATTACTAGAAGCGACTTCAAGTTGTCCTGAATGCAGTTGAGGAAGTTTAACCCTAAAAGGTTTAAGTCCACCTGTATTATCAGTCGGTAAAGAAGTTTCCATTGTCCTCATCTGGCGTTTCTAACATTTCAATCCAAAGTTTAAGTACAGCTTGAGGAATAGGTAGCACATAGAATCCCCCACGAAAATAATCTTCCGACTCCATAGCAACTTCTTCAAATATAGTTACAGGAAATCCCCAATCATTAGCTTGTACAATGTCAATGAACTTTTCATTCGTATCATCAAAATCTTGTGAGGTTGCCATAATTATTTTTCATCTTTTTTATTATCGGACATATCGGACACAACTTCGCCCTCAACAAATTTCTTACCATCACTCCAGTAGAGTTCCACATCAAATTGCTTGTTCTTTTCTATAAGGTTGACAGTTTCTTTACGACCATACTTCTCTGGATATTTTCTTTCGAGCAACCATGCAGAAGCCTGCCAAGTTCCATTATTAGAAGCGTTCTGTATATTAAAAAGATTACGAACGATAGATTGAGATTCAGATTTGTTAATTTCTTCCCAACGTTCTGCATAAGGGTGTATACCTTGTTCAGCGAGTTCTCTCCACCTACGAAATTGTCTAGAACTTATCCCAGCAAATATACAAGCATCTTCGATGTAAGCACCAACAGAAATGGCTTGATTCAGACGTTGCCATACAGACTCATCTAAGAATTTATAACGTAATTTCATCTCTTGTTCAGACATTTTCCCATTTTCTAAAAACTAAGTTCAAGGTACATTTTTACTCAAAATTAAGCAAATTTTTTCCTAATTTTCAAAGTTTTTTTTAGCTTCTTATCCACTCTATTGTAATAACGGTTTTTTGTAAGTACACAGCATACATTATTTAATTCTTAATACATAATGTTTAATTAGTGATTAAACTAGTATCAGTATGAAAAACACACACACATTTGGGGGGCTCTGGATTTAGCTGTAAACTGTTGGTTGCAGTCGTCCCTGCAAGCAGTCAAAAACCCAGTACGCTTCCCTGCGAAAGCCGACAAACCAGCTCATGCGACCATTGACCGTTATTGGAGGTGTTTACGAAATTGTATGGGTACGGTGCTGACATAGTCCACGAATGTTAGTATACGAAATTTATGAGATAGTCAAGGTAGCCCATGTGGCTGTGTGCTCTTTACACACAACAGCTAAATACGATTGACCCCAAAGCATTTAGAACGAGAAAAAAACTAAACAATTATAATTCTGATTTTTGCTAGGGCATCATTTACGGATGGTGCCTTATGGAGCAATCAGCTTCACTTAAACAAAGGAAAAAAAATGACAACTTACGGAAATACACTAACACATGAAACTATACAATTCGAGAATACAGACTCTGACAAGATGTTTGGATGCTTCGGTAACTGGTTTCAAACAAAAGACCAAGAAATTAGCGAATACTACACAGACGGAGAGATTAGCTTAGAAGCTATCGCAAGATTCTTAGTCGACAATGCACAAATGCTTTGTCACGAGAGAGTACAATTACCAGTCGGAGAAACTAACGAGTACAGAATTACTCGAGCAAGATTCTGGGATAATGAGGGTGGTACAGACGATGTAACCCGTATGGGAAAAATCGCAATCACAAGAACTCCCAACGACTTTAGCGTACACTTTACAATCACATTGTAATTATCTAACTGCTCTCATTAAGTGAGGGCAGATAGATGCTTATAAGAAGTATCACTTAAAAAAAAGGAAAAAAAATGACTGACTGGAAAAAAATACTAGCCGACAAAAAAGCAAGACTAGAGGAAATAGAAGTAATAGTAGAAAATCTAGAACACATGGACACAGTTGAAAAACTAGACAACCCATTTTTTGATGAAGATACTGATGACGTATGGGCAGAAAAATGTGAAACTTGTGAAGAACACCTAAACGAAAACGAATTCGTATACGAGAGTTTATTCAAAGGTGCTACATACTTCTGTGAAGAATCATGTGTCCTAAGAAATCTCAACAACGAAATATCAATTCTTAAATTGACTATGCCTGATGTTGAGGAACTTGCTAACGCTGGAGAGTGATTATCTAACTACCCATCAACTCGGTGGGTAGATAGATACTTACAAGAAGTATCAACGAATTATGATTTGTGGGTATCAATAAATACCACTCATTGCGATGTTCAAACAACTGCGAAAAAACCTTAACAAGTTGGTGCTAGACACTTTTGTTAAGATAAACGACCATTAGGTAAGTAAAATTAGCAAGGGCTCACAAATCATAACTAAAAATAAAGGAGATAAACGTGAATAAAGAAATAGCAGAAGCTCTCAAGAAAGAGTTACAAAGGCAAATAATCGAATGCAACGACTTTTATGAAGTCGCTACTAAAAAAGAATTACTTGGTGGCTCTTTAAAAAATCAAAAAGCATACGACAATGGTTTTACTGATGGCATGAAATATTGTATCGACATATTGACTGGCATGAAATCATTGTAAGTAATTATCTAACTGCATATCTTAGGGTGTGCAGATAGATACTTATACGAAGTATCACTTAAAAACGAAAGTAGGAAAAATGATTAACGCATTAACAGGAAATACATACACAGGTACAAACTATGAATTACTTGCAAGTCTAGGATTTGCAGATGGTCATAGGTTTAGCACTTTTAACCAAGCCATGAAATTAGGTATAAACCCTAAAGCTATGAAAGGTATTAAGAAAGTTGCAACCTTAAAGTTCTGTAAAGAAGTTGAGGATGTACTCGGCAAAAAAATACTTGATGTAAAATTCTTCAGCGTGTTTGATTATGAGGATATATGCAAAAGACAAAAAGCATACGAATCAACAATACAAAGCAACGTTGCTTAGTAGCAAACTGCTCTTACATATAGTGAGGGCAGATTGGTACATAAGTACCACTTAAAAAAAGGAATAAAAAATGAATAAATCATTATATACAAAAATAGTAAAAGACATAGCAAAATGGACAGATGTGGAAGCAGAACAAATTGATACTGCAGATTTTAGATACCCTAAAAACTTGCAATATACATTTGCCACAAAAGACTGGGAACTAATTGTAGATTACAACCAAAGTGATTACAAGCATGGTGATGACCACCAAAAGTTATTACCAGTAAGTGATAGAAGCATATCATTTTATTACAGCGATACAAGTCGTGGTTACACATTAAGCAAAAGTATTTTCATTTTCAAATGTGATGGAACTTTTGTTAAACCAATGTATACGCACATAGCAAATGTAAATACAAAAGTAAATAACGACCACGTTGCTAGTTATCATAAAGACATCGACTTGTTTTACGATGACGGTAAATATGTAAGCAACTTTGCCGATGTTATTTGTCATCTTATATTTACCCCGTAACTATCTAACTACCCATAAGAAATTGTGGGTAGATAGATACTTAGGTATCACTACAAACGATTGGAGAATCAATGA
>TARA_R110002050_G_scaffold100919_5_pt1 | contig 13472 bp, 11 predicted proteins | sample TARA_R110002050 | Tara Oceans TARA_R110002050 (sample SAMEA4396988) | marine metagenome | biome: Polar Biome; feature: [DCM] deep chlorophyll maximum layer (ENVO:01000326); material: water (ENVO:00002006), including particulate matter (ENVO:01000060) such as... | depth 25 m
GGCAAATGCCCAATATGGGGAATTAGTTGAGTTCGAAGGTGGGCTTGAAGGTATTGTATTGAACCTTGAAGAAGATAACGTTGGTGTCGTTCTTTTAGGACCTTCTAAATCAGTTGGCGAAGGCGATACGGTTAAACGTACGCAACGAATTGCATCTATTAAAGTTGGTGAAGGAATTGTTGGTCGTGTGGTTGATACCTTAGGTAACCCAATCGATGGTAAAGGACCTATTGCCGGCAAGACTTACGAAATGCCATTGGAGCGTAAAGCACCAGGAGTTATTTTTAGAGAACCTGTTACTGAGCCAATGCAATCTGGTATTAAAGCAATTGATGCTATGATTCCGGTTGGTAGAGGACAACGTGAACTTGTAATTGGTGACCGCCAAACTGGAAAGACTACAGTTTGTATCGATACCATTTTAAATCAAAAAGAATTTTACGATGCAGGTGAGCCTGTTTTTTGTATCTATGTTGCCATTGGTCAGAAAGCTTCGACCGTAGCCGGTATTGCACAAGTATTGGAAGATAAGGGAGCTATGGCCTATACGACTATCGTAGCGGCTAATGCGTCTGACCCTGCTCCAATGCAGGTATATGCTCCTTTTGCAGGTGCTTCTATCGGGGAGTATTTCCGTGATACTGGTCGTCCGGCATTAATTATATATGATGATTTATCAAAACAAGCCGTAGCATACCGTGAGGTGTCCCTTTTGTTAAGAAGACCACCAGGACGTGAGGCTTACCCAGGTGACGTTTTCTACCTACACTCTAGATTATTGGAGCGTGCTGCAAAAGTGATCAATAACGATGCTATTGCAAGAGAAATGAACGATTTGCCAGAAGTGTTAAAACCAATGGTAAAAGGTGGTGGTTCTTTAACGGCTTTGCCAATCATTGAAACACAGGCAGGTGACGTTTCCGCTTATATCCCAACCAACGTAATTTCTATTACTGATGGTCAAATATTCTTAGAGCAAGATTTATTCAACCAAGGTGTACGACCAGCTATTAACGTAGGTATTTCTGTATCTCGTGTTGGTGGTAACGCACAGATTAAATCAATGAAGAAAGTTGCAGGTACGTTGAAATTAGATCAAGCACAGTTCCGTGAGTTGGAAGCTTTCGCGAAGTTTGGTTCAGATTTAGATGCTGCTACTTTGAACGTAATTGAAAAAGGACGTAGAAACGTTGAAATATTAAAGCAAGCTCAGAACGATCCTTTTACTGTTGAAGATCAGGTTGCAATTATCTATGCAGGTTCTAAAAACTTGTTAAGAGATGTTCCTGTAGAGAAAGTAAAAGAATTCGAACGTGATTATTTAGAATTTCTTAATGCAAAACATAGAGACGTTTTAGATACGTTGAAGGCAGGTAAACTTACAGATGAGGTTACTGATACGTTAACCGCGGTATGTAAAGATCTTTCTGCTAAATATAAAAAATAAACCTAGTACATAGTACTGAGTAAAAAGTACAAAGTGTTTTGCTTAACCATGTTGAACGATATGCTTTGTACTTATTACTAAATACTCTAAAGTATGGCTAACTTAAAGGAAATACGGAATAGGATTTCATCGGTTTCATCAACGATGCAGATTACCAGCGCCATGAAAATGGTTTCTGCTGCAAAATTGAAGAAGGCACAAGATGCCATTACAGCAATGCGGCCCTATGCCGATAAACTAACCGAATTACTTCAAAATTTAAGCGCTAGTTTAGATGGTGATTCAGGTAGTGTATATGCCGATAATCGTATTGTAAAAAAGGTTTTAGTTGTTTCCATAACTTCAAATAGAGGTCTTTGTGGTGCTTTTAATACCAATATTTTAAAGCAATCGGTTAATCTTGCTGATAATGTACATGCCGGTAAGGAAGTAGATTTTATTACTGTTGGTAAAAAAGCAAATGACTTTTTAGGAAAACGTTTTAAAGTTATTGCAAATCATAGTGGTGTTTATGATGACTTAACTTTTGATAATGTTGCTGATATTGCAGAAAGTTTAATGCTTCTTTTTACAAACGGATCTTATGACCGTATTGAAATTGTCTATAACAAATTCAAAAATGCGGCTACTCAAATTGTAATGACAGAGCAGTTTTTACCGATTGTTCCATTAGAAGTTGAAGGTACTGTGAGCGCAGATTATACGTTTGAGCCTTCAAAAGTTGAAATTATAGAACAATTGATTCCAAAATCTTTAAAGACACAATTATATAAAGGCATTAGAGATTCGTTTGCTAGTGAACATGGTGCACGTATGACAGCTATGCATAAGGCAACTGATAACGCGACTGAAATGCGTGATCAACTGAAATTAAAATATAACAAAGCAAGACAAGCTTCTATTACTAATGAAATCTTAGAAATTGTTGGCGGTGCGGAAGCATTGAATAATTAAGAGTTATTTCGTGCTTAGAAAGCAATCTTTTGATTATAAAATATTCTAATATGTAAAACCCCACATTAATGTGGGGTTTTATTTTTTATGGGTTTTAGATTCCTTTTTTTATCCGACTTTTGCCTTGACCATGAAATCCAATAAAACAGCCTTACTATTCATTTTCATTACCATTCTAGTTGATGTAATCGGCATCGGCATAATTCTTCCTATTATTCCTGATTTGATTATGGAATTGACAGGTGAAGGTAATCACATAGCAATTATCTACGGTATGTGGTTAACAACCGCGTTTGCCGGGATGCAATTCTTGTTTTCACCAGTTTTAGGTGAGATTTCTGATAAATTTGGTAGACGTCCTATATTACTTCTTGCACTTTTTGGGTTGAGCGTTGACTATATGATTCATGCGTGGGCCCCAACCATAGCCTGGCTATTTTTAGGAAGATTTTTGGCGGGTATCACAGGGGCAAGTTTTACTGTTGCATCAGCTTATATAGCAGATGTCAGTACTAAGGAAAATAAAGCAAAGAACTTCGGATTAATAGGAGCTGCTTTTGGTGTAGGATTTATTATTGGACCAGGTATTGGTGGCTTTTTTGGAGAAATTGATATTAGATTACCTTTTTATATCGCAGCAGGATTAACATTTGCGAACTTTTTATTCGGTTATTTCTTTGTTCCAGAATCTTTGGCTCTAGAAAATAGACGAGAAATTAATTTCACGAAAATGATTCCTGGGGTTTCTTTAGTGGCTTTGAGAAACTATAAAGGGTTATTATTATTGATTTCTGCTTTCTTTTTGGCAAACTTAGCGGGACAGGCTTTACCTTCTACATGGTCATATTATGGTATAGAGCGATATGATTGGAATCCGAGTCAAATTGGCGTATCACTTATGGTCGTTGGTCTTCTTGTGGCTATTGTACAAGGGTTTTTAGTGGGTGTATTGGTAAGGAAATTTGGTAAACGAAAAATCATTATTTATGGATTTATGCTGTGGACGGTAGGAATGTTCCTTTTTTCCCTAGCTTCTGAACCTTGGATGCTGTATGCCTTCTTAATTCCATATGCATTAGGCGGTATAGCTGGCCCAACTGTACAAGGGGTAATCTCTAATCAGGTATCTGAAAAAGAACAGGGAATTTTGCAAGGGTCTATTACAGGGTTGGTAAGTATTACTGCCATTTTAGGGCAATTCATTTTTGCACCGGTATTTTATTATTTTATCCGCCCAGAGGCTTCTATTTATTTTCCTGGCGCTCCATATGCATTAGCATCTTTATTCTTGTTAGCGGCTTTTATATTAGCATTCACAGCTATAAAACGGATGGATGTTGAGCCAGAATAACATTATTATACTAAGATTTACGTACACTTTAGTATTAAGCAGTAAATTAAAGACATATACTTATTTTTATAAATATCTATACTTACAAAAACTAACTTTGTAAACAGGGTTTTAATAGGTACATTTATTGCTTCAATTTAAGGTACTTGAATCCACTCAAAAAACTTTTTAAACAAACTGCTATTTATGGCTTGGCAACTGTCTTGCCAAGGATGATTTCATTTTTGTTGGTGCCTATTTACACCGAAGTAATGGCGCCAGGAAAGTACGGTGAAGTAACCCTTATTTTTTCATGGTTCGCAATTTTCAACGTGTTTCTTGCCTATGGCATGGAAACTGCATTTTTTCGATTTTATAAAGAAGCAGATAACCGTAAAAAAGTAGTGAGCACCTCATTACTTTCAATAATGGGCTCAACATTTTTATTGATGCTGATAGGAATTCTTTTTAAAGAAAAACTATCAAACGCCTTAAATATAGATTTGCCTTTCATGAATTATGTGTTGGGTATTTTAGCATTAGATGCACTAGCAATTATCCCTTTTGCATGGTTGAGAGCTAACGAGAAACCAATGCGATATGCTATTGTTAAAATACTTAATGTTTCACTTAATCTAGGGCTTACCCTCTTTTTCTTAATTCTACTACCTAAAATATCCGATGGAACTGCTTCTGGATTTTTGAATTCGATTTACAAACCTGATTATGAAATACCTTATATTTTAATAGCCAATTTATTAGCTAGTGGGATTACGCTACTTCTTATGATTAGGGTTTATATACGTCGACCATATGTCTTTGATGCCATTTTATGGAAAAGAATGGTAAGATACGCTATGCCTGTTATGGTTGCCGGTATTGCCTTTACCATAAATGAGGTATTTGACCGTTATTTACTTTCAGAATTATTACCTGTAGATATTGCAAAAAGCGAAATGGGTAAGTATTCCGCCTGTTATAAACTAGCGCTGTTCATGACCTTATTTGCTACGGCTTTCCGAATGGGAATTGAGCCATTTTTCTTCAGTCACTCTGACACTAAAAATCCGCAAAAAGCCTATGCTCAAATTACCAATTACTTTGTGGTTTTGGGTAGTATAATTTTGGTAGCAGTAGTTGTTTTCTCCGACGTGCTTAAACAATTATTAGTATTAAACGAGGCGTATTGGGAGGCGATGCCAATTGTACCTTTGATTGTATTGGCAAGTTTTTTCTTAGGAATATATCATAATCTATCAGTTTGGTACAAAGTAACCGATAAGACGATTTATGGTGCTTATATTTCAATGATCGGAGCTGTTATTACAATAATCATCAATTTTGTTTTCATACCTTATTTTGGGTATATGGCATCAGCTGTAGCTACGGTATCTGCATATGGTACCATGATGCTATTATCATTTTATTTCGGACGCATGTATTATCCTATTCCATATAACTTCAGAAAAATTAGCTTTTATTTAGTAGTGTCTATCTTGTTTTCCATCCTTTCATTTTACATTTTTGATAGAAATCTTTTTGTAGGCATACCATTGTTATTGTTGTTCTTAGGTTTGGTTTACAAACTTGAATTTGACAACTTAAAAAAATTATATTTAAACAGATGAACATAAAAATTATCAATAAGTCTAATCATGATTTGCCGAACTATGAAACTGGTGCATCTGCCGGTATGGACTTAAGAGCAAATCTTTCAGAATCCGTTATTTTGCAGCCTTTGGGAAGAACAATTATACCGACAGGTCTTTTTATGGAACTTCCGATTGGTATAGAGGCTCAGGTGCGCCCAAGAAGTGGTCTTGCAGCTAAAAAAGGAATTACTGTACTAAATGCACCTGGCACGATTGATGCAGATTATAGAGGAGAGGTAGGTGTCATTTTGGTCAACTTATCCAACGAACCTTTTACTATTGAAAATGGTGAACGCATTGCTCAAATGGTAATCGCTAAACATGAAAGGGCAGAATGGAGCCTAGTAGATTCGTTATCGGAAACAGCAAGAGGAGAAGGTGGTTTTGGAAGCACTGGTGTCAAATAAGTTATTTAACATATAATTATACGTTTAAGGGATATATGAAGAAGTGGTTCTTTTTGGTGATTGGAATTAGTGGATTTTTTTCACTAACGACAATCTATGCCCAAGAAGAACGAGACATAGAGGTTGAACAAAGTGCTGAAGTATTTTTAGAAGAGTATTCCGATGCTTTTCAAGAGAATTTTTTCGAGGGATTGAAGCAAATGGGAATTCGGAATTATGATCGTGCGATAACTTACTTTTTAGAATGTAAACGGCTTCAGCCAGAAAATACGGTGGTTTCTTTTGAATTGGCAAAATTTCACCTTTATGACAAACAATTTGAAGTAGCTCAAGAATATGCAATAGAGGCTGTACAAGGTGAACCAGAAAATTATTGGTACGCAGAAACATTAATAAATATAGTTGAAGCTAGAAAATCTGTTTTAGAAGATATCATAGATAAATTACCCTTTAATAATTCTGAGTTGAAAAGTAATATAACAGAGATTTATTTTTTGAAGGGGGATTATGTAACTGCCCAATCTATTTTAAAGGATTTAAAGGCAACTAAATCTATCGAAAGACTAGAGCAACGAATAAAGGATTCGCTCGAAATACAAAGGGAAAAGATTTCATCAATAGCTGTACTCAGCAAGAAATTTTCTAATGAAGATTTAAATGGAGTAGAAGAATACAAGTCGAAAATAAATGAGTTGCTAATAGCTAATCTTGATGCGGATAAATTATTATCAACGTCAGAAGAGGCTATGGAAAATTTTCCTTCACAGCCATTTTTTTACTATGCGAACGGCACTGCCTTAAACCGTTCACAAGAATACAATGATGCTATAGAAATTTTGGAAACAGCTTTAGATTACTTGATTGATGATATTGTTTTAGAAAATAAAATTTATAAGGAATTGGCCAATGCGTATACCGCAATCAACAATACGACAAAGGCAAATATGTACCTTAGTAAAATAAAACTAGGTTTTTAGATGATGAAGTTTTTGAAGGGGATTACCATAAAGCGTACATTGTTGATAGCATCAGTAGTGCTAATGGCTTCTTGTAAGAGTGCAAAGGTCGTTACGGGTGGAACTGTAGATGAGAAATTATCGGTAAAATCTGTCATAAAAGCGCATTATCAAAATCAGGCTAAATTTAAAACACTCAATGGTAAGGTGAGAATCAGTTTTTCAGATGGGGAATCTTCGCAGAATGTTTCGGTTAGTATACGAATGGAAAAGGACAAGGCCATTTGGATGAGTGCACCATTGGGTATCGTTAAAGCGTATATTACACCCGATCGTGTTTCGTTTTATAACAAATTGCAAAATGAATACTTTGATGGGGATTTTTCCTATTTAAGTGAATTATTGGGTACCGAGGTTGATTTCTCAATTTTGCAGAACCTGCTAACCGGACAAGCTATCGTTGATTTGAGACAAGAAAAATATGGTATTGATCTATTCGAAGAATCATACAGACTAACTCCTAAGTTGCCAGGAACGTTATATAAAACTTTATTTAGGATTGAGCCAAAAAATTACAAAATGGCTCTACAGCAACTTTCTCAACCTTTAGAGCAAAGATTGTTAGAGATATCGTATGAGAATTACCAAATCTTAGATAAGGAGATACTTCCAAATGAAATAAAGATTAGGGCGATTACCAAAGACAATGAGAATAATATAGCCCTAGAATTCAGGAATATTGAATTAAATGGCGCGGTTAATTTTCCGTATTCCATACCAAAAGGTTTTAAAGAAATAGAGCTATAATCAAATGCAGTTTAAACTACAACATGGCGTTTTATTTTTGTTGTTGGTCACTGCTATGACGTGTTTTGGTCAAACTAGTGAACAAAAGGCTTTAGAAGAAAAGCGTGAACAACTACAATCAGAAATTAGAAATATTAACCGTTTACTTTTTGCTGAGAAGAAGGAAAAAGGAAATGTTTTGGATCAAATGGAAGCGCTTGATAAGAAAATTACTGTGCGTCAACAATTAATTCGTGTTACCAATCAACAATCTAATTTGTTGAACCGTCAAATTAATACAAATATTAGAAATATAGGAAAGCTAAAATCTGAATTACAAGAAATCAAGGACGAATATGCCAAGATGATTCAGAAATCATATCAAAATAAGTCTAAGCAAAATAGATTAATGTTCTTATTGTCGTCCGAAAGCTTTTTTCAGGCTTTTAAGAGGCTTCAATATATGAAGCAATATACAGACTACAGAAAAGAGCAAGGTGCTCAGATTATTTCTAAAACCGAGGAGTTATCACGTTTAAATACTGACCTTAACGAAGAGCGAAAAGTAAAAGAGGTATTATTGGCCCAAAATAAAAAAGCAAAAGATCAATTGTTTGGTGAAATACAAACACAAAAAGCATTGTTAGGTACTATTCGTAAAAATGAATCTAAATATACTAGCGCAATTGATGCCAAGAGGAAAGAGGCCCGAAAGATAGATCAGCAAATAGAACGATTAATTAGAAGTGCTATCGCGGCATCCAATAAAAAATCGGGAAGCACTACCAAAAACTCAAGCAAGTTTGTCCTAACCCCTGAGGCGACTATCATTGCAAATAATTTTTCTGCAAACAAAGGCAAATTAATTTGGCCTGTTGAAAAGGGTATAAAGAGTCAAGGGTTCGGTGTGTATAGTGATCCTGTTTACCCAGGTATAAAACACCAAAGTAACGGTGTAATAATAGCAACAGACGAAGGGTCAAAAGCACGTGCTATTTTTGAAGGCGAGGTCATAGCTATTTTGGCTGTTCCAGGAGGAAATAAAGGGGTTCAAATTAAACATGGAAATTTTATTAGTACCTACTACAACTTATCTGATTTGTATGTTAAAAAAGGTGATAAAGTTGCTAGTAAAGAGGAGCTCGGGACTGTTTATACCAACCGGAATAATGGCCAAACTCGCCTTAAATTTTATCTTTATCAAGATACCTCTCGCTTAAACCCTGAAGATTGGGTGTATAGGCTTTAACTACTATTCGATATGCGAAATAAACCGGTAATTACAGATATTCAAGGAAGTTTTACCTTACGTAATGGTGTACAAATGCCATATTTAGGCCTGGGAACTTACCAAGCTGATAATGAGCAAGAAGTTGTAGATGCTGTAAAAGGAGCATTACAATTGGGTTACAGACATATAGACACTGCGTCTGCTTATAAAAATGAAGAAGGTGTAGGGCAGGGCATAAAAGAAAGTGGCGTTAATAGAGAGGAGATATTTGTAGTTACGAAGGTTTGGAACGCTGATCAAGGATATGAGTCTACGTTAAAGGCATTTGATGAGAGCTTAAATCGGTTAGGTTTAAAGTATTTGGATTTATATTTGATCCATTGGCCAGTGGCAGGTAAATACAAAGAAACTTGGAAGGCCCTTGAGTTTTTATATGCACAAAAGAAGATTAGGGCAATAGGAGTCAGTAATTTTTTAAAGCACCATTTAGAAGATCTAATGGAGGATTGCAAAATAGTTCCTATGGTGAATCAAATGGAATTTCATCCCCTTTTAGTACAGCAAAATTTGATAGATTTCTGTAATAAAAATTCTATTCAATATGAATCTTGGTCACCATTTATGCAGGGCAAGATTTTTGAATTAGATATTTGTAATTATTTGGCAAGAAAACATGAAAAATCAGTAGCGCAGATTATTTTGCGTTGGAATTTACAGAAAGGTGTGGTTGCTATTCCTAAGTCAGTCCATATCAATCGCATTACATCTAACGCGGATATTTTTGATTTTGAATTATCTAAAGAAGATATTAACTTTTTAGATAGTTTAGAAACAGGACAACGAAGTGGTCCTGATCCAGATAATTTTAACTTTTAGTAAATAAGGCTTTCAATTCAGTTGCATTGTCAGGCTTCATTTTACCTGCCAATACGAGACTCAATTGTTTTCTTCGAAGAGCACCTTCAAAACGAGATATTTCTAATTCCGTTTCAGGTACTAGTTCAGGCACCTCAGTAGGCTTGCCCGTTTCATCAACAGCAACGAATGTGTAAATCGCTTCATTTGCTTTGGTGCGCTTACCATTATAACGATCTTCTATCCAGACATCAATGTACACCTCCATAGAGGTGTTATAGGCTCTAGAAACTGCTGCTTCGACAGTTACAACACTGCCTAAGGGTATAGCAAGGTTAAAGGCTACGTGATTAACAGACGCCGTAACTGTAATTCTACGGCTGTGTCTACCTGCGGCAATACTAGCAGCACGATCCATTCGCGCCAATAATTCGCCCCCAAATAAGTTTTGCAGTGCGTTGGTCTCACTAGGGAGAACCATATCGGTCATTGTGGTACGAGATGCTGCAGGTGTTTTTGCTTCCATTAATTGAAATTTTCCGCAAAGATACGGGCATCAATGGTAGTTATAAAATGTGTATAGGTTTATTTTTTAGATAATAACCAAGCGTCTTTAGACTGGGTACGTTTAATTTCCCTTAACGCTTTTAATGCATCTGATGAATTGGTATAGCTTTCGTAGGTTACCATATGAAGTCCGTAGTCATTGGTACCATAATAATCCGCATTAAAACCACTTGCTTTTAGCTGCTCTATCTTTCTATCGGCATTGGCTTTTACTCTAAACGCACCAGCAACGATGTAATGCATTTCACCTTCTTCAATAGTTGGTGATGTTGTGGTAGTTGCTTCAACAGTTACGGTTGGTAGCTCTAAAGGAGAAAGGTCGAAAAAGGTGGCTTCTTGAATTTGTTTGGTTACATATTCTTGAGCATCTTGCCTAGCAACCTGTTCATTGGTACGTTGTTGTTGAAAAACACGATAACCTGTTACTCCAGTTGAAAATGCTAATAATAAAATAGCAGCGTATTTTAAATAAGGTCTAAAACCTTTATTTTCTCTACGTTCCGGGCTAATAACGAATGGTATATTTTCTTCGATTTCAACTATTTCCCTTTTTAGGACCTCTCTGGTAATAGGAATGGAATTAAAGTTAGAAAGACCGAAAGATGATGTCAAGTAGTTTGGTTCAGAAGCTGGTTGAAATAATATTTTATCCTCATTATTTCTGGATAAGGACCCAATATTCTTTAGGTTTAATGACGTTTCTTGTACTAAGATATTTTTCCAAACCTTAACTTGTTCCTCTATTGAGGACAATGCAGATTCAAAAGTGATTTTCTCTGATTCTGACACGTAAGATACTAGCAAACCATCATTGGAGATGAGTTGTTTGTTAAAGGCGATAGATTTATTTGGTGCACTGAACGTATTAGTGACTTGATTAATACTAGCCGAATTTTTTTGAGCAAGGAATGCTCCAAAACCTGGGACAACAACACAGTTGTACCTGTACAATAAATCGCTTATATAATGTTCTAAAACCATTGTTACGCAAATATGAAAAAAATATGGGGGCATAAAAACCTCTTTCGTAACTTTTTATTAACATATTTTTTTCTCTAATTTGTGAACAATTAATGAAAACTACACAACACACTGCTGATGAACTCATTGCAATACTTCGGTTGCAACATGTTCCAAACATCGGCGATATTTTGGCGAAGAAATTAATTTCGCACTGTGGAAGTCCATCTGCAATTTTTGAAGATAATCAGCGAAACCTTTTAAAAATTGATGGTATTGGTACACATGCCATAAGGCATTTATTCGAAAAAGAACATCTTGAAGCGGCCGAGGCTGAATACAATTATATGGTTAGAAATGATATCGTTTGCACCTATTTTCTAGATGCCTCATATCCTAATTATTTAAAGCATTGTATCGATGGGCCCATACTTATTTTTCAAAAGGGAAATATTGATTTAAGTAATCGAAAGATTATAAGTGTAGTTGGTACTCGTAATATTACTAGTTATGGAATGGCATTTTGTGAACAGTTCATTTCAGATGTAGCTCCGTTGAATCCTATTATTGTTAGTGGTTTTGCCTACGGGGTTGATATTTGTATTCAGAGGGAAGCAGTCAAAAATGGACTTCAAACTATAGGATGCTTGGCGCATGGGTTAAATCAAATGTACCCAAAGGTTCATGCGAAATATCAGGCTGATGTTTTGAAAAATGGCGGGTTTTATACTGAGTTTTGGAGTACCAGTAATCCGGAGCGGGAGAATTTTTTGAAGCGTAATCGTATTATAGCTGGCGTCAGTGAAGCAACCGTTGTTGTTGAATCTGCAGAAAAAGGGGGAAGCTTGGTGACAGCAGATATTGCGAATAGTTATAATCGTGATGTTTTTGCGGTACCTGGCAGAACAACCGACAAGTATAGCTTAGGCTGTAATAATTTAATTAAACAACAAAAAGCGCATGTCATGACCTCTGCCGCCGATTTAATTTACTTGTTAGATTGGGAAGTAGAGCAAAAGCCAAACAAAATTATTCAAAAGCAATTGTTCATAGAGTTGGATGAAGTTGAACAAGATATTTATACATATTTACAGAACAACGGAAAACAATTATTAGATAGTATAGCGTTAGATTGTGAATTACCCATATTTAGAACATCTTCAACGTTGCTAAATATGGAAATGAAGGGAGTAATACGGCCATTGCCAGGAAAATTGTTCGAAGCGATTTAGTCTTTACAAACTATTCGGTTTGTTTTTTACGGGGAACCATAACAATAAATGACATATTGCTTGTACAACGATTTATTTGAGCACTAAATCGAAGTAAATAGAGATAAGACTAGGATTTAAAAGGAAACCTATTTTTCTTAGTATCCCAACTTTTCACGAACACGTTCTAATACACCGTCGGCCACTTTTTTTGCTTTTTCAGCACCTAAAGCTAAAGCATCATCGATCTCGTTTAAGTTGTTCATATAGTAATTGAACTTTTCACGTGGCGCCTCAAACTTATTTACTATGACTTCATAAAGGGCTTGTTTGGCATGACCATAACCATAGTTTCCAGCTAAGTAATTGGCGCTCATTTCCTCTATTTGCGGTTGCGAAGCCAATATTTTATAAAGGGCGAATACATTATCGGTAGAAGGGTCTTTTGAATCTTCCATAGGCGTGCTATCGGTTTGTATGCCCATAATCTGCTTACGTAATTGCTTATCCGTTTGAAAAAGATTGATTAGATTCCCTTTGCTTTTACTCATTTTTGCACCATCGGTACCCGGTATGTACATCGTTTCTTCTTGAACCTTACCATCAGGCAATACAAATGTTTCGCCTAATTGTGCATGAAAGCGAGATGCTACATCACGGGTCATTTCAATATGTTGCATTTGGTCTTTACCAACAGGTACAATATTTGCGTCATACAACAGTATATCTGCAGCCATTAGCATAGGGTATGTAAATAAGCCCGCATTTACATCTTCTAATCTATCAGATTTATCCTTAAACGAGTGGGCAAGTGTTAGTCGTTGATATGGAAAAAAACAGCTCAAATACCAAGAAAGTTCAGTTACTTGTGGAACATCACTTTGTCTATAAAAAACAGTTTTTTCTATGTCAAGGCCAAATGCCAGCCAAGTTGCTGCTGTAGCATAAGTGTTTTGTCTTAGTTCAGTGCCGTTTTTTATTTGAGTAAGAGAGTGCATATCCGCAATGAATAAAAAAGATTCATTTTTTGGATTTTCCGCCATTTCTATCGCAGGCATAATCGCACCTAGTATATTACCTAAATGAGGGGTTCCAGTACTTTGTATGCCAGTTAAA
>TARA_R110002050_G_scaffold29292_1_pt1 | contig 13466 bp, 19 predicted proteins | sample TARA_R110002050 | Tara Oceans TARA_R110002050 (sample SAMEA4396988) | marine metagenome | biome: Polar Biome; feature: [DCM] deep chlorophyll maximum layer (ENVO:01000326); material: water (ENVO:00002006), including particulate matter (ENVO:01000060) such as... | depth 25 m
CAATTACAGCAGCTTTTACAAGAAGATAGTAAAAAAATTGATGATCCAAGATTAATGGCACTTGAAGAGGAATGAACAATATTGAATATATTTTAATGTGCGTTGAGTGTTTTAATATATTTTATGATAAAGATGAAGATGAAATTGTTTGCAACGATTGCAAGAAAGAAATTGAATGATTACATTACCTGAAACTAAAGGCGATCGCGTTGTCAAGTTTATTGAAGGCTTTTGCGTGCATGGCGAAGGTGATTTTTACGGAATGCCATTTAAATTAGATGATTGGCAAAAAAAGATAATTTATGAACTTTATGAATTAAATGATAACGGATCACGAAAGTATAGGGAAAGTTTAATTGGTTTGCCTAAAGGAAATGGAAAATCGCAATTAATTTCTGGTTTAGGTTTATTTGAATTGTTAGGCTCAGGTGTAACTTCACCGCTTGTTGCAATAGCTGCAGCTAGTTATGAGCAAGCAAATTTAGTTTTTGGTACTATGAAAACAATGTGCGATGAAAGTCCCATATTAAGAGGAATGGTTGAAACTTATCAAAATGAAATACAAGTTAAAAATGGAAGTGGTCGAGCATATAGAATAGCAGCAAAAGCAGGCACAGCAGATGGCGGTCGTAACAGTTGTAGCATATTTGATGAAGTGCATGAATTTAATAATATAAATCTTGAAAGAGTACATTATGTATTAGCAAATAATACAGCTAAAAGACGTGATGGCATTGTTATAAATATATCAACAGCTGGACACGATCTTGATAGTTTAATGGGCCGCTTGTATCAAAGAGGTATCATGAAAGAGGCTGGCAAAGCGGAAGATCCTGAATTTTATTTTAAATGGTTTGGAGCTAAAGATACTGATAACCCTAAAGATGAAGAGTTATGGAAAAAAGTAAATCCAGCTATAGAAAATGATTGGTGGCCTATTGAAAATTTAAGGCGGCGTTTTAAATCGTTACCGCTAAATGAATTTCAAAGGTATCATTTAAATCAATGGACACGAATTGAAGAGCAAAGCTGGATTAGTGCTGAACAATGGCAAGCATGCGAAAATATTGATATGGATCTTAAAGAAGGCCAGGAAACATTTGTAGGCATTGATATGGCTTTACGTCACGATACGTGCGCTGTAGCTTATGGGCAAAAAGATGAGTATGGTGTTGTTAAAGTTAAATGTAAAATATGGCAACCTCAAGGCGAAAATTATCTTGATGTTCAAGAAATTGAAGCTTTTATTGTGCAGCTTGCTACAAAGTATAAATTAATGGAAGTTGCTTACGATCCAGCATTTATGGAACGAACAGCGCAGGTTTTATTAGATCGAGGCATTAATATGGTTAATTTTCCTCAAACGCATTCGCGAATGATTCCGGCTTGCGGCAATGCTTATGAAATGATTGCAAATACAAGAGTTATTCATAATGATGATCCATTATTTACGGATCAAGTTTTAAGTGCTGCACAAAAAATAACTGATATGGGTTGGCGATTAAGTAAAGGTAGATCAAAAAGAAAAATTGATAGTGCTATAGCTATGGTTATGATGCTTGATAGAATTACTGCTCCTATACCTAAGGACGATAATCCAGAAGTTGCTATTATAAACTTATGATAAACGTAATAACAACTATAGTAGAAGTAGCTGGAGCTAGCCTTATAATTTATGGTGTATATACATTAAACGAAAGCCTTGCCTATATTGTTGCAGGAGCTTTTCTTATTGTAGGAAGTTATTTAATTAGTACATGAGTTTATTTAATAAAAAAGAAAATAGAGATGCAGCTTCAGGCAATTTAGCTGATCTATTATCTTTACGTGATGGCAGCTTTTCAAATTATACAGGTGAAGAAGTCAATGAAACTTCCGCTTTAGGTATTTCTACAGTTTTTAGTGCTGTTTCGTTAATTGCTGATTCAATTGCGCTATTGCCAGTTAAAACTTTGCGATATGAAGGCGAAAAAACAATTTTTACAGATAAACCAAAATTTTTACAAAAACCGAATATAGGTTTAGATTTATCAATTTTTTCATTAATGCACCAAACAATTACTTCGATGGCAATGCACGGAAATGCTTTTATACTTGTTGATAAAGACAGACAAGGTAGGCCAATACAATTAACGCCTATACATCCTGAAAAAGTTAAAGTTGAAATTAATAGCGGTATTAAATGTTATTACATACAAAATAACAATAATAAAGATTATGATCGCAAAATAACTTCTGATAATATGCTGCATTTTATTTGGTATAGTTATCCTGGACAATTAGTAGGTGTTAGCCCATTAAGAACAAATTCAAATACTTATGGCCTTGCTTTAGCAATGGAAAGACATATTGCACAATTTTACGGTCAAGGAGGCACGCCAAGCTCAGTACTTGAAACTGATAGAGATTTAACAGCTGAGCAAGCTAAAGCTTTAAAAGAAACATGGATAGGCAATCATAATCGTAACAGAAAACCTGCAATATTAACTGGCGGTCTAAAATGGAAAGCAATAAGTGCTGAAGCAGGATCTGAGCTAATTGGCGCACGAGATCAAATAGTACATGAAATTGCCAGAGTGTTTAGAATACCAGCGCATTTATTATTGTCAAAAGATGGCTCAAATGTTTATTCAAATATTGAAAGTAATGGCCTAGCATTTATTAGGCATACTTTATTGCCCTGGATTCGTAGAATTGAAGACGGGTTTTCATCTTTACTTCCTGGCAAACAATTTGTAAGACTTGACACTGATGAATATGCAAGAGGCGATCAATTAAGTAGAGTGCGATCTTTTCAAGTTGCTATTAGTTCAGGCGTTATGACGCCAAATGAAGCACGAGCTAAAATGGAACTTGAGCCCTATGAAGGCGGCGATAAATTTTATTTAGGCTTACAAGGAGCTTTAGTTGACCCTTTAATGCCATCTCAAGGAATTGATCAACATGACCCTACAAACAGTTTAAACGAATAATGCCTTATTCAATAATTCATGATCATCCTGATTGCGCAAAAGAAAGCGGCGAAAGTGGAGAAAATCAAATTGGCGGCCACGCTGTTGTTAAAGATGACGATAATAAATTAATGGGTTGTCATAAAACGCATGAATCAGCAATGGATCAAATAACTGCTTTAAATATTGCAGAAGCTGAAAAAAAATCAGATAATAATGAAACTCAAGAAATAAGAGAAGTTAATACAAAGCCGCCAGAATTTATGCAAAAAAATGCGCAAAGAGGCCTTGATAATTTACGTAAAGCCGGACCTGGTTTAACTGATAAAACAAAAAGAGAAGCTAGAGCTATGGCTTCAGGGCAAAATGTTTCAACATCTAAAATTGTAAGAATAGCGGCGTGGCATAAGCGCCATATTGTTGATTTAGATCGAGAAAAGTCAAATCCAAATGATCCAGACACTTGGCGTTATTCTGACGTGGCTTTTTTGCTTTGGGGATCAAATCCGTGGACTAATCCTATGCAAGCAGCTGATTGGGCAGATAGAAAAATTGCGCAGTTAGTTAAAGAAGGCAAGCTTGAGCCAAGAAATGAAAGTGCGGATAAAAATAATAAGGTAATTGAGTTTAATGCAGCTGATGCAATATCACAGACAATTGAAAAGCAAAATACTATTACTAATATAAAAAGCATGGAAAGACAAACTGAAAATAGAAGTTTTACATTTGCAGCAGTTGAAGAAAGAAATGAAGATAATAAAGATACTTTATTATTTACAGGTTACGCTTCGGTATTTGATAAGCCTTACGGGGTTAGAGATAATAAAGGCCAATATAAAGAAACAATTAAACAGGGTGCATTTAAAAAAACGTTAAACGAACAAGACGACGTAAGATTTTTAGTAAATCATGATGGCATCCCTTTAGCTAGAACTTCATCTGGCACATTACAACTTGAAGAGGACGAATATGGTTTATTTGTTAGAGCTGAACTTGATCCAACAAATCCAACTGTTGCCGAAGTTGCTAGCGCAATGAAGCGTGGCGATTTAAATGAAATGTCTTTTGCATTTGCAGCTATACGAGATGAATTTAATAAACAGGGAGACGAAAGAAACGTTACGGAAGCTAGGTTATTTGATGTAAGCGTTGTAACTTATCCTGCAAACCCTTGGGCCGGTGCTAAATTAAGAGGTGTTGAATTTGATCATTTGCACAAAGAATTAGTTGAAGCAAGAAGTGCTGAACAAGCAAAAGAAATTTTAGAAGGTTTTATCAAAGAAGTTGCTGAAAGCGATAACGTTGATAAAATGCGAAGTAATCCTAAAGTAGAGTTGTTAAAATTACAACTTGAAAGGGACGGCATTCGCAAATAAGACGTAACGCCGTAATTTTAAATTACACCTTGCGCACAAATAAGTATAAATTAAATAAGGAAATTATGAGTAAATTAATTGAAGCTAGAGAAGGCAAAGTTGCTGAGCTAGATACATTAGTTGAAGAGCTTGAAACAATTGAAGCTGGAGAAGAATTTGATGCAAAATTTGCAAGATCAAAAGAACTTCATGCGGAAGTAAAAGACTTAACAGCTAAAATAGACGAAGCTCGAGAAGCAGCTGAAACTTTGAAAGCAGTTAAAGAAAGCCGTAATGATCTTGGAATTGAAGAGGAAGACTTGAGCGAAAAAGAAGCTATTGTTGAAATAACAGAGCCTGATCTATATAGACAAGGTGGCGATCACAATTTTATTGCTGACGCGTATGCATCAAGAAAAGGTGATTTTAAAGCACAAGAAAGACTTAACAACCATCAAGAACATGAGGCAAGAGACGTTGGAACTGGTGCTTTTACCGGTTTAGTTGTCCCTCAATATTTGCTTGATATGTATGCACCTTTAGCACGCGCAGGATCGGCATTTTATAACGCTGTTTCAAAAGAAAAGTTGCCAGATTACGGAAACCAAATACAAGTTTCCAGAATAACAACTGGATCTGCAACCGCGATACAAGCTACAGAAAATGCAGCAGTTCAAGAAACAGATATGGACGACACTTTATTGACTGTAAACGTTAACACAATTGCAGGTCAGCAAGACGTTTCAAGACAAGCATTAGAAAGAGGCGGCGGAAACGGATTCTCACTTGAGAATGTAATTTTTCAAGATCTTCTTTCAGCATACTACTCAACTATGGATTCACAAATGTGGACAGGTACTGGAGCAAACGGACAACATACCGGAATGATCCAAGTCGGCGGAATCGGAGCTGTGTCCTATACAGATGCTAGCCCAACAGTCGCAGAAGCATTTCCTAAATTAGCTAACGCAATACAAACTGTTAACTCTAACAGATTTGCACCTGCAACAGCAATTTTCATGCATCCAAGAAGATGGGGTTTCTTCACCGCTGGTGTTGATACAACTAATAGACCATTAGTATTGCCTCAAGGCAATAATCCAGATAACGCCGTTGGCGTTGGCGACGCTGCTAAATATGGCAACGTTGTTGGTACATTAATGGGGCTTCCAGTTATCACTGATGCTAACGTTCAAACAAACGGTGGCGCAGGTAACAACGAAGACTTAGTATGGGCCATTAAAATGGATGATCTTAAAGTCTTCGAAGATGGAGTTATGCAACTTAAATTCGAAGAAACAAATGCAGGTAACCTTACAACTAAAATGGTTGTTTATGGTTATTCAGCTTTTGCTTCTGGTCGTTACCCAGCAGGTGCAGCTTATGTATCTGGAACAGGTTTCGTTCCACCAACTTTTTAATAAAAGTTAGAAAATATATAATATGGTTTATGCGTGTCGGGCAACCGATACGCAGGACCATTAAGAAAGAAAAATATGAGTAATAAAGAATTAATTAACGCATTAAAAGAAGAGCTTAAGGGCTATGAAGTTAATGGAAAGGCTAAACGTGCTGAAGAAGTTAAAAAAGCTATTAAAGCATTGGGCGGTAAAGCTGAAAAAGCTGAAGCTAAACCTAAAGCCGAAAAAAAAGTAGAAAAAAAGTAGCAATGCGTAAAAGTGCTGGCTACGGCAAAAAAAAGAAGGGTGGCAAGGGTAAGAGCCGCGGTGGTAAATAACCTATGGCAATTACTAATGGTTACTGTACTCAAAATGAGTTAAAAGGATTCGTTGGCATTCCTACTGATGATAGTGGGGATGATAGTCTCCTTGATGATGCTGTAAATGCTGCTAGCCGGCAAATAGATGCTTATTGTGGTCGTGTATTCTATGCAGACACAAATGCAAGCGCAAGAAAATACTTTACAACGGATCGATATAGATTACACGTTGAAGATTTTTATACAACAACAGGATTAGTTGTAAAATATGATGATAATGATGATGGAACATTTGAAACAACAGTTCCAGCTGCTAATTATCAAACACTTCCTATAAACAGTGTTGCTGGCGGTATTGTAACAACACCATTTTATATTATTGAATTAATCGCAAGTAGTACTGATGAATGGCCAATTGATTATTCAAGTAATCGTGCGGCAATTGAAATAACAGCTAAATGGGGCTGGTCAGCTGTGCCTGAGCAAATTCGACAGGCAACTTTAATGTTAGCTAGCGAATTATTTGCTATGCGTAATGCTCCTTTAGGAGTTGCAGGAGTCGGAGATTTTGGAGTTGTAAATATACAACAAAACAGAGAAATAACTCGAATGATCGCTCCGTTTCGAAAAGGCACAATTTTTGGAGTTGCGTAATGGCAACAATGTCACAAATAAGAGACGGATTAAAAACAACTCTTAGCAATATAACTGGTTTGCGTTGTTATGATGTAATACCAGATAATGCAATAAATTTTCCAGTTGCAATGTTTTTGCCAACAAGTATTGAATTTGATTTAGCAATGCAAAGAGGAACTGATCTTTATACGTTTGACGTTTTAGTTGCAGTACAAAGAGCAGATGCAAGAACTGCGCAAGATAAGCTTGATGAATTTGTTACAGGAAGCGGAAGTAAAAGCATAAGACAAATTATTTATAATAATCGAACTTTAGGGCTTGCTGATACAGATGCTAGAGTAGTTAATATGAGTAATTACAGCGCTGACTTTAATTTAAACGGAATTGATGGAATTGGTGCAAATTTAGAAATACAAGTGTACACGAAAGGATCAAGCTAATGGGAGATTGCTGCGGGCAAGGTTGTTGCGGAGGTAAGTAATGGCAAAATATAAAATAATTGGAAATAAAAAAGTTATGGATAAAATTAAAGGTGATGTTATAACTATTGAAGATGACAACGTTGCAAAATCATTAATTAAAGGAGGGCATATTAAGCCTACTACAATTAAGAAAAGACGTGCTAGAAAAAAAGATGGAACTTTTATAAAAGACAATAAAAGTACGCCTGACATTAACGAAGCGTGGGTAGAGGATAAAGAATAAATGGCTAAATTTGTATTTAATGATGGAAAAGTTTTTTCAGGCGGTTATGATCTTAGCGATCATACAACTTCTGTTAATCTTGAAATTACAGCTGAAGAGCTAGATTCAACAACAATAAATAGCGGTGCTTTTAAAGAAAAGTTAGGCGGCCTTAAAGATAGCTCGTTACAAATTGATGGATTTTATGAAGCTGGAGCAAATAAACCTGATGCTTTATTAGGTGCTTCAATGGGTAATGAATTAGTTGTAACAACTGTGCCTGATGCAGGTGTAGGCAACGTAGCATATTTTATGAAATCAAGATTATTTAATTATTCAATATTAGGTGAAGTTGGCGGCATTGCGCCATTTAGTATAACTAAAAATCAATCATCTGATGAAGTTGTTAGAGGCACGATCCAAATAGATGGCGCACTAACTGCTTCAGGTAATTCAACAGGCACCCAGCTTGGAGCAGTAAGCGCCGCTGAAAAGTGTTATGCAGCTGTACATTGTTATGGCGTAAGCGGAACATCAAGCCCAACTATTACTTTTAAATTACAATCAGATGACAATTCAAGCTTTACAAGTCCAACTGATCGTGCAACTTTTACAGCTATAACAGCAATCAACGCTGAAATTAAATCTGTTGCCGGGGCTGTTACGGATCAATATTGGAGATTAAATTATACTATAACCGGAACTAATCCAAGCTTTTCAATTCATGCTGCAATCGGTATTGAATAAAAGTATTTAAAAATATTACACATTACTTTTTATAAATGGTATAATTATATTATAAGTTAAACAAACGGAGGACTAAATGAAATATACAGGAACTTTTACGAAAGATCTTGTCAGAACTGAAGTTATTGAATTTGAAGAAATATCAAGAGCTAAGGCAATACAAAAAATGCGTGATAAGTTAAAAAATAAAACAGAAAAAGGCGTTGTTGCTAATTTATTTGAAATACATAGAGCTGACGCAGATTTAATTTGTAAATGGACAATTGACAAAAATTTAATTATTAGTGAAAAATTTACTATATAAACAAACAAAGAACTAAAAATGGCAAAATTAAAATTAAGTAGATTTTATATGAGCTGTAAAATTTGTGATATTTATATTCATAATAATTCAGGACATAAAAGCTATTTTAAACAATTGTGTAAACAATGTTATAAAAAGGAAAACTAAATGAAAAATAAAGATCAAGTTAGGCAAGATAAAGATAAGTTACATAATTTACTTGGAGATACAGAAGTTACATTTAGATTATATAATAAAGATGGCACTGAAAGCAAATTAAAATTATGTTGGAGTAGTTTTTCAATAAGTGAAAAACGCGAGCCTAAACCAAAAGTTAATCCTGATTTTCATGATTATATTGATTTAGAATTTGTATTAAGAAAAGAATAAAACGTAAAATCCCCGTTTACGTGCATGAAAGCCTCCTACTTGTTAGGAGGTTTTCTTTTTAATAACGTATAAACCTTTATTCAATTATTCATATTTAAAATAAATATATTGAAAGGAGTTTATTTTGGCAAAATTTGTATTAACAGATGCAAGCGTTGTAATTAATTCGGTTGATTTATCAGACCATGTTAGCAGCGTTACTTTAGATATTACAGCTGATGAAATTATGACAACAAGTATGGGCTCGACTTTTCAGTCGAGAACAGGAGGCTTGAAATCAGGAAATTTAAGTATTGAATTTCAACAAGATTTTGCTGCTAGTGAAGTTGACGCTACAATGTTTCCATTGTTAGGAACAACTACAGCTTTTGTAGTTAAACCAACAAGCGCATCAGTTAGCAGTACTAATCCATCCTATAGTGGATCAGTTTTAGTTAATCAACATATCCCGTTAGCTAACGGTGTTGGCGAATTAGCAACAATGTCTGTATCTTACCCAACATCTGGCGCAATCACACGAGCAACTTCGTAATGGGTAATATGATCGTCGTCATGAGCGACGGTACAACATTCGAAGTTAAAATAAAGCCAGGAGATATTGTTAAATTTGAAAGAAAATTTGACATACCTATTTCAAAGTTAAATGAGGAACAGCGTTACGAATGGCTGTTATATTTAGCTTGGCTTGCTTCAAAGCGTAACGGCGTAACAGATGATTACGATGCTTGGGTTGAAAAAGTTGAAGAGCTTGACATTTCTGGATCAAGTGATAATTTAAAAGCGTAGACGGATTTATTGATCTAGTAGCTGCAATAGCAGTTGAAACAGGAATAGATCCGAATGCTTTATTGAAAACTGATATGGAAATTTTTAATGCAATTATTAAAGTTATAAATAAAAGATACGAGAAATAATATGGCTAAAATTGTTGGCGACTTTACTATTGATAACTCTGAATTAACAGAGTTACGTAAAGATTTAAACAAGTACGGCAAAAAAGACGTATTAAAAGTATTATCAAAATTTCATAGAGAAATTGCTAAAGAGCAGCTTGTTGATATTCGCGCAAGAGCTAAAAAACAAAGAGTGCCAAAAGCTAGATCTTCAGCTATGGGCTTTACAGCTTCAGGAACACGTACAGAAGCAAAGATTAATTTAAAACGTAATGATAAAAGACCAAGTACATTTTCAATGGAGTTTGGCCGTCGTTATATGTACGTGCCAACAAAAACAGGCAAAACAAGAGCTGTAACAAGACAACAGGTTGGCAACTTACGATATTCAAGACCAGGAGCTGACTTTCCTTATAAAAATTGGATCGGCCATAGATTTACTTCAGGCGATAGTACTTTTTCACAATTTGGTAAAAAAGGCTATGTAGTTGGTAAAACATTAGACAAAAATCAAAACAAAATAGCAGATACGTATAACGATAGGATGTACAACGCATTAATGAAAGCAATTAGATAATGGTAGCAGAAAAAAAAGTTTCGATAGCAATTATTGGTAAAACTAAAAATTTTACTGATAGTTTAACTAGATCGCAAAAAGCAATGGGCAAATTTAGCTCAGTTGCAGGTACACTTGGTAAAGCAACAGTTGCAGGATTAGGTGTTGCCTCAGTTGCAGCTGTTACACTTGGTAAAGATTTAGTAAACTTAGGATCAGATGCTAATGAAGCACGATCTGCATTTGAAACTACATTTGGAGAAAGTGTTCCAAAGCTTTCAGGTTTTGTTGATGAGTTTGCAAATAAAGCTGGTTTAGCAGCACACGAACTTGAAGGCCTATTAACGCAATCAGGTGCAATTATGCAAGGTATTGAATTTACAGGCGAAGCTTCTGCTGATTTATCAGTTAAACTAGCAACTCTTGCAGGTGATGTAGCTTCATTTAGTAACGTTCAAGGCGGTGCCGAGCCGGTTATGCAAGCCTTTACAAAAGCTTTACTTGGTGAAAGAGAATCGCTAAAAACGTATGGTATTGCAATTATGGAAGCTGACGTACAACAGCAAGCTTTTATAATGACAGGTAAAACTTCAGCTTCAGAATTAACAAAACAAGAAAAAGCTTTAGCAACTTATGAATTATTATTGCAAAAAACAAAAGTACAACAGGGCGATCTAAACAGAACGCAGGAAAGTTTTGCAAACAAATCAAGAGCTGCGCAAGCTAAAATTAAAGATCTAAAAGTTACAATGGGTACAGAATTATTGCCAGTAATCGAAGAGTTGTTGCCGGTCATAGTAGATCTTGTAACTGAAGTTGGCCCTCATTTAGTTGAAGCTATAAAGGCTGTAGCGCCGTTTATACAAGTTGTAGGCGAATTACTTTCAGCTTTAGCTCCTCCAATAATTGCAGTTGTAACTTTGTTATTAACGTTACTTGCACCAGCATTTAAAAAAATGACAGAAATGGTTGATAAATTTTTAAAACCGTTTTTTGTAAACTTGCCTAAAAACTTTGAAAATATGATTAATAGAATAATTAATAGCTTAAATAGTTTTATTCGAACTATTAACGGTTTTGTTGATAAAGTAGCAGGTGTACTTGGCAAAATTGGAATTAATATAGATTTACCTAAGCTAAGAGAATTTGGAAATGTTTCTTTTGGATTTGCTGAAAGTGAAGTTAAAAGATTAACACCAAAAGAAGTTATAGATCCTGCGGCAACTATTGATAGTTTATCTCAGTCTGCAGTTACAACTCAAAATGCTTTATTAGATCCAAGAAACGGTTTAACAGTTAATTTTAATGCGCCAGTTAGCGATCCAAACGAAGTTGTAAACGCATTAAATAATTATACAAATAAAAACGGTCCTCTTAACAGAGTATTAACAATAGTATAATGGCAGCTCCTACAGTAAGAGTAAGGATGGGATTTACTCCTAACACGTTTACACTTGATGATTTAGTAAGAGGTGTTTTAGATTCTGCTATTTTAGGCGGTGCTGTTACTTTGACAGACGTAACAGATGATGTACAGAATGTTTCAATTAATCGTGGTAGATCAAGAGACTTAGCAACTTTTAATACAGGTACTTGTAGTGTAAGACTTTTAAATAATGCAAGAAAGTATGAAAATACAAATACTGCTAGTCCGTACAGTCCAGGCATTGAGCCTATGATGGCAATACATGTTGATGCAACAACAGATAGCGGCAGCACGTATAAAGATCTGTTTGTTGGTTTTGTAACTGACATTAATTTGTCGTACCCTGATGGGAGTAACTCATTTGCTGATTTTGAGTCAGCTGATGGTTTTATGAAAATAGCAAATACAAATTTAATTAATGCTTCTTTTTCAAGTACAGATAGCGGATCATTAGTAAGCGCTGTTTTAGATAATGCAAATGTAAAGTTTGGCGCAGATCGTAATATTGAAACAGGTATTTCAACTATGCAATCTTTAAGCGGCATAAATGAAAATACGTTATCAGTTTTACAAAAAATTGAACGATCAGAAAATGGTTTGTTATTTATGTCTAAAGACGGAAAATTAACCTTTAAATCAAGGCATACAACTTTTCCTAGCAGCCCTTCTGCAACGTTTAGCGATGATGGATCCGACATTCCATATTTGCGTGTTGATTACATAAATGATGATAATGAAATTTTTAATGTTGTATCGCTGCAAAGAATTAGCGGATCAGTACAGACTGTTCAAGATGTTGGATCACAAGGAAAATATTTAATACGTACCTTGTCAAGAGATAATCTTTATAACAATAGCGATGCAGAAGTTAATGATGCAGCTAATTTTTTATTAGGTAAATTTAAAGATGCTTTAATTAGGTTTGATAATTTAATTACAGATTTAACTCAAGCAAGTACAAGCAATCAAAATACAATATTAGATCGTGAAGTTGGCGACGTTGTTAAAGTTGAATTAACACCTCCGGGCAGCGGATCACCTGCGCAAATAACCTCAAATGAAATTATTGACTCAATTAGCTATAACATTACGCCAGAAATTTTTACATGCTCTTATAAGCTATCTAATGCAGACGTTCAAGCTTATATGCGCTTAAACAATACTTTATTTGGTGTATTAGATACAGACAAAGTTGGCTATTAATGTCATATACAAAGTTTGATAAAAGCGAAAGGATAAAATAAAAACATGGCAAACGGATTTAAAGTATTTAGTGTAGGTGAAGTATTAACTGCAGCTGACGTGAACGATTATCTTATGGAACAGTCCATAGGTATTTTTAGTAATAGTACAACTCGTGATGCTCAAATTACAAGTCCTATTGAAGGGCAATTCTGCTATTTAGCTGATTCTAATGTTTTACAATTTTATAACGGATCTAGCTGGGCTTCATTTATAGGCGAGGGCGATATTACCGGGGTAACTGTTACAACTGCAGGAACTTCCGGGTTATCTGGTGGTGCAACTGCAACTTCAGGTGCTTTCTCGTCAACATTAGTTATTTCGCCTAATAGTGCTACATCAGCTACCGTAGCTTCAGCAGACCTAGTTTTAATTGGCGACGCAGATGATAGCAACGCCGTAAAGAAAACAACAGTAGCCGACATAGTTGCGCTTGCGCCAGCAGGTGTTTCATTAGGATTAGTATTAGCGTTAAGCTAAAGAAAGGATTTATTTCATTATGGCTGACACCTTGCATTCTGTACAGGGCGTTTTAGGGACATCAACAGGCGATATTGTTGACGCAGTTCCGTCATCTACTACC
>TARA_R110002050_G_scaffold16609_2_pt1 | contig 13461 bp, 11 predicted proteins | sample TARA_R110002050 | Tara Oceans TARA_R110002050 (sample SAMEA4396988) | marine metagenome | biome: Polar Biome; feature: [DCM] deep chlorophyll maximum layer (ENVO:01000326); material: water (ENVO:00002006), including particulate matter (ENVO:01000060) such as... | depth 25 m
TGGGTTTGGGTAAAAGTTATGATCAGAATAGCTCTTTTCGTTAATAGAAAAATTTCTTAGAACAGCTTGTAGGGTATCTACTGTATAGTTAGTTGGGCCATTATAGCGGTTAACATTTGGGCCGAAAATTCCAATAGCAGCCCCCGTTGTGGTATCTGAAAAACTCATATCGAGGAGGCCTATCATATTAGAGCCGGGATTAGATTGGCTCCAAGTAGTGCCGCCGTCAAAAGTTTCTAAAACATAAAGACCACCATTGGGACTAGGATTTCCCGCATAACCATGGCTCTCTGTTCTAAAACTCATCCAGCGAAAGTCATAAAAATTTAGATTGGCGGGTAAGCTTGGTCCTAAATCTGTCCAGTTTTGACCCCCGTCCGTTGTTTTATAAAGCCGGGCATCGTTACCATAGAGAATCACTTCATTACTTTTTAAAAGACTTAAACCATTATTTCCTCGGGTTGCACCCGTGCTTAAATTCATATTTTGTTTAACACTTACCCAAGTCTTGGTGGTATCGGTACTCTTAAAAATATCATCCTCGGTAAGCACATAAATCTCATTGAGGTTAGCAAATTCAATATCAACTACTTGTTGGCCCGCAAAGCCAGCACCAGTGATAATACGCCAAGTTTGTCCCCTGTCTACACTTAGCTGCGAAAAGTATTTTCCTATGCCTATTATCTGATTGCCATTTTGTAGAATCTTTAGGACTCCTGTACCTCCGAAGCTCGAGTAGATAGATACCAAACGACCACTAGTAGGCGATCCTTTTACATAGCGGCCGATCGATTTGCTAAAGGCAAAAAAGAGCGTGTCGGCCGATATCGGAAGCATTACCCCACCATTTAAGGAAATGGGATTGTTAGTGCTGTCTACTAAAGTATTCCAGCTGACGCCGCCATTTTCGGATACTGCTGTTTTCGATTTAAAGGTTCCTAAATTAGGATTGCCACCTGCAGCATAAGCGTACCAAAGGTCTTTATTATAAGTAAGCACTTTTGCTCTGCTAATGCTTACATCAATGTTTAAATCATCCGATTGATCGCTAAAAGTTAAACCTCCGTCTGTACTAATTACCGTATGCATATTGCGCTGTGCAATAATTTCATTATTTCCTAATTCTAAAAAGGGTAGCAAAAGCTTGCCAATCGCATTGCTTGATCCCCCAGGACTTGAGTTATATAGACTAGTCCAAGTTTGACCGCCATCATTAGTGGTGAAAACACCAAACCAGCTGCTACTAATACCGCCAGCCACTAAACCGTTGTCAGCATCGGAAAAGTTGACATATTTCGGAAAGAAATTATTAATAGGATCACTTAATTGGCTGAAGCTTAGTCCACCGTCTACTGTTTTGAAAACTTCTTTTGGGTTAGAACCCCCCGTAATAAAAAAGACCTTACTACTAATGATGCTTACTTGGTCAAAACCAAAAAAGGTAAAATTCACACCACTTAAACCTGATGGAGCATTTTGCACTAAACTCCAAGATTCTCCTAAATCGTAGCTAATATGGATTCTGAAAGAAAAGCTGCCTTTTGCGAATCCCAAAAGGGTGTCACCGTTCACATGCATGGCTGGTCCAGGAAAAGCCATTTCTACAAAATTGTTGCCGCCGTCTTTGGTCATAAAAGCACGTTTATCGCCATAGGCCGGATTAAGAAAGTAAGTAGTGGGGTTCACCACTTCTACTGAATTAAAATACTGCGATATTACATTACCTGCACTATCAGTCAAGAGCTTTTCACGCCAAGTCAAGCCACCGTCATCCGTGGTAATAAAGGTGCCATTAGTAAGGGTAGTGGCTACCCCTTTGTTAGCGTCTAAAAATGCAATATCCTTTATGGAGCTGCTAAGACCTTCAAAAACAATTTCCCAACTCACCCCTTTATCAGTAGAACGTTTTATTAGACCACTGCCATCACCTGCGTAGATGGTGCTAGAGTTAGGCACTTGCGCATAAACGGAAAAAGGCGAATTTACATAGCGCCATTCATTTTGTTGCGCAGTGGCTGAGAATGCGAGGATATAGGCTAATGCTAATGCTAATTTCTTCATGATAAATTTTTCGGAAAATTCTTTCATTTCCGTTCTTATCACAATACGCAATTTTGCGTATTTTTAATTTATTCATCAAGTTTCTATGTGACCTATAGATTTATTGACACGAACTAAAAATTTGCCAAGAGTGATAGGTACACTCGATGCAATACTGCTTAAAGGAGCTTTCCGTAAAATCGATTGCCATTCTTTGCAATTGAAAGGAAGCCTGAGTCAAAAAAGCTAAGAGAAACAAGAAGCAGTGCTTTCTAGCTTTTAATTGAATATTTCTTCAAAGGAATAAGGCATTTTTTTTAGTGTTATTTGCGTTTTGCTAAGCAAGGCTTTGGCCAGTAGGCGCCTGTTTTACAATGACGAGGTGAATGGGGTGCGAAATTCAGGGTGACTTATTCAATTTAGGTGTACTCGTGGGACCGGTAATTTAAAACGAATTGAAAAGATGAAAAATAACCTACTAAAAGAGTTTAAAGAATTTGCAGTCAAAGGGAATGTGATTGACTTTGCAATTGGAGTTATAATTGGCTCTTCTTTTAATAAGGTAGTGGATGTTTTGGTGAAAGAGATTTTTCTGCCTCCGCTTTCTTTGATTACAGACGGAGTTAATTGGGAGAATAAAAAAATTATTTTGCGAGAAAGCATATTGGAAAATGGGGTGGTGAAACTAGAGGAAATTGCTATTGGCTATGGGAAACTTTTAGAAGCGACGGTAGATTTTTTAATTGTTGGTTTTACAATTTTCATTGTGGTTAAGTTTATGAACTCAATACGCAAAAAATCTCATGATCCAAAAAATGACACGGTCTCTACGCCAAAAGATATAGAGCTCTTAAATCTTATTACAGAACTTCTAGAAAAGCAGATTGAATTAACGGAAAGCCAGGCAAGGAAAGAGGCTTGACCCAAAACTTTCCAATGTAAATATGGGGCAACTAGTTCGTAAGGATTGTTATTCTTATCTCTTCCATGTTTAACTTAACGCACCCTTATTCTCTCTTCGCACTCCTTTTATAAGCAGCCACAAGGTAAGCGAGAACTCGCCAATTACACCTCCACCAATTACAAGTATTTCAAATAGTGGCTTATATTCCTGGTAGGGAGCCCAAAAAAGCTGAGCCCCACTATCAGCGAGATAGGTGAGCCCGGCAATTTGAAGCAAAAGACCAATAAAGTCAGGGAAATTAAGCGACTTAACCATAAGCCAGCCTAGCATAATAAGATGTGCTCCAAAAAATAGAAGACCGACATTCCAAATCATGTTAAATGTTTCCAACAGATCAATTACAGCTGCTGGTCTGGCTGTTCCGCTTTGCGCAATGGAAGCGATTTCGAAAAGGTTTACTAGCGCCAAGAGGAAGATTAGACCATTTATAAAGCGGATTAGGGAAGAGCTTAATGCCCAATTCCTATGAACCGACTTCAACAGTTTGTACAGTGGAAAAGCCAAAAGAATGTCTACAATAATCATAAGACTGAAAGAAGCAACCCCTAACTGAAAAAGCCCTATTTGTGTGGAGATGTTTTCTAGCGTAAGCTGTGGATTATTATCAACTACCATTCCTTCAAGGGTGTAAAAATTGGCGAAAAATCCACTAATAAAAATGGCAAGATATCCGAGCCCGGTAAGACGAGCGATGCTTATAAGTGATCTCATTATTATTGATTTTATACTAGGAAAATTACTGAACTGCGATTACTACGTTTCCCTTTTTATGCCCGGCACTCACGTAGGTATGCGCTTCTGCTACCTTTTCTAATGGGTACTGACGGTCGATGATAGTTTTTAAATTGCCCTGGCGAATCATGTCAATGAGTTCTGCCAGCATCTCTTTAATGATAGGGGCCTGGAGCATACCAGTAGCCGCGAATTTTGCTTTTTTAGAAGAGAAAGCTGAGGTCCACATCATTTGTAGCAACAGTTTGAAATTAAGAACAGGTGATAAATACTGACCCTTTTGGGTAAGCACACGCTTACAGTCCTTAAAGCTTCGTTTGCCCACGGTGTCGTAAACCATATCATAAGTTTTGTTGCTTTCCGTAAAATCCTGTTTGGTGTAATCAATCACATAGTCGGCCCCAAGAGATTTAACCAAGCCAATGTTTCGGGTACTGCAAACACCGGTTACTTCCGCTCCAAACTGCTTGGCCAATTGTATCGCAGCTGTTCCTAAAGCTCCTGAGGCCCCATTAATAAGTACTTTATCACCAGGTTTGATACCGCCACTTACCTTGCTTAAAAAGTTCAGAGAAGTAACAGGGCCGTCTCCAATTCCGGCAGCATCTTCAAAACTGATATTTTCAGGCAGATGCATTACCGTTCCATCTGCCGGCACGGTAATATATTCGGCATAAGCGCCAAAAGAGTCAACGTTTTCACCAAAGACCCGGTCACCAATTTTAACGTTGGATACCTCTGAGCCCACAGACTCTACTATCCCTGAAAAGCTGGTACCCCAGATTGAGTTTTTAGGCTTGAACAAACCCAACATCAACCGCCCGATGTAGGGTTTACCTGTGCGCATCATGGCGTCTGCTTGGGTTACGGTTGTGTTTTTAATTTTCACCAATACTTCATTGGGTTTAATCGAGGGTTGCTTTACATTCTTTAATTGTAAAACGGATGGAGATCCGTATCCTGTGGCTACTATTGCTTTCATCGTATTGGCTTTCATCTTAATTTGATTTTTGTTTTACAAAGATTTAAGATGCAAATGAAGCTTGGATTGAGAGCCTAAGAGTTCGATATTTACTTATAGCGGTTCTGCATTATAATTAAGAACCGAAAAGTTTATTAGGCTAATAGAAAATCAATCTCCCCACAGCAATTATTACTCAGTTTAAGGGTTTGGTTGATTTGTGTTGAAAGGAGTTGTAAAGGACTGCAGTATTTAGCTTGAAATTAGAAGCTATTCAGAGGTTGATTATCGACAACTGTATATTTCGCCTTTAGGCCGTGCTTCGATTCATTAGGAGGCCTTGCCGATGCTGTACCTGATTTATGAATATTAGGCTTGGGTCCTGGATTTTAGAAACTCCTTGGGCGTCATTCCCACTTCCTTCTTAAAATAAGTATTAAAAACCGTTTTGGAGTTAAAGCCACTTTCGTAAGCCAAACCGATTAAGGAAATATGAGAATTGGCTTCATCTACTGCTAATTCTTTAAAATATTCTACCCGGAAGTGATTAATAAACTGATTGAAGTTTTTTCCCAGCCGATCATTCAACAGCCAAGAAAGTTGATTGGGGTGAATCTCAATTCTTTCTGCCAAAGAGCGAAGGGATAGGTCAGGGGAGAGGAAAGGCTGCTCCTCAGTCATATAAGTTAAAAGTGTGTTGGAATAATTTGAGGCAGTTTCGTCATCCAAGAGAGCTGCCTTTATTTTCTCTTGCTTAGCTTTTGGCAATTGCCCATATAGCTTAGTTTTAAAAGCCTCATATCTAGTATCCTTGCGGAGATTACTTGCCAAGGGTCCGGCAAAACCAAGTAATAGTATGGATGACTTCATGTCGATGGCCTTTTCCAACCAGTTAAAAGCCGTATCATATTCTTCCTTTAGAGCGTAAGCTTGCATGAGATAGGAATGCTCCTGAAAGGCCATCGGGCTCTGAGCCTGGGTGAAAAGCTCCTCAAAAAATTTAGCAGCTTCCTTTTCATTCTTTCCAATAATATGTGCCAAACAAGAAATGCCCAATGCATCGCCTTTAGGTATAAAACCTTCAGGCGATTGTTCAATTATAGCTAATGCTTCATCTACCCTATTAAGGTTAAGGAGCGAATAACACTTGGTAACTATCGCGGGTAGGTTATGTGGGTTTTCCTCGAGGCATTGATTCAAAATATTAAGAGCGATCTCAAACTCGCTATTAAGGTGGTGGTAATAGGCCTTATAAAAAATAGTTTCCTGGTTTAATGGATCAATTTCTAAAGCCACTTCAAGGTGCTTCCAAGCTTGTTTCATATCCCCAATCAAAAGGAATAAAAAGGCAGTGAAAAGCTGGGCTTCAGGATAGTTTGGATTTAATTCAACCGACTTTTTTGCATGTTTAAAAGATTCCTGAAAGTCTGCTTTTACAAAAAAGGAAATATTGGCAAGCTGATAATGTGCAGGAGCGTTATTGGGATCAATTTTTAAAGCTTGGTTGGTATAGTTTGAGCTATTGGTCCAGGCTTCTTCATAAGGCATATTATCAGTAACGCCCAAAAATCCATAGGCATCGGCTAGGCCAACTAAAGAGGGAATATGTTTCGGGTCTAGGCTCAAAGCTTTATTCCATAGTTCAATGGATTTTCTCACATCTTGAGGGTTCCATTTATTAAAATGAAATTTAGCTTTTAAGGAAAGCTCATAGGCGTCGATACTTTCGGTCTGTTTCCGAACCAGGTGTTCGGCTATCTCAAAGTGTCCGTACTGTTCCCTTAGTTTTTCAGCGATGAGCAAGCTTATCTCGTCCTGTATTTCAAAGATATTTTCTAGCTTTCGATCCCAGGTCTCCGACCAAAAATGAAAGTCGTCTTCAGCCTGTATCAATTGGGCCGTAATACGCACTGTACTGCCAGCTGAGCGCACACTGCCTTCAAGAATTGCAGAGACATCCAGCGTTTCCGCGACATCCTTGATGGATACTGGTTTGCCTTTAAAAAAGAAAGACGAGGTCCGGGAGGTAACCTGCAGACTTTCAACTTTAGCCAAGGCATTTATAATTTCTTCGGTAATACCATCGCTGAAATATTCATTTTCAGGATTGGAGCTCATATTTACAAAAGGGAGTACTGCTATAGTAGTGGCTGGCATTGGGATAGATTCAATCTGCAAGATAGCTTGCTCATTTTTAAAACTGAAAATTATAGTTTAAAAACTACTTTTTGAAATGGCGCGTAAGGCTTAATTTCCTATAAAATTGGCAATAGCTTTAATTGATTCTGCCGTCTTTTCTTCTTGAACAAAATGGCCACATTCAAATTCTATTGTTTTAGCATTTGGAAGTCGCTCTTGCCACTTTTTAAGGTATTCTATGGTTATAAATTCGTCTTTAGTGCCCCAAATAATCAACCATTTTTTGTCCGCTAATGGGTCAAGTTTTTCCCACTGATTTTGATACCAGCTTGAAGAGCCAACCAATGCTTTTGCAAGGTTAAGCAAAGGAATTCTTGAGCTTTTATTTGGAAATGGTTTTATGTACTGATTATGTACTTCTTTCGAAAGGTTTTTCTTGTCGGCGAAGCCCTTTTTCAATAATCCTTTGGGAGAGAAATTCATATTCAAATACAGAAACTTGCCTAACCAACTGTTGATGGTCTTGTCAATTTTTTGAGCTTGTTTACCATCGGCTGTTGCCCATAACCACGAGTTAAATAATACTACTCTTTTAATTCTCTCGTAATTTTCAATTCCGGCTAATAATCCTATAGGTCCGCCAAAATCATGCACTACCAATGTAATGTCTGGCAGGTCTAATTTCTTGATAAACTCGCTTAGGTTTTGAGCATGCCATTCAGGTGTTCCTGAAACTGAGTCTGGTTTTTCAGATAATCCAAATCCAAGATGATCTATGGCAATGCAACGATGATCTTTGGAAAATTCCTTTATAAAATCCCTGTAAAGGAATGACCATGTTGGCGTGCCATGCACAAAAAGAATAAGGTCACCCTTTCCTTCGTCTACATAATGCATGTTACCTGCTTTTAATTGCAGAAATTTACTTTCAAAAGGATATTGTGTTGTGTCTACCCACGATTGGGAAAATGCTGTTGTGCTCATGGTGAAAAAGATTAAAATGTTTACTAGTCGTTTCATTGTTTTTAATTTGAAACAAAGGTCTGACGGTTATCACATTTTATTTTTGGTATAAACCAAGATTCTAAATCTTAATCGTGTTGAACAGCTTGCTAAAGTTTGTGGAATCAATACGTAAATAGGAGGCTAAGTCTTTGTGGGCAACCAAATTGAATAGGTGAGGGCTTCTTTGTGCAAAAGAGGTGAAGCGCTGATTTATATCAAAAGCCATTAGTTCATAGTGGCGTTGCACCATGCCAATTAAAAAGAGTTCGGTGGCTTTTCTAAACAGCGTTTCTATTTCCCGATGTTCCTGCATCAATTGTTGATGCTTCTCAAAAGAGATTCGAAGAAATGTACTTTTCGTTACTGTTTCCAAGAAATACTTTGAGGGCGTTTGGGTTAGAAAAGATTCTGGAATACCACTAAAAGATGGAGGATAAGTAAAAGCAATGACGTGTTGCTTGTCTTCGTTTAAGTAATAGGATTTTTGGACTCCATTAAGTACAAAATACATGTAGCGCTCCGTTTCGCCCGGAGCCGTCATTATGGTCTTTTTAGGAGCCGTGTATTCCGTCCAATGCGAAATGTACTTGTCAAGAATTATTTGGTCTATTGAATGTATTTTATTGAGGAAATCTTTCATTCTTTCATCATACGCAGTGCTTAGTATAAACCGCATTATAATGCAATTTAAGCATTATTGCAAGCTAAATTTTCATTCGTAAAGGTCTTCAATTCTCTATGTGATTAGTTAGCAGGTTACAGATTTCCTGTATCGCATGATAGCTATTGTTGTGGAACCAAGTAAAAAACCTGGTATGATTTGAACCAGAGCTCCATAAATGCCGTGGTTTAGGAGCGTTTGTGTCCAGTGATCAAAGTATAGTCCGTAATGAGTTCCAATTTCCCATCTTGTATCAACCCACCAAGCAGCAACAACAGTAAGCCTAGAAATAGGTGAAAAAATGATTAAACTGATTAAGAGGAGGAGATATGCTTTCTTATTGTAATAAAGTTTTACTCCCCAATAAACTGAAAAGGCTAAGGCTAGCCAGAGTAGTCCTAAAATGAAAATAACATATTCAGGTAGACCAGCTAGTTCAAGTAGAAAACGAGCCGGTGTTAAAAAAAGACTAATAATTATTGGGAGCTTGGCTAGATAAAATGATTGGTGAAGAAGGCTTTGCTTTTTCTCTAATTCTTTTTCTTTTGTCGTGGAATCTATATTTACCATTTTTGTGCTAGCAGCTAAGAGTTTGTGCAACAGGCTATTTAATGTCTATTATGCTATATGCGCTTCAGTTTTTAGTCTTCAAGTTTTTATCTGAACGGCCATTATCGTAATGCCCTTCAATGGCAAGGGTTTGTCCATTTTCTACCATGAATTTCAAGCGAAATGAACTATCCCCTTTTACCATAAAATAGTGATTGTTGAGCGGTATCAGTTTATATTGAGTTTCTGCGCCTCCTTTCTGATAATACAAGTTGTTGTCCTTTAAACTAATCTTCCTTGGTCCATAATTGCCAATGTAAGATTTAAGAATTGTAGTCTCAACCATTACCGGTTCCACTAAGGCCTGAAGTCTTTCCAAATGCCATACATAGAACTTTCTTTTGAAATCATCGTTTTTGTTTTCCTCTATTAAAGTCTCCAAAGCCTTAATTTGCGCAAATTCAAAGGCTTGGTTTGCTGGGATTTCAAAATGTGGGGTTACCCCAGTGCCTTCCCAGTTGGTTTTTGTGATTGGGTTTATAGCCCTTCCGGAGGGGATGTTTATCGAGAACTTTTCGGTAGCATTTACTGATCCACCTGGATGAGCTCCACCACCAGTGGTTTCCCCAATTATTGTGGCTCGTTTTAAATTCTTTAAATTGTAGCTAAACTCTTCTGCGGCAGAAAAGGTCCTGTTGCTGGTTAACAAGTATACGGGAGTATTAGGAACTCGCGTTCCTTGCACATAAGGAAGGGTCCAGGTTTGTGTAGTCTCATTGTTAGGTCTCCAATAAAAATTATTTAGGTGGACAGGATCGCTGTTAAATAAATAACTGGTGATAAGTTGAATCATAGCTGGACTGCCACCGCCATTCCTCCTTAAATCGATAATTATAGCATCACTGTTACTTAAAAAATTCATTGCAGAAACTGCTGTTGGACCAGCGTATTCTACATCAGAAAAGCTTCTTAAATCCAAGTAGCCAATATTTCCGCCCAATATTTTCAACTCTTTAAAACCAAAATTATCTCGTTTTATATCATTGATGTATCGTTGGAGATAGTTCAAGCTATCTTCAAGGGTGAAAACTTCGTTTTGGGCTTTAATACCTTCAGGGTCATAATCTACATGAATGTGCTTGTCGTGGCTTATGGATAACAAATCAGCGGTAAGCTGGTAGGCAAAATCATTGGGATTGTTAATAGAATTATACTTGCCCTTTTTTAGATTTTCTCTGATATGATCAGACATCTCTTCGGCCACATCTGGAAAAATATAGAATCCCAGTAGCTTGTTACTGATTGAATCTACCGTAATCTCTTTTTCTTGATTGGTGAGTTTATCGTATCCAGACTGTGCATAAGCTTTATTATTAAGCACTATTGAAAGGAATATTATTACCGTTAAAATTGAATTCGTTCGTTTCATAATTTTCTAAATGACAGTCCCTTACGTTAATATTTATTTGTGCTGCCATACCATGGCTGTGCAACTGCTTCTAGCTACAATTTATTAGGATAGCGGACAGTCATTATAATTTATGGATATTCATTTATTTAAGCGAACAAACCGCTATTTTTCATTGAGAGCCTCAATCCTTTCTTTATAGTAATCTTTAGCACTTAATTCAAAGGCCTTGTTTAAGTATTTTAAGGCATTCACTTTGTCGTTTTCAGATTCATAATAATTCGCCATTGATTCATAGGCAGTAGCATTTTTAGGATTGTATTTTATATTCAATTCAAAAAACATGAACGCCTTCTTAGGTTGTCCCATTTGCATATTCATGTAGCCATAGCCATTTAACATTTCGTCTATCATTGGTGCAGTGGGAACACCAAAATGTTCGGTATAGATTTGTTCCTGCTCCTTCAATAAGGTAACCAATACTTCTATAGGGGTTTCTGGATTATTATATTTTTGCGGAGATTTAAACTGATACCATTCAAAAAGAAAAATCAGTCCATCTCTTATGGTTGGTAGCGGAACAGTACCATGTAAATCCTCATGATAAACCTTCGATGAAAAGTTTAATTGATTTTGGCTCTTCGCAAGTTGGGAGAATTCTAATATAGAACGGGCAGGCAATGAGAATTCTGAAGTGTCGCTCATTACATTATCAATCGTTATACTTTCATTTTGGATATGTAACATCTCTGCAGCAAGTGAAACAAAAAGCGATTTCCCAGTGTAATCTTCCGATTTAAATTTTTCTTTAGCTTGTTTTAATAATTTTTGGTTGTCCCAATCCAAAGTTGGATCTATGGCTATATAATTTTGAAAGAGATGTGCATGGTTAATAAGCATATTTATGGTAAACTGGCCAGCATGAGAATGACCAATTAATGTACGGTAGGCTATAGTTGGATACTTACTATCAATATATGGGATGAGTTCCTCTTCCATAAATTTAGTAAAGTTTTCTGCACCTCCAGTTTCATAATTAAAGGTACTACCACGTCTCATTTTTATCTGCGAAGTAGTTAAATCTCTTGTTCGGTTCTTGCGATTCGAAACCCCAACAAGTATCATATTGGGTAGGTAATGCCCCCAATAATTATCATAAACAGCTTCCAAAGTTCTTTCTAGTGAAAAGCCATCCATTAGATAGATTACGGCATATTTTTTATCATTATCTGGCTGAAAATCACCTGGTAACCTTAGCCAAAAGTCACGACTTTCACCTAATGTTTTGGAAAATATGGAATCCACTATTCGATTTTGAAATTGCTCCGTTTGGGACTCACTTGTTTGTGCATTTGCATGCTGATTTCCCATTAAAACCGATCCGATAAGTACTAATAAGTAGATGTTTTTCATTATGTTATTTAAATTTAAATGTAAAAAATACATAGGTTAAAATGAAAATTTATATTGGTTTTATTATTCATTATGAAGGCCGACGTTTTGGCTAAAATGCGTTTCTATGCAATTTAGGTTTTGTTGTTCGTTCATTTTATTTTTCTGTTCAAACTTTCGGTGGATTTCTCCAATTCCATGCTGCATATCCTATGTATATTGTAGTTGATATATCTACAATACTGAAAAAGAGGTAGTGCATAGTAAAGTTACCATCTAGTAATGTTCCAGCCTGAATTAGCGTGAAAACAATTCCTCCAATAATATTAAACCAACGATTTAAAGAATATTTTAAAACTCTTGATAGGACAATCATCACCATCGCAAATTCCATGATGATTGCAAAAGTTAGTAAAAAACCCTGCGTCAGCTCTATGCCTCCAACTTGACCTTTTAAAAATTGGTTGAGGTCAGGTGCATAAAAGAGCGTAAAAACATCACAAAAAATGTAATTTAGGGTTACAAATATCCATAAAGTGGAGAGTAATACTTTTTTATCCATGTTTACTGTTTTAATTAAAAGGTGCTAATATTTCTTGCTAGCCTGGGGGCGAAGTAAATAGTGACTTCATTGCTCTGATTTATCGCTTTTGCGCAATAGGCACATTTATTCTACTGAGCATTACGCTCTTAATTGCTCCATTTCAGTCAATAGTCTTTCGAGCCTTTGCAGGATAGGACCGTAAACAATATTCAAATCCAGTTTCCCTATTCGCGGTCCGAAAACAGAAAGCAGAATGACTATCAGAATTGCTCCAAGGAGGGCAATCAGAGGAACACCAAAAACCTGAGCCAAATCCGGATATCTTCTCAGCAGCTCGGTCATTAGGTCTTGCCCGGGAATATCACCTCCAATGCCCCCAAACCAAAAGCCCACGGCCATGGATATGAATACGTAGGAGAACATGTACCTAGACCGCTTTTCATTCCAGTGCACGATTTCCTTTGTCCACTTGTCAAATCATTGAAGGTATTGATAGGTGTCCGAGGTCTTATCTATAGCATTCAATTTCTTTTGAAACTTAGACCCTTCGTAAGCTGTGCATAAAAAGACTACCGAAAGCATGATGCCCAGGTAGGGGATTTGCACGAAATAGGATAGAGGTAAAAATACTGCGGTGAATACCACAAGGGCAATAACATTCAACCGGTACATCCGCTTGAATTTCTCTACAATGTCAATCGATTTTTGATTGTAGAGATCATTCAGTTTAGGAGCAACAAGTGCATCACTTTTCAAGAAACCCTTGTTCCAAATTAATTCAATTGATTTTTCCATCCAGTAGCTTTTTTAAACGTTCTTTTATTCTCTTTATCCGAACCCCAATGTTGTTTGGGTTGGTCCCAATGATGCTGGCTATTTCGGTATAGTTATTTTTTCTAAATACAGAAGTATCACAGCTCTATCAATTTCCGACAACTGCCTTATTGCTTTGTACAATTCATTGAGTGCTTCGTCTTCAAATGTCTTTGTATCATCCATAACTTCGTTTGGGATGTAGTCGGCATTAAAACGGCTTTTTAGCTTCTTATCTTTCTTAAGCAGTGTT
>TARA_R110002050_G_scaffold300808_1_pt1 | contig 13457 bp, 6 predicted proteins | sample TARA_R110002050 | Tara Oceans TARA_R110002050 (sample SAMEA4396988) | marine metagenome | biome: Polar Biome; feature: [DCM] deep chlorophyll maximum layer (ENVO:01000326); material: water (ENVO:00002006), including particulate matter (ENVO:01000060) such as... | depth 25 m
CCGTTTTCGGGAGTGCCTGCCTCCTTGCGGCGATCTCGCTTTTTTTGTTTCTGATCCGGTCAGTGGAGTTTGAAACAGAAATCAGAAGAATTAAAGAATAGCTTTGGTGCAAATTCAACCTATTGGAAAGCCCCGGGTCCGGAAGATCCCGGGGCTTTCTATGTCTTGAAGTTGGCTAACTTCAATATTTGGGTGGATAAAAGAATGAATCAATTTTTCATAATGCAAAACAGAAGGCCTTTTTTGAGATTGGTCAGTTGTCTGTTTAATAAAAAGGAACAGGAGAGGAAATGAGGTTATGGGTGTATTAAGATGGAGCTTGCGGATAAAAATCAGTCTTGACTTTTCTGTTTACTTTTTATGGCAAGACAAAAAGTAAAATCCGGCCGATAAGCTAATGCATAATATCATTTGGAAAGTCAGCCTGCTTTTTACTGTTTCTTATCCAATCTCCATATTAAGCCCACTCCAATTATGAATTGATCCCCGAAATCTGGCCGTTTTTACGTATTAATGAGGTATCCAAAAACTTCTCTGTATAAGTTTTCCAACACCACCCTATAAGTTTTTTTGCTTCTTTTTTTGACGCTTTGAATTGTTTCTTTTTGTAGACAAAAAATTAAGAGGTAGACTGATTCATCTTTTAAATCCCGGGCAGTATGGTAGCAGGCTAAATCCGTTTAAGAACGATTAATCGGAAATCCATCACCTGGCTCCCCGGAATTTCAAGCGACTTGAGCGTTAAAAGATCGATCCCTTTTTTCAAATGTATTGTTCCCATTTTCATCGACTTAAAGTCTTTGACGTATGACTCCATCCGCTCGACCCGGTCGTTTTCCATTCCTTTCAAGGGAGGATTGTGTGCGTCGGATATCGTTCCGGTGAGTTTTTCTCCTGCAAAGTTCAATTCAATGGTTGAGCCCACATCTTCGGGCGGACAGGTGTAATAAATTTCCACTTCAAAATCGCCGTCAGCCAGTACTTCTGCCTCCCAGGTGATGCTGTCGGAAGTGCTTGTCCAGTTAGTGAAGAATGAATCATTTGGAAACCGGTTCGAACGCCGAATGTTTCCGTGAGAAGTTCCATCGCGGGCCGGGATTTGCGTGAATATGTAATCTGGGTGACCAACGGTAAATGTTCGCCCATCAGTTTCGGGCAATTCGCCCATAACCTCATTTATCCATTGTGTTCGAGCCTGAAAAAGTTGCTTCGAGATTTTGGGAAATTTTTCAGAAACATCATCATGTTGCCCGGGGTCATTTTCCATGTCGAATAGTTTCCCGTTGTCGTCGAGCCTGAATTTTTGGCTGCGCACACTGGTTCTTTCTCCCCAGTGGCTGAACAACAGCCTTTCTTGCCAGTTGGGTTTACCTTCTGTTAATAGCGGTTTGAGGCTGATGCCGTCCAACTGTTTTTCAGGTTGAAAATCAATTCCGGCTAAATCGGCCAGGGTCGGCAATAAGTCAATGCTACCGGCAATTTCAGCAATCTTTTTCCCGGCTGGTAAAACATTTTTCCATTTCATAAAAAGAGGAGAACGAACCCCGCCTTCGTCCGTGGAACCTTTTCTTCCTTTCATACCATCGTTCCATCGCCAACTGTTTGGCCCGTTATCGGAGAGATAAATGAAAATCGTATTTTCAGTGAGGCCCAGTTCGTCCACTTTTTCAACAATCCTGCCCACGTTCCAGTCCAGGTTTTCGCACATGGCCAATGCCGCGCGTGTGAATGCCATCTCTTCTTTTTCCGGTTCGCGGTGAAGCATGTTCAGTTCCTTGTTTTCAAACTTGTTCCACCACCTGTCGGGAACCTGCATGGGACTGTGCGGCGTATTGTAGGGCAGATAAAGAAGAAACGGGCGATCTTTGTTGTTTTCGATGAAATCAATTCCCCTGTTGGTGAAATCGTCTACCACAAATCCGTTTCCTTTAACGATTTTGCCATTGTGTTCGAGCATGGGGTTGAAATAATTTCCCCAGTGACCGGAGCAAAACCCATAAAAATCATCGAATCCGCGCGCATTGGGGTGGTAGGGTGGCTGCATACCGTTGTGCCATTTTCCATAGGATGCGGTAACGTATCCGGCACGCTGAAAAAAATCGGCCAGGGTGGTTTCATCCAAATCCAGCCGTTCGCCACCGGCAGAAGTGGAGTAGACCCCACCCCGCGGATGGTATCTTCCGGTCAGCAACTCAGCACGGGTTGGAGAACAAACCGGACTCACATAAAAGCGGTCAAACGTGACGCCCATCGCAGCCAGCTGGTCAATGTTGGGGGTTTCAAGGTTGGTGTTTCCCGAAATGCTCAAATCGCCCCATCCCTGGTCGTCAGTCAGGATGAGGATGATGTTGGGATACGGCGCATCATCAGATTCCTTGCACCTGCCGAAAATCGTAAGGATGAAGGCTAAAAAAATGACCCGTCTTGTCGTTTTCATTTTATTCTATTTTTCCAACTGATTTTCCACAGGTTTGAGGCCAGCCAGGTGCTCTTCCAACACTTTTCTCATCTCGGCAATCACTTCCGGATGTTCTTCGGCCACGTTGAATTTTTCCGAAGGATCGATATTTACATTGTAGAGCAAAGGTGTTTCCCGCACCGTTGGGCTGTTTAAGATCTCTACTGGCGGATTAGTAATGGGGTGGGCTGTTTGGCTGCCGTACTCATTTTGGGTGATGAAATGGGCTTTAAAGTCGCCTTTTCGAACGGCGTATACTTTCTGTCCGCGGTAGTAAAACACCACATCACGTTTACTTTTTCCGGTTCCAAGGAGCAATGGTGAAATATCATAGCCATCATAAATACGATCGTTGGGAAGTTGGGTGCCAGATAATTGGCAGAATGTGGGAAGTAAATCCATGGTTGTGCCCATGTCCATCACCACGCCTTCTTTCAATTTTCCCGGCCATCGGAAAATGGTGGGTTCGCGCATTCCCCCTTCAAAGGTTCCGCCTTTCGCGCCACGCAGCATTCCGGCTGTTCCGCCATGTGTTTTAAACACATGCCAGGGGCCGTTGTCGGAGGTGAAAACTACCAGCGTATTTTCATCAATACCTTCTTCTTTCAGTGCTTTCAGAATTTGACCTACCGACCAGTCGATTTCTTCAATCACATCACCATAAATTCCTGCAAACGATTTGTTTTTAAATTCTTCGGAACGAAAAAGAGGAATATGAGGCAGATTGTGCGCCAGGTAAATGAAAAAGGGCCCGTCTTTCAGGCTTTTAATTTTGGCCACTGCTTCTTCGGTGTATCGTTTGGTAATGGTTCGCTGGTCTGTAGGCCGTTCGATAATTTCCTTGTCGCGCATCAGCGGTACGTTGTAAGCCTGGTAGCGTTCATTTTCTGTCAGGGTGAAATGGTCGGTGCGATCTACCTTGTCCATATCGTTCGAATAAGGAATTCCAAGATAGCTGTCAAACCCATGATCGGTGGGCAGATGTGGTGATTGATGTCCCAAATGCCATTTGCCGATCGCAGCAGTCTGGTAGCCATTTCCTTTCAGCGCCCGGGCGATGGTAATTTCGCTTTGTGGCAGTCCGCCTTTGGAATCCGGGAATAATACCCTTCGCTTGTCGCCGCACATGCCCGATCGGATTGGCAGGCGACCGGTGAGCAAGCCAGCCCGGCTTGGGGTACAAACTGGCGCTGCCACATAAAAATTGGTCCATTTTTGTCCCTCCATAGCCATTCTGTCGAGATTTGGTGTTTTAATTGTAGGGTGTCCAAAAATGCCCAGATCACCATATCCGAGGTCGTCGGCAAAAATGACTATAAAGTTAGGTTTTCCTGCGTTTGCCTGGTCGGTCTCCGCTGCAGTTACCGGTTGCTGCCCGGTTGCTGCTGTCATTAAAAGAAGCCCGTTCAAAATAATCGGTTTTGCTTGGGTTGATTTCATTGTCGTTCTATTCTTTGATTTGTTTAGTTTAGTCTTTTACCTGTCCACCGGTCAAAAGTGTCTGGTGAAGGATGCTCCGGAATTTTGTCACCATACTCAACAATCCAGCTGTCAAGCAAATTACGCATTTCATCCAGAACATTTGCATATACCGGATCACTGGCCAGGTTGCGAAGTTGATCAGGATCGTTGACCACGTCGAATAATTCTTCTGCCGGACGAGGCGTTACAAAACAATCCATCTGATTTTCATTCAGTTCGCCAGCCCTATAAAGTTTAATCATCTCCTGATAGGTGATGCTGCTCACGGCATCGGCAGGCGGTGAGGCGTTCAGTTCGGGAAATGCATTTCGAATGTAAAGGTATTTGTGGTTTCTCACCGCCCGTTCGTGTGCCTGGTAATCGTGCCAATTGTGTTCAGCAGCAATGTAATCTCTGATTTCGGCCTGCCGATCTTTCAAAACAGGAACAAAGGAAAAACCTTGGTAGGTTTCCGGGATTTCTGCTCCGGCCAGTTCGCAAAATGTAGGTGCAATATCGATCGAACTAATTAATGCATCGGTTTTTCCTTTCTTGAGCCGATCGGGCCAGCGAACAATAAAAGGGGTTTTAATTCCACTGTCGTGCATCCGGGTTTTAGCCCGCGGAAATGGTCTTCCGTTGTCCGTCATATAAATGACCATGGTGTTTTCATCCACTCCCTGCTTTTTCAGCTCCTCCATGACTTTTCCCAAGTAACTGTCGAGGCGCGAAATCTCGTCATAGTACAAAGCCAAATCTTTTCGGGTTGAATCATTGTCAGGTAAATACGGAGGGACAATCACATCTTTTGGATGATGGGGTTCCGGAATCGCATTTGCTTGATAATCGCGATGCGGATCAAGCGCTGCCAGCCAAAGAAAAAACGGTTTGTCTTTTGGTCGTTTTTCCAGGGCTTCCATCCAGAATTCACATCCGCTGGGTTTTCCACCATAAATAGTATCAAACTCTGAGCGCTTTGGCCCGATATGGTATTTCCCGGCAACAGCTGTGTAATAACCGGCTTTCTGCAGTTCGCCGGCAAACAACAGCTGTTCGGCAGGCAAGGGCATGTGCAACTCGGGCGCTCCGGTACTGTGCGGATACCGACCGGTTAAGATGCTGCACCTGCTCGGACTGCAGGAACTGGTTGTTAGAAATGCTTGGTTAAAAACCACACCTTCTTCCGCCAGCTTGTTGATATTCGGCGTTTTGATGTTCTCGTTTCCATAAGGACCGCAATCGTCCCAGGCGGCATCATCGGCAATAAAAACAATAAAATTGGGTTTGCCAGCAGTTTCATTTCCGCTATCGGCTGCTGTTAACGTTTGTGTTGCGGAGGCACCCAGCGAAAGTACACCAGCCAGGGCAATCGATTTGGTTCTTGATGGTTTCATATAAGGTTGCTCGGTTCAAAACAAAAGATAGAAAGGCGATCACAAACAAAATTGGTGATACGACCTCTGTTTGAAACGCCAAATGCCAGATTCTTGAAAGAAAGTATCACACTTCGAATCCAGAATGATGCTACCTAGCGTCGTGCCTAAAAGTAGTGAATTAGTTTGCATTGTCCGCCATCAGTCAGCTTGAAATCTGCCATTCATTCAATTCTTCAAATTATTGATCAGCAGGTTTTGAAAAGCGAGCTCATGCCCTTGACCGCAGTTCGTATGTCAGCTTTCCACCCATGAGACTATTGCGGTGTATGGAGCCCGGCGGGTTCTTCGAGTACCTGTCTTTCGAGTTATTCAAGACTCTTCTCACCAACTTAATGCTTCAGTCCTATCATTAACGAATCTTCAAAGTATATTCTGTGTATTTTCTGTGTTTTTGTACACGGAATATACACAGAAGTAACTCAGAAGATCAGGTTTTTATACGAGGCAAAGGTGGCTTGATTAATACCACGTAATGTAATCGTGGGAGCTGGTTTATTCGAGCAACGCTGCTGCTGTCCAGAGAAGAGGTGCCTGACCGTGATAATCACCTGTAGTGCGGGGTCGATCTAGATAAAACTGGTATTGTAAATCAAGATTTGTTCCAACCTCTTTGGCAGCTTTATTCGTGCCGACACATACATTTCTCAGGTTATAATTCTCATCCAGATTATTAACAAGAGCAAGCCATACTTTGCGGGCAACAGGACCATAGGTCTCTTCATCAAGCCAACCTCGTTTTACTCCATTAACCATCGCATAGGCGAACATACCGCTACCGGAGGTTTCTTCCCAGGCTTCCGGTTTGTCGACTAACTGCCTCCACAGACCTGATTCGCTCTGGTATTCCAATAAGGCTGACATTAATTTCTGATACCCGGTCATGATGCTGTTGTAATGTCGGTTATCCTCGGGCAATTCCCGCAATATTTCAGTCATTCCGGCAGCATACCAACCCAAACCCCGCGCCCAAACAAAAGGTGAATCTTCGGCATGCCAAAAGAGACCGCTCTCCTTTTGCAATTTATCCAGGTAGGTGGCAGTTGTAAGTGCTGTGCGGTTGAGATACTTTCTATCACCTGTCACACGGTAAGCTGCTGTTTGAATTGCTGCAATCATGTAAATGTCATCAACCCAGTATCTGGCCTGCCTGGTTATTCCATCTTCAGATGGATTATGCCACTGATAATCTGCGCGTTTTATCCCAAAATCAAAATACTTTTTGTCGTTAGTCATGGTATAAATCTCAAGGGGTACAATTCCATTTACACAGTGGTCGACATGAAATCTAAAAGGGAAGTTATCAGCATTTTCTTCGGTTAAATACAGACTAAAACGGTTAATGAGCTTTTGGGCAAGCAAATCGTCTCCTATTTCCTTCGCCACTCTCAAAGCACCATGCCAAGTAACAACTTCAGGGTAAACTACATACTCGAATGATTGATAGTGTCCGCGGGAAAGAAAATTTTCGGCGATTTTTCTCCCAATGAAAGCTGGTGACTTACCTTCAGGCCAGTTGCTGAAATAGGCTGAAGAATTTTTATCTGCCTTTTCTGTATTGGGGCATTGCGCATTTATCATTACCGATGCTAATCCCAAGAAAAAAATCAGGAATACAATTGGAATCTTTTTCATTACTAGAAATTTTTTATTATTAAAGTATAGAAAGATGTTTAGATTTTGAAGATTGACTTTTTAATATGCTTAATATCATTTTTTTTGAGCAAATAGATCATCGTATCTTTGATATTTACAACTACTTACAGACAGATGTTCTATTATCCAACCGACCTTGCAGATAGCCAATGGCTCTTTTTGGATGGCATTTACGCAATAAACGCAAGAGGAAGAACTCCCTCCGTAATACCTAATGACATCCACTATCTGCTTAAAACAGGCTGCCAGTGGCGTCGTCGTATGCTTCCACATTGTTTTCCAAAATAAGAACTAGTTTATTACTACTTCTCGAAATGAACGAACTATGGTAATATTGAACTTATTCATGAATTACTTCGTCATAAAGTTCGCAAGATAACTGGGAGACAAGTATCTCCAAGCTTAGTTTGCATTGATGGAGGCAAAAAGATCAAAGGACGTAGGCGTCCTGCTATCCCAGATTCCATGGGGCTGTTGCTTGCCGTGGTTGTTTATGCTGCAAATGTACACCATTGACGTTATCGCGAAAAAGAAGAGGTTTGCTAAAAGGCAGGAACAATGATCTTACAAAATCATGCTGTTCCTGCCCTTGTGAGAATCTTTCTCAGCCAACCGGAATATTAATAACCCGGGTTTTGCAACGCAGCTTTTTCGTCAGCTGTCAAAGGTCTTCCCTCAGTATTGATCCCATCAAGGAATTTTTGCGGAATGGGCCGAAGATTGTGATAATCCTGAATGGTCGGAGCTGCTTCGGGATTATAAGCCCTGGCTCTGGCCACCAAGGTTTTAGTCCGGCTAAGGTCTTCCCAACGGAGCCATTCACCACAGAGTTCCCTGGTACGTTCATTCAACACCAAGCATAACATCCGGTCATATTCCTCTGAATACCCAAGTTGATCCATTACTGCCTCATCTTCTGTCGGCAAAGCAGAGGTGCTTGCAATAGTCAAATCAGTGGCGGCTGTTGTCTCCGGGATATTGTTGGATTCATAGTATGAGTTCTCGCGCATATATGAATTATCACTCAAAGGTTGAGAGTAATCAGAAGTAGGATAAGACTCGGCACCATCCACGTAGTACGAGCGGTCTTCTCCTTCTTTATATGCACCTCGATTACGAACTGCATTGATGTATGGCAACGCGTCGGAATAAGAACCTGAGCCTGAAGATGCCAGCCTTATTTTGGCTTCAGCAGCCATTAAGTAGGTCTCGGCAGAACGCGCTAAAATTTCGTCGCGCATACCTCTGTTATCATTAATGGCTGTCCTGTCAGATTCAAAATGTTTTGATAATGAAGGAAACCTTGGATTTGCCAAAAGGCCGACACCATCAGCAGCGTGTGCCACAAATACGTGAGGGATCGTCTTTCCCGTCTCATCGTATAAAATAGATGGGTTATTATTATTAATAGTATTGGCAAAGCGTGTATCATCTTCATGATTAATAACATACATGATGCCCAGGTCTACTCCCGGAGTGTAGGTGATACCGCCAAATTCCCCGCCTTTATTTACCCGGTGTTTAGTTCTGAATGTTTTCCAGAAACGGGAATCGTTGATATGGTCAAAGGCATCATATACAAAATATGTGGGAGCCATGCGACTATAGGGGCGCATTCCCGTTAGGTCACGCTTCATCGTGGGAAGGTCATCATATCTAGCCGTGAAAAATATGTGACTACGATTAGAGGTTTCAAGTACAGGATCGCGGCTGAATGAGGCTGATAAAATTAATTCCGGCAGAAATTCATTGGCCCCATCAGGTTGGGTATAATTCCAAAGCTCCTGATAGTTATTCGCGAGTGGGTGATTGGCAATGACTTCGTCGGATAAACTCACAACTTTTTGCAGGTCATCGGTCTTTGTGCTTGAATTCCATGAGTCATTAATTTCGCTGGCACGTGTTAAATAGGCTTTGGCCAGAAAATGGGCAGCTGCATCTTTACTAATTTTGTTAGGGAATTGTACCGAATTATCCAACAAGTTATAGGCTTGGGTGAAATCATCGATTACCTGTGCCAGCACCTCTTCTGCAGTTGCGCGGGTAAACTCTAATTCAACAGAAGTACTTGGCTCCAATTTTAATGGAACACCACCATATTGACGTACTAGTTTTAAATAGTTAAAAGCACGAAGAAAATACCCTTCGCCCAAGGCCGTTTTTTTGATTGCATCATTTGTGGATTCGATATTGGTTGCTGATGCAATCAATTGGTTGGCCAATCCAATCCCAATATAAATATTGTCCCATGGTTCCTCTGCCGTTGTCCTAATGGTTGTTATTATGGAATTGAAACGGCTGTCATAATTGTTCCATTGGCTGTTGGTATCATCACCGCCTACATGAAACTCATCAGTTCCATAGTTGGTAGTCCCAAATTGGTATTCTGAATTAAATGGCGATGCAAAAACCCTGTAGTAAGCACCTACTGCCAATTGCTGAATACCTTCTTCCGTATCGTAATATGAAAAGTCCCTTTCGGTTTCCAAAACTTCATCGAGAAATTTATCCCCGTTGCATGAAGTTACACCAATTATCAGCGTAAGAAGCGCGAATAGATGTATGTGTTTTTTTATATGTTTTTTCATAAATTTCATTTTTTTTTTCGGATTAAACATTTATTAGAATTGTACGCTAACACCAGTTACAAAACCTCTGTTCGACGCATGATATCTTAGATCCATGTCAATCCATGACACATTATTAAAAATAAAACCAGGGTTTGATGCTTGAACATAAAACCGCAACTTAGAAATCCCAAGATTGCTGATAATTCGTTCAGGTAAATAGTATCCCAACGAAATATTTCTAATCTTTAAAAATGAACCGCTATGAAATCCAAGAGATCCAAAATATTGATCTCCATTGCCTGCAGAATATATTGGCTTTTGATAATCGGAGTTGGTATCAACGACCGTATAGTAATCCACTCGTCTTTGATTATAACGTCCAACCAATCCTTCACCCCCGGCATCGTAAGTATATCCCATACGTCCATACAAAAAAACCGACAATTCGAAGCCCTTGTAGCCAAATGTGTTTGTTAATCCCACAATGTATTTAGGAATTTCACTTCCAATGATTGTACGGTCATTATTCGCATCAATTTTATAATCGCCATTCTGATCTACCGGTCTCACATTACCTGCAGTAAATGTATGGCCATTGGCATTGAATTTTGCCATTTCTGCTGCATCAGATTCCTGCCAGACCCCAGCTGCTTCATAGTCGTAAATGATATTCTGGGAGTAACCAATAAACCATTCATTCGTCAAATTGTCTTCTTTTCCATTTGCTAAAGAAACAATTTCGTTGTCCTGATAAGAACCATTAAAAGTAGTTGACCATTCAAAGTCACGGGTTTTGATATTTACAGTATTTACAGTCAGATCTATACCTTTGGATTTTGTCTCTCCAATGTTAGCGAAGGTATTTTCAAAGCCGGTGATTGTCGGAATTAATTTTTGAAGTAATAAATCATTCGTATTGGAAGTATAAGCATCCAAGCTTCCATAAACTCTTGATTTTAGTATTGAAAAATCAAGGCCGATGTTGTATTGTGTCGTTCTTTCCCATCCCAAATCTGGGTTAGAAAAAGTTTCAACGTTTTGCTGACCGGCTGTAGAATTACTGCCAAATGGATAGAACAATGCATCCAACTTTCCTTTGGTAGAATAAGGATCAATAGCCGCGTTACCGGTAACCCCAACACCAAGGCGCAATTTCAATTGATTCACCCAGTTAATATCGGCCATAAACGCTTCCTGTTCCATGCGCCATCCCAAGGCAGCACTTGGAAAAAATGACCATTTATGACCAGGCGCCAATTGCGATGCGCCGTCATAACGTCCAGAAACAGTTAACAGATATTTACTGGTAAAACCGTAGTTTAAGCGCGCCATATAAGATAATAATGATTGTTTGGTGATTCCTGAACTCCAACTTTCAAGCGAACTAACAGCACCCAACGCATTCCATTTTTGGCTTGCAAATGGAATATTATTGGCAGACATTGCACTGGATTCTGTTTCGAATTGCGTTTGACTCTGAAGTAAAGTCAAGCCAAAATCGTGTTTATCGAAGGTTCTATCGAAGTACAGCAAATTGTCAAGCGTGTAAGACACGCGTTGCCTTTTTTCCAGTGAAGCATAGGCCGAACCGCCCCTGATTACGGATTTGCCATCAATATAGATCCCATTGCGCCAGGTCTCGATATCGGGACCAAAATTGGTGCGAAATCTTAACCCTTCCAGTACAGGCAAAAAGGCACCAAAATCCAGTTGTCCATAAAAGCTACCAAAGGCACGCAAAGAAACACGTTGATCCTGGGAATACTTGTCTTCATCGATAATTGTTTTAACGGCGATGTCTCCACCTGGGTAATCTATTACGTTACCATCAACATCATACGGTAACGCGTACTGAAAAATGGTCCGTGCACTTTCGTACAATCCACTTCGAACAGAAACACCAACGTTACCTGTAGTAGATTGTCCATATTCCTGGATACTGTAGGAGCTGTTCAGTTTTCCGCCAAATGAGAACCATTTTACGGGAGTAACATCAATACTTACATTCGCGCTATAACGTTTATAGCCTTGCCCTTTTACCACCCCTTTGTTATCTGTATATCCAAAAGAGCCGTATGCTCTCATTTTGTCAGTACCACCACTCGCACTCAGTGTATTTTGTGTAGTAATGCCTGTGCGGGTTACAAAATCAGTCCAATCAGTACTGGTTAATTTTGATCCGTCCCAGGTGCCACCAGCCCAGCCTTTTTGGATATTACTAAAAGCCGTGTCATCACCAGAAAAAATTAGCGCATCATTGGCCTCTGTTGGCTGATCACCTCTTGGATAAGTGCCCGCGGCCAGGGGATCGTAATATTTGGCCCAACGACGGTATTCAACATATTCGCCTGCATTAAACAATGGCGAAAATTCATGGATGTTCTCCACACTTAACGAGGCATCTAAACTCAATGTAAACTTTCCGGACTTCCCGCTTTTGGTTGTAATAAGAACAACGCCATTGGCACCACGTGAACCGTAAATCGCTGTGGCCGAGGCATCTTTTAAAATATCAATAGACTCAATATCGGTTGGGTTCAGGTTGTCAATTCCACCGAGTGTTACTTGATTGTCATCGTTTCCGGCTGCATCGATCGTTCCGGTTACTAAAGGAATGTCATCAACAACATAAAGCGGAGAATTTGATGCAGTGAGCGAGCGTACACCGCGAATGGTGATATTTCCAACAGTTCCGGGACGTTCATTCGAAGTTATATCAACCCCGGCTGCCTTTCCCTGCATCGCTTCAACGGCATTCTTCACCGGGCGTGATTCAATTTGTTCGGCGCCAACACTAACCGTAGCTCCGGTTACGTCCGATTTCTTTTGAACACCATAGCCAATGGCCACCACTTCTTCAATCCCAATCGCATCTTCCTCCATCACGACATTGATTGAGGATTGGCTGCCAACACCAACCTCCTTGCTTCTCATCCCCACAAACGAAAACACCAAAGTCTCTTCTGGCTGCACATCTGAGATGGTGTAATTTCCATCAAAATCAGTTACTGTTCCTTTGGTTGTCCCTTTCACGATGACGGTGACCCCGGGAAGCGACTGGCCGGAAACGTCGGTGACTTTGCCTGATACATCTCTGATTTGGGAACTGAATCCATTCGTTGGGTTGTCTTCGGCAGACAAAACAATTTGCCGGTTAAAGATCCGGTAATGAATATCCGAATCATTAAACAGCTGGTCAAGAATGAAGTCAATCTGCTGATTCTCTACCTGAATATTCGTTTCTCGTCCAACATCAATCAGGTTTTTATTGTACAAAAAATAAAAATCTGATTGGTTTTCAATTTCATTGAGAATCTTCTCGATACTGGTGCTTTTAAAATCCAGTGAAAGTTCTGTTTTCTGCGCATAGCCGGAAATCGCTTGCGCGTGAAAAATGCTGATAATGAATAAGAACAAACTCCATTTCATCATTTGTAATGGTTTTTTTAGAACACACCAAAGGTGGGTTCCTCGTTTCAGATTTTTTTTCATAAATTTACAGTTCTACGGTTAATAATACTTATTGTTAATCACTATTTAGATCAGGAAGGTGTGTCCGCACTTTCCTGATTTTTTTTATTATTGTTTTCTCCTTTCTTTTTTTGGATGAGTATTGTCTTTGTTGTCCAGGTTCCATCGCTTTTCATTTTCCGATCCTGTATTTTATAGCTGATTGGCGCTGTGAAGGCAAGCAGCTTGAGTACCTCTTCCAGAGTTTCATTTTGAAAGGTAGCCTGGTAGAGGTGATTCTGCAGCTGCTCATCTTCCATCACAAATCTCACGTTGTACCACCGCTCCATGTCTTTCAAGACGGACGAAAGTGGTTCGTCGCGAAAAACCAGCTTACCTTCTTTCCAGGCCGAATGAAGACTGGCATCA
>TARA_R110002050_G_scaffold2603_5_pt1 | contig 13448 bp, 14 predicted proteins | sample TARA_R110002050 | Tara Oceans TARA_R110002050 (sample SAMEA4396988) | marine metagenome | biome: Polar Biome; feature: [DCM] deep chlorophyll maximum layer (ENVO:01000326); material: water (ENVO:00002006), including particulate matter (ENVO:01000060) such as... | depth 25 m
TCAAATTTGTTGAAAATTATAAGCTTCTGTTAATAACCCAAAGTGTTAAGATCTTGTTGTTCAGTACATTAAATGATTTCCGTGCCTTCCTCTAGAATGCGGCCATTTATGAAATCTTGTGCATTCATGCGCCTCTTGCCCTCTATTTGCAAGGCTTTTAGACTTAAAGCTCCATCTTTTAAGTGCAGAATGATTTGATTTTTATTCAATATTTCAATTTTACCGGCCGAAGATGGTCTAATATCTTCTAAAATTTCACTAGCAAAAAGCTTTAATGTTTTCTCTTCTCCTTTAACCTTAACTGTCGCCCATGCTCCAGGAAAAGGAGACATTCCTCTAATTAGATTATATATGTGCTTTGTGCTATGCATCGGGTTAATCTTTAGGTCATCTTTAAAGATTTTAGGAGCTTCTTTGCGTGGGGAGAATTCATTTTGTGCTTTTGGCTCAAGACTGCCATTTTCCAAGGCATCCGTGGTTTTTAAAACCAACTCTGCGCCAATTTGCATCAAACGGTCGTGCAGAGAACCAGCATCTTCATCCTTGGCAATATCCGTTTCTGCCTGAAGTAAGATTTCACCTGTATCGATGTTTTCATTTATAAAAAAGGTGGTAACGCCCGTTTTCGTTTCACCATTAACAATCGCCCAATTAATGGGTGCCGCGCCCCGATAATTGGGCAAGAGGGAAGAGTGTAAGTTGAAAGTACCGTATTTAGGCAAGGACCATAATACTTTGGGTAACATTCTAAAGGCGACCACAACAAACAGATCAGCCTTTAAAGCTTTAACTTCATTTAAGAAGTCTTCATCTTTCAACTTTATAGGCTGTAATATAGGCAGTCCCGCTTCTAAAGCATATTGCTTAACCTCAGACTGATTTAGTTTTCTACCTCTGCCAGCGGGCTTATCTACCGAAGTGATTACCGCAACAACCTCGTGCTTACTGCCATGTAAAGCTTTAAGGCTCTCCACAGCAAAAGCGGGAGTGCCCATAAATATAATTCGCATAATAATGTGTTTTTTATAAATCCCAGCTGAAGCCCAGGTTTAGGGAAAGGGCATTAAAGGCACCAAAAGTATAATCAGCGCTCACTAAGCCGACTACTAAAAACTTAGCTCTAATGCCTACGTTTCCAGCAATACCAGAGCTTTCATTGCTGCTAAAGCTCAAGGGATCTCTTAGCTGTTGCTCAGGATTTGTAAGGTCGGTGGGATCGATATAATCGTAAGTGCCGAGTAAATTAATATCAGCGCTATTAAAGTTATAGCCCACACCACCATAAAACGTTATAAAAAGAAGCTTTTTAGAAATTAATAATCGAGTAACCAAGGAATTTGCATCGACGGTGACTTCCTTATCATTTCCGCTACCAGGCTCCAATTCTTGACTATAACTCAAATTGGAGTAGGCTACAAAAGCGGAGAAATGAAATGGTAATAATTTCCCTTTCGGCAGATAGCGTCTTAAATCATGTTTTAGGCCTAAACCCCACTGGCTTACAGCTGACCCATTTATTAAAGTAGCACCGCTAGAAGGCAAGAAACGCCCTTTTAATTCGAAGTCAAGAGGAAGCCCGACACCTACTTGAATTCCAGCCATAGGCATTACACCAACACCAATTCCATTGGGCATATTAAACTGGGAGGCAGGTAAACCACTCAAGGCGGGATTAGAATAACGTAAAGCTGCACTGGGCCTAAGCGAACCAAAAACGGTGGGGGTTATATTGTAAGTGGGGTCTACTAATTCTAATTGTTGTAGGCGACTTTCGTCGATGGTAAAAGTTTTCATTTCACTAGGCACCACACTTATAGATGGTATAAAGGAAATTTCGAAACGGAAAGTCTTACGCACTTTAGCGGTATTATACCAGCCATTGGTCATAGAAAAGGAAAGAGCATCTGCGAAAGGACTTAAATAACCTTCGCCTAAATATTGAATATCCGCCGCACTTCCGGCAATGACATTACTAGGGTTTATTTGCGCTTTCACTGCACTGCTAAAGGTGAAAACAGCTAGGACGAGGCTCAGTTTTTTCATGATGAGTTATTTGATTGGGCCTCAAATATAGCAAAACCTCTAGGTCAAAAGCTTCACGAGTTTATCATTTTTAAGCCCAATTATTTCCTCTTCTAAGAGTAGCCTGAGAGCATTTATACAATGAATGTCTTTGTTGACTGCGTTTTCAAATTCTTTTAGGCTCATTTCACGACCCGCAATTAAACGCAAAACTTTAGCCTTGAGCTTTTCTTGGCTACCAACAGTTTGCAAGCGTTTCTTACTTCGACAAACATCGCAAGTACCGCAATCTTCATTAAGTACTTCGCCAAAATAGGCAAGTATAGTTTTGCTGCGGCAGATGTCATCTCTATTAATGAACTCTTCTACTGCCGCTAATCGTTTCGCCAATTCGGCTTTGCGGAATTCAATATTTTCCTCACTTAACAGCAGATCTTTGCTATTGGCCCTTTCGCGTAATAAGCTTAAACCCGCCTCACCCGATTCTTCTTGGTAGCTGATCATTCCGTGATTGTTTAATTCACGTAAATAGGTTTTAAGCTTATACACACTGGTATTTAGGCGGCGTGCAATCAGGTTTTCATCAATTCGTAAATACTCCACATCTAAACCACCATAAGAGCGAGTTAGCAATTTAATAACCGCATCCAATTTAGGATTGCGCAATTGGTAATCGTATAAGGTTCTGCGATCGGCTCTAATCATCATGCGCGATTGGTTAAAGGCACGTTCGTTAAATTCCAACACACCTTCCTTGTTTAAGATGCGTAGGGCGTGATAGAGCTTGAAGGGGCTCAAACGGTACTGACTAGCAAAATCATTTAAATCTAAACCAAAGGTGCTACCTTCTTCGGAGCCTGCAGCAATTTGTAGATAATTAATAAGCGCCTTATAAACGCGCAGTAAATACTCTCGATCGGGAAAGGAGTCGAGGTAACGCGCCTTTAAACTTTTAATATCGTGTGGACCTACTAATACAATGGAGTAGGCTTTTTGTCCATCACGAGCCGCGCGACCCGCTTCTTGAAAATAGGCTTCGAGCGAATCGGGTAAATCTAAATGCAGCACTAATCTAACATCTGGCTTATCGATACCCATTCCAAAAGCATTGGTGCAAACCATAATGCGCAATTCATTTTTCACCCAAGCAGTTTGGCGCTTTTGCCGCTCATCTACTTTTAAACCCGCATGATAATAATCGGCCGAGTAACCCATACTGCATAGCCATTTACTCACTTCAACTACGCCCTTGCGATTACGGAGGTAGATTATGGCGCTTCCTTTAATTCGATTGAGAATTTCGAGGCAAGCCTCCATCTTATTCTCGGTTTTTCGCACATTATAACTGAGCTCTGGCCGCAAGAAGCTTTTTTGAAAAACAGCCCTATTGTTAAAGGCCAGTTTAGCTTGAATATCTTCCACTACTTCAGGGGTAGCGGTAGCGGTAAGTGCAATTACCGGTAAATTGGGCTTCAATTCCCTCAGCTTCGCAATATTCAAATAAGCTGGTCTAAAATCGTAGCCCCACTGACTAATGCAGTGCGCTTCATCCACCACGATAAAATTGACCTTAATATACTGAAGTCTGTTTAAGAGCTTCTCATTATCAATACTTTCGGGCGAAATGTAAATAAATTTATAATAACCATTGGCCGCATTTTGCAAGGCCAATTCGCGTTCACTAGCGCTAATACTTGAGTTTAAAGCAATGGCATTAATACCTCTTTCCTTTAAGTTTTGCACCTGATCGGCCATTAATGCGATAAGCGGTGAAATGACCAAAGCCGTTCCTTCCATTGCAATAGCTGGCACTTGAAAGCAAATAGATTTACCTCCGCCGGTAGGTAGGAGTGCAAGGGTGTCTTTTCCTTGCAAGGCAGAGTTTATTATGTCTTCCTGTAATGGCCGAAACTGATCGTACTGCCAAAAGTCTTTGAGGATTTTGTGAATATCACTCACGAAAGGCCGAGTCTTTTTAAAATAAAGAGAACGCGTTCTTCTGGGCTACGTTTCGGTACTTCGGTTATTTGGTAGCCAAAAAATTGGTAGATATCTTTTAGTGCGGCATGAATCTCCAGCATTAATTGCTTGTCTTCCCAGCGCACTTCATCATTACCATAAATCTCTTCCCAAGGAGGGGTTAAAAACACTTCCTGATGGTAGGCTAAATCTGATGCTTCAGTTTCCAGCTCCTTATTTTGCAGCCCATCTCTACGCAAGTAACCCAAATTATCAGGCACACCACGATCGTAAAAATTATAGGCATCTGCTACAGCGTTTAAATACTGTTCTTTCTGACGTTTAAAAAGTTCGATGCCGAAGTCAGCATGGTTTTTCCAGGGAACTAAATCCGACCCTAAGTCTTGTTGCTCAGCGATTAAGGCCCGTGCCATTTCAGGGTGGATGGCATAGCCGCGTTTTTCTAAAAGATTGAGTATTGTGCTTTTTCCTGTTCCCGGGGCGCCGGTAATAACCACGCGTTTTGTCATTAACTAGTATTTTATTCCAATGCTACGATAAATAAAGCCTAATATCCAAGCGGGACCAATAAGCAAGAATTGCAGATCTTTTAGAAAAGATGGTTTTTTTCCTTCTATATGATGCCCGATAAACTGGCCAATCCAAGCCAGCACAAAAATAATTAAGCTAGAGGACCAAAGCGGCAAGGGAGCCATTTTTAAATACACAATTCCCTGTAAGCACAGAAATGAGAATAAAGCAATGCCAATAAAGATCGGAAGTGATAACCTGAGGTAGAATATTAGGCCAATTAGTATCAATAAGCTACCAAAATGCATGTATTCTTGTAAACTTGCTGGCGCAGACGCGAAAATTGTTCCAGTGGGGATCGAAGCCAATAAAGCTACAATGCTAAAGAATATAAGGGGTACACAGATATAGTGAATCGTTTTATTAGTTGCGTTTTGATGACTAAGCGCGTACTCATCGAACCAATTTTGAATGCTCTTCATAATTATACAAATTAGACTTGCCTAAATTAAAGAAGTTTTCAAATTTTGAAGCCATGGAAGACAAGAAAGCAAAATACGAGAAACTGAAGGAGCAATTAAGCCAAAGCACAAAATGGCCTAGCCTCTATATGTTCAAGTTTATCGTGCCTGCACAAAATGAAAAGATTGCTCAAGTGGAGGGGCTTTTTAATACGAAAGAATCGCAAATTCAGCTGCGCCAATCACGCAACGGAAACTTCGTTAGCATTACCGCCAAGGAGATGATGATGAGTCCTGACAAGGTAATTGAACGCTATTTAGAAGCTGAGGCAATCGAAGGGCTAATATCACTCTAACTTATTGTTCGATAGATTGATAGCGAAATTCAGTTAAAGTAAAATTGTGAGCAATAATGGTAAACTCAATCGGATTGCAACACCGTTCACAATCTTCAATATATTCTTGTTCGCTTACGCTAAGATCGGCCAAAATTGAAGACTCATTGAAGCAATAAGGACAGGTATAAAATATCTCTTCCACTTAAAGCATTTGTTTTTCAGGAACAATAAAAGTGCCTCTACCGCCAACCACTAATCGCTCTACGGGACTGTTCGGATGGGAGGGATGCAAGGCGTCGACTTTGCGGTAATTCACAAAGAATTCGGCAGGAAAATCGCCGTAATGCGTGTCTTCTGCGATGGCTGTGGTGATAATTTCTTGCCCCGCCTGATATAATTTGGCTAATTCAGCCTCGCTCAAGTTCTTGCTTATTCGCAAAGGATGCAGACCTGCATCGAAAAGCATTTCATCGGCAATCCAATTTCCAATTCCAGCAAAAAGCTTCTGATTAAGCAGGCTAGTTTTAATAGCTACCGCAGGCTTGCTAAGTTTTACTTTAAAATAGTCGAAACTAATTTTCAAAAAATCATCGCCAATTTTGGCCGCCTTTTGATAGGCCTGAGGGTTATCTACAATTTCGATAACGCCAAATTTGCGTAAATCACAAAAGGCAAGCCTGTCGCCTTTTTCAAAATGAAAGACCAAACGGGCATATTTAGGGAGATTGTCACCCTGAAAGAGCTCTAGGTTGCCCGTCATTCCGAAGTGTAAGTGTAGATATTGCCCCGTGGAAATACGCGCAAAGAGGTATTTTCCAATGCGCTCTGTTTCAGTGAATCGCTGACCGACTAAACTTTTCTCAATTAACTCCGGTGGACTTTTATAGACTTTCCCTAGTTCATCGAGGAAGTCGAGCTGGGTGATACTTTTATCTAAGGCGCATTCGTTAAAATAACGGCGCATTATTTCTACTTCGGGTAATTCGGGCATAAAGAAAATTTGAAAGTAAACAAAGCTCAACTTAGAAGGTTTACAATCTAAGCATTTCATTAAATCAAGGCTCAGGGCCAATTTAAAATGCCTATTAAATAATCATGAATAAGTCTTTCTGGTTTTCCAATAAAATCAAACTCGGCTTAATACCTTTACTGTTTTAAATCCATACTTATTTGTTTGCTATAGTTGATATTGAAACCACGGGGAGTTATGCCAAGGCAAATAATATCACCGAAATTGCCATCTGCATAAGCGATGGACAAAATATAATTGACGAATACTCAAGCCTAGTAAAACCCGAGCGCAGTATTCCCATTAGCATTACGGCCTTAACTGGTATCGATGATAATATGGTTTCGGATGCGCCCGCTTTTAAAGATATTGCTTCTGACATCTTAGCCTTTTTAGGGGACCACACTTTTGTGGCGCATAATGTCAGTTTTGACTTGAGTTTTATCCAAGCCGCCTTTAAAGAACTGGGTATAAATTACAATCCTAAACGCCTATGCACCGTGCGCTACGGCAGAAGGGTAGAGCCAGGCTTACGTTCTTATAGTTTAAAAAATATTAGCGCTCATTTTGGTCTTTATAATGAAGCTGCTCACCGTGCTTGGGGTGATGCTCGCGTAACCGCTGAGTTATTGCATAAATTATTGACCAAAGACAAATCTGGAGAATGGCAAATGATGATTCGCAAAAATAGTGGCGAAATCAACTTACCTGCCAATCTTAAAGCCGACGATTATCACAATTTGCCCGATTCACCCGGGGTGTATTACTTCCATAATAAATCGGGAAAGCCTATTTATATTGGTAAAGCAACGCGTTTAAAACAAAGAGTAAGTACCCATTTCACGGCGGAGAAAAGCTCGGCTAAAAGCGCAGGTTTTAAACGCGAAATCCATTCTATCAGCTATCAATTATGTGGCAGTACCTTAATGGCAGGTCTGATAGAAGATGAAGAGATTCGAAAATATTGGCCCGAGTTTAACCAGGCGCAGAAAAAGCCAAAAATACGTTTTGGGATATTTCCTTATAAAGATCAAAAGGGCAATAACTGCCTAGCCGTAAATAGGATAGGGGTCCAGCAGAACTATTGGTTAGATTTTTACTCTTTAGATAAAGCACGAACTTGGTTAGCCGTAAAAGCGGAGGAATATCAATTAGCCGAGAGTCTTTGCGGTTTTCCGAATAGCAGTATTAGCATTGATGCAGAGAAGCACAATAGTAATTTTGCTCGCTTGGAGGCAGATTTGAATAAATTAAAAGAGCAGCAAATCATTCTTTCCCGTGGCCGCACAGAGGAGGAGCAGGGTTTTATTTGCATAGAAAACGGTCAATTAGTGGCCACGGGCTTTGTTCCGAATTCTGAGTCCATAAGCAGTATGGAAGATTTAGAGCATTTTTTAGAGTTACGCTCAAGTTCTTCTACTACAGGTGGGTTGATTCGTCAGGCTTTAGAATCGCAGAAATACCGAATAATTAAAGTGCCGCCAAAAATTTAAAGCAAGCATCCAGTAATTGCTGGCTATACTTAGGTAAAGCATCTCCCGTAAAGGGGTGAACCCGACCGAAAGTATGATTGGCCCCTTCAATAATGGCCACATTAGCCTCAGGATTGCACTCTTTTAAGGTGTAGGCATCTTTTACAAAAACTGCTTCATCCTCATCGCCATGTGCAATGAGCCAAGGAATTTCAATAGAACGCGCACAGGCTTCTACATCGAGTTTGCTCTTATTATTTTGCCATTCCTCAAATAGTTCGAAACCAATGGGCATATCTTGTTTGGTGCGGCCATTGGGACGATAAAACACTCTATTTTCGCGCCAATGGTTTATCTCTTCATTATCTAAATTAGACCAAGGAGTTTTAGCATGAGCCACTGAAGCCCATGTTATTAGTCCGTTTAAACGCACATTATTGGGAGCGTTTAAAATAACATCTGCACCACCACGGCTATGACCCATTAATACCACTTTTTTAAAGGCTTCACTTAAATCTCTTTCTAGTATCTCTTCTACGAAAGTGAAGATTTGCCTTAAGTCATACTGTCTTTTCAAATAGGTATCCTGAGCATAGATATCAAGGTCAACAAACTCTTCTAAATTCGCTGGGCTAGTGCCATTGTGCGAAAAATTAAACTTTAAGAAAGCCCAACCCTGCTGGGTAAATTTTTCCGCAATGGTATTCTGGCCGCCCCAATCCTTAAAGCCATTAATGCCGTGGGCATAAATCACTAAACCCTTAATCATACTAAGTTCTATTGGCAGAGATAAATCAGCTGCCATGGGTAGAGCATTGAAACCGGAGATGGTATAGTTTACTTTTTTCAATCTGAAGGAGTAATTTATTTAATACTAAATAATCTAAAAATGAGTTGAAACAAAAAAGCCCCAGCGATTATCGCTGGGGCCCATCGTTCAACGATTTGCAAGCGGTGAACTTAAATTAAGACTTCGACCATTTGGCCATAGCTTCTGATAACATCTCGGTGTAACCAAATTCTTTACCAGCAGCTTCGGATTCGTTTTGACCAATTTCCATGGCTCTTTTAGCCGCCGCAACAGCTTCTTTATTTCGACCTAAAGTACTTAGTATTTCGCCATGAACGTAGTGACTATACCAATTATCTTCGTTTAATTTTACTGAAGTTTCGATAAATTTAAGGGCTTCTTCTGTATCTAAACCGTTGTTTAAGTAGTAATTCGCAGCATTGCGGTTTACCATCCAAAGTTTATCTTTAGGACTGTTCGCTAATGCATTTTTAATATTACTCATAGCTTTTTCGCTTGTTTCAACTTCAAAAGGAACCGATACAACCGTGTTTGCGAAGCGTAATTCCAAGGCAGCGCCATTGGTGCTAATGTCGGTAAAATCAATGGTAAAAGTTTCTGTCATCTCACCTTCAGTGGGAATTACTGTAATCTTTAGAACATCAAGTTCTGGATTGTAGTCGTTTGCTCCCCAAAGCTCAGTTTCCTTATTCAACATAAAGCTCCATTTACCTTCACCGGGCATGGTGAAAATGCTGTACTTTCCAGCTGCGACAGCCTTGCCAGCAAAGTTAACATCGGTATTGAACTCGATACTGGTAGCCTTATTCGCACCAGTTCTCCAAACCTTATTATAAGGTACTAGCTCACCGAATATTTCACGTTCTTTTACACCAGGACGACTGTATTCAACAGTGAAGTCAGTTAAACCAACTCTCTGCGATAGTGTTGCGCTAGGGCTAGGAGCAGGTAGTTCTTGTGCATTAGCAACGCTTAAGCCAAGAGCCAAAATAAATAGACTGATTTTTCTCATAATTTTTCGATTGTTTCTGAAACGCAAACCAAATAAAAAAGATTGACATTTAAGCTATGATCACATCTGTTCCGTCTATTTCGAAGACTTCGGCCTTAAAAGACTTCAAATCTTCTTTATGCTGACGGTAGGAATCATCGCTCTTTAACAAACCTTCAAGGCAGGCATTGTAATTACCATAAAGGCCCACTAAAAGTTCGCAAACTTCGCGCACTCCATGTTCATTACCTTGACTGGCAGTGATGTAATCCGCTAAAGACTTCTCTTCGACGTAGTTCATAAATAAGGGATTAGCCAAACGCCCGATGCAAAAACTTAATCCGCATTTCTCAGTTATTTTTAGATCAATTACATCATCATAAACAAAAGCAATTTCATGAGCTTTCAATCCGTGCTTATTGCAAAAATGCTGCAGGGCCACATTCTTATCTAAAGCTTTCTGATACAACGCGTTCCCATCTTGTTTTTCGAGCAACCATTTGGCGCTAGGGTTCTCGGCTCCCGTAATAATTGCTAAAGGCGCATTTTTTTGATTAACCAGATAATAGGCATATCGCAAAAGTCGCAAACCAGCGCTATCAACCTCGGAGAATCCACTACCGGTGGTTGAATGCTTGAAACCATCATTAAAAACGCCATCCCAGTCAAAAATAAAGGCTTTAATATTTTGCAGTTTTTGCCGCATGGTAAATGCGCTGCTAATAAATTGACCACCAGCAGCATTGAAATGATCTTCCAGTTCTATAAGTTCCATAGGGTGAATTTTGTGCTAAAATTACCATTTTATCGGCGGTCTAAAATTATTACCTTACTTAAATTTAAGGTTGAGTTTTACGGTAAAACAGAAACGTAGAAGGATTTCAGTTTGATTGAAATGAATTGTTTCAGGCCTTGCAAACAACGGTTTTTCAATGCCAAAGGTCTTGATGACAGCGCGTTATGAGCTTTTTTTCAGTTTTATACGCATTGTCCGCATAGGGTATATGCTCAAAACTTAGGTTTTACACTAGGGTTTTAAGGAGCAAGAGCTTAACCTCACATTAATACCGACTTAAACTTAGTTCCGCATTTTTACCACAAAATAATTATGGAAAAACGCCAAATTCCCATAGTAGTTCTTTCTGACTTGCATCTGGGTACATATGGCTGCCGCGCCAAGGAATTAAGCGATTATTTGAAAAGTATTCGCCCCGAAAAGCTAATTCTAAACGGTGATATCATTGATATCTGGCAATTTCGGAAGCGATATTTCCCCAAGAGTCATCTCAAAGTACTCAAGCAAATTCTCGCTATGGCTTCTAAAGGGACCAAGGTGTATTATCTCACAGGTAATCACGATGAAGCCTTGCGTCGTTTTTCCGATTTCAGAATGGGTAATATTGCGCTGCTAGACAAGCTCGTGCTGGATTTACCCGAAGGTAAAGCTTGGTTTTTCCACGGTGATATTTTCGATCATTCTATTCAAAAAGCCAAGTGGTTGGCGAAGTTAGGAGGATGGGGGTATGACTTACTCATTCGCATGAACAGCCTTGTTAATTGGTCTTTAGAAAAAATGGGGCGGGAGCGTTACAGTTTTTCGAAGGCTATAAAAAATAGTGTGAAGCGCGCAGTATCCTATATTAACAGCTTTGAAAATGTAGCCAGTGACTTAGCCATTGAACAAGGCTTTTATTACGTCGCTTGTGGCCATATACATCAACCCCAAATACGTTTAATCGAAAATCAGAAAGGGGAGTGCTGGTATTTAAACTCAGGCGATTGGATTGAGAATTTAAGCGCACTAGAGTTTGATGGCAGAACTTGGGACTTATATCAATATAATAAAGACTTGATTGTAGAAACCGAAGAAGAAAGTCTAATGGAAGAGCTTAATTTGGAAAGTCTGATTGCTAAAGTCACTGAAAAGAAAAGTGAGATTGCCTAAAAAGTTAAAAGTTTTATATGCTTTTCAAGGAACTGGAAATGGCCATGCAGCTCGCGCTCTAGAATTAATTCCAATACTGCAAGAGTTTGCCGAAATTGACATTCTAATAAGCGGCAGTCAAAGCCAGGTTCAGCTCAGTTATCCCATTAAATACTCCTACCGGGGAGCTGTTTTTTACTATACAAAAAGTGGCGGGATAAACTATTTTAGAATTCTGTTTAACAATTCTTTAATAAGTTTAATTAAAGAGATAATTAAGGTTCCAGTTAAGCATTATGATTTGGTAATTAACGACTTTGAGTCCATTACTGCTTGGGCTTGTAAATTGCGTAAAAGACCTATTATTGGCTTAAGCCACCAATCGGCTTTTTTATCCGATAAAAGCCCCCGGCCAAAAAAAAGGGAGTTCTTGGGAGAGTTTATTCTTAGACATTACGCTCCTACTAAAAAACATATCGCTTTCCATTTCCAGTCTTACGATAAGTTTATTTTTCCACCGGTAATTCGGGCTGATGTTCGTGCTGCCGAGATTAGCAATTTAGGCCACTACACAGTTTATTTGCCCGCTTACGCAGATGCTAAATTAATTCAGCTTCTGCAAAAAATTGAGGATGTATCATGGCAGCTCTTCAGCCGAAAGGCAACAAGCTGCAGACGGGAAGCTAATGTTTTAATCAGAACAATTGATGCGAAGGAATTTGCCAAAAGCATGGCTTCTAGCGCAGGATTATTATGTTCGGCTGGCTTTGAAGGACCAGCCGAAGCACTTTTTTTAGGTAAAAAACTATTCGTGATTCCCATAAAAGGCCAGTATGAGCAATATTGTAATGCTGCTGCCTTGGCCCAACTTGGAGTACCCATTTTAAAGGTGCTGAAATGCGAAAACATAGATCAGCTGAGGGATTGGGTGCGAAATGACCAAGACATAAAAGTAAATTTCCCCGATCAAAGTAGAGCGATTTTAAACAGCGAGATATTCGCGGCAGATAAATTTGGCACTTCTGAAGAATAAGCAGAGGGGGCTTGCGTTTTTTCCCTAGATTATTCAAGCCAAATTTGTACTTTTGCCAGCTGATTTATGGAGAACAAATTCAAATACCTTAGTATTTTCGTCCTGCTATTTGCTTTAGCCTCTTGTAATGAGTACCAGAAGGTTTTAAAAAGTCCAGACGTTGATTACAAATACACGAAAGCCGTTGAGTATTTCAATGAAGCGGAATACGACAAAGCTTATCCCTTATTCGATGAGTTATTAATTCTTTATCGCGGAACAGATAAGGCGGCGGAAGTTTATTATTACTACGCGATGACCAGCTATGAACTGAAGGATTTCATTTTGGCTGCTTATCATTTTAAAAATTTCGCCAAGACTTTCCCCAATCACCCGAAAACAGAGTTGGCTTATTACATGATTGGATACTGTCATTATTTAGAGTCGCCTTCTTTTAGTTTAGATCAAGATTTCACTTACAAAGCAATTAACGATTTGCAGCTGTTTGCCAACTTGTACCCTGCCAGCGATAAGTTGATGAGCGCTAACGAATTGATAGATGAGCTTAGAGCTAAGCTAGAACGCAAGGCTTTTGAACGCGCTTTGCTATATTTCCATATGGAATATTATCAATCGGCCGTGGTAAGTTTTAATATTGTTTTGGATGAATTCCCTGATACAGAGTTCCGCGAAGATTGCATGTATTACCGCAGTGTTTCGGCCTATCGTTTAGCCAATAAAAGTATTGAAGAGAAGAAATTACAGCGTTTAATCGAAAGCAAGACTTCCTATCTAGAGTTTAAAGAAGCTTTCGCTGAAAGCAAGTACAATAAAGAGTTAGAGATCTTATTCTCAACTATACAATCAGAAATTAATAGTTTTAAAATTCAATCTTAAATTCACTATATGGATTTCAAA
>TARA_R110002050_G_scaffold247901_2_pt1 | contig 13432 bp, 9 predicted proteins | sample TARA_R110002050 | Tara Oceans TARA_R110002050 (sample SAMEA4396988) | marine metagenome | biome: Polar Biome; feature: [DCM] deep chlorophyll maximum layer (ENVO:01000326); material: water (ENVO:00002006), including particulate matter (ENVO:01000060) such as... | depth 25 m
GGTTTTCGTTAGGGATTATGGGTGTTTCTTCGAGGGGGAGATTTGGTTGGAATTCTATAATGTGGTAGAGATGTGATTTATCGCGTGTAATAAAAAATTAGTTGGTTAAAATCGAGAAGTAGCACCTGACAGCGCTAGGATTATTGGGTAGGTAATTGTGTTATCGAGATGTCGCGCCTACAGCGCTTGGAGGAATTCGTTGGTAATTCGGTGGGTATATAGCCCCGTGATTTATCGCTGGGGGATTTGTGGAGAGGGTAATTCAGTTGTAATTCGATGGGAATTCGGTGGGAAGAAGAGGATTGTGGGGAGGGGAATTCGGTTGTAATTAGTGGAAAGGAAGAAGATTGAGGAGAGGGAAATTCAATTGTAATTTTTGGTCGAATATGCCTTAGTTTACCACAAATTTAAAACCGATATTGAAGTCGGTGCGCATTCCCTCATTTGGGTTAGGGCCCTTGTTGATGAGGCGATTGTGATCTACTTCAAAGTAGATTCCCCATGGGGTGAGGAGTTCGGTGGTAAAGCCAAAAAACTGAGGGAGGGGGTAATTATCATCTTCAACCGCATCAGCGACGCTTACGGGGCGCCAATAGGCAAAACTATACTGCGATTTGAGGTTAATCACTAGAAATCTACTGGCATAGAGGCTTAGCATTAATGAGGGGCCAGCGGCAAAATAGTAACCTTGTGGTTCTTTGGTACTTAATCGGGCATCGGTTTCGGATTCGCGGGCATTCGCGAAATAGAAATAATCGTTGTGATGTGCGCCAGGACTAATGGTTATGTAATCGCCAGCAATGAGGTTGTAGGTATAGGTATGCCAACCGAGAGGTCCAGTGGTGAGGCCCGTGTTTTCTAGAGTAGTGTAGGCAGATTCAGTGTCGAGGATCATATCGGCTAACTGCTTAATAATGTCTGTATACATTTTTGCACGCAGGTCAAATTGCCAATGCCCTCTTTGGTAATCATGGTATTTGAAATTTAATTCCATGAAGTTCCCAGTGAGGTTATGATTTTCAGCACCGGGAACGGCATTATTTTGAGTGATACCGTGGCTGTAGGCCCAACCTATATAGTAATAGGCGCTGAAAGTATCGCCGAGATACTTGAAGGACTGCAGGTTTTGAGATTTTAGTCCAATGCTACAGCAGATGAGTACTATTAGTAAAGAAAAGCGTCTCATTTGGTCATTTTCACCAAGGTAATACCGATGGTTGCTGCGCCGTAAAATCCAAGGTAGGGCCTAACACCTAGTTCACCTCTTACCGCTAGTCCGAATTTTTGTCCTGAAACAGAGCGTTGTTCTATCGCATAGGTTTGGTAGCCAAAGCGAAAGCCAATGGGAGAGGTAGCGCGATTATCTTTTACCAATTGATTAATATCGGCATCACTGGGGTGTCGGAAGCTATTTACAGGAGCAATGATGGCATCGAGAAACCAATTACTAGCTTTAGTGGCGCTGGGTACCAAGCCGTAGTTGTTGGTTTTAATAATCAAGTTTGCGGTATAGCGAACGAGAATTCCTGCGTAGATGGAGGTGCTTCCGTAAGAGGCGAATTCGAATGGGTCGCTGGTAGCGGGGTCTTTGCCAAGCCCTTCACCAAGAGGGAAACCAGAGCTTCTAAACATCAGTCCACCTCTTAAACCGTATTGGGTACGTAAATGTCCGGGTATATCAACCGATTTAGTTTCACTGGTTGTTTTCTCGTAGGATTTATTGCCTTGTTTGTATCTCTCCGTAGCTATTACTTTATTGGAAAGTCCCACTGCGAAAGTTTTAGCCTTGGTCTTATCGGAGAAGAAATATAAGGCCCCAAGTTGCAATTCGGTGGTATTAGGGAAGTCTTCGCTTTTTTCTAATCTTCCTACATCAAAATAGCTACGATAGAAGACGTATTGTATTCCAACGGGAAGCTTGGGACTTTCCACGTGTCCCCAAATACCAATGCCAAAATTAGTTCCAAAATCTTCTTTAGGCATGGTAACTTCCATTCCGAAGATGTCGAGATTAACGCTAAGCCAAGGACTTACCGAGGGATCATCTTTAACAATGGTATAATTCACCTTTTCTTGGCTAAAAGCAAGAAAGGTGCTTAGGCAGAAGATTAAACTAAGGATAGATTTTTTCATGGTGTTGCTTATTAAAGTGCATTACAAAAGACTTGTTAGTTAGTCGTTTTTGAAATACGCATATATTCGTATTTCTGCTGCAGGTTGCGGCAATTACCTTTGGTTTATGATTAGAATAGCAATTGCGGAGGATATTTCTCGCTTGGCGGAAGTCTTGAAAAGCAAGATTGAATTAAGACCAGAGTTTAAGGTTTGCTTGATTGCAAGCTCGGGCAAGGCTTTAATTCAAGAGTTGCATAAGAATCACAATATAGACGTGGTTTTTATGGACATTAATATGCCAGAAATAGATGGGGTGGAAGCGACCCGTATTGTTTGTCAGCGCTGGCCGCATATTAAAGTTTTGATATCATCGGTTTATGATGATGAAGAATATATTTTTGAGGCGATTTTAGCGGGAGCGATGGGCTATTTGTTAAAGGATGAACGTCCGGAAGAAGTACATCGTGCGATCCACCAAATTTTGGAGGGAGGAGTGCCGATGAGTCCTTTAATCGCTCGCAAGTCATTACTCTTAATTAAAAAGGGGCCAGATAAAAAGGAGGCAGCCCCGATGAACTATTCTCTTACTAATCGTGAACAAGAGATTTTGGAGCATTTAAGTCAGGGTTTAAGCTACGAGCAGATTGCGATAAACCTTTTTATCAGTTATGGTACGGTACGCAAGCATATTGAGAATATTTACCGCAAGCTACAGGTGAATAATAAGGTAGATGCTATACGGAAAATTAGGGGTTAATTTGTTATTATTAGGTAGTTAGTACAATTTCGTTAGGGATTATGAGTAGTTCTTCGAGGGGACATTTGGTTGGAATTCGATTGTAATTCGTAGAAAGGAGATGTTCGTGGAGAGGGAAATTCGGTTGTGTGGTGGAGGAGGCGATTTATTTCCGCTGACTGTTTTTGGATTAGGATGAGGTGTTTTTACCACAAAGTTCACAAAGGAGACACAAAGGTCGCGAAGGGTTAATGCGAAGATTTTAAGGTCGAGGCCCTAAAGTAGACAGGACCATGGAGGGGGCGCAGGTGAATTTGTTTGGATGGGGGATGGGAGCGCAGGTTTTCGCGGATTGGACGGATGGTAACAGATTGGTTTTCCTGTAGGGGTGGGATTTCGAATTTTATTGGAAAGGGTTATTGAGATGTCGCATCTGACGGCGATAGGTTAGTGGGTAATTGAATTGTAATTCGATGGGAATTCGGTAGGAAAGGAAGAGGATTGTGGAGAGGAAATTCAATTGCAAGGAAGAGAAACGATTAATCGTAGCACACTGTTTTTTTGGATTAGGATGAGGGGTAACGTACCACAAAGTTCACAAAGGAGACACCAAGGTCGCAAAGGGTTAATTAGAAGATTTTAAGGTCGAGGCCCTAAAGTAGACATGACCATGGAGGGGGCGCAGGTGAATTTGTTTGGATGGGGGATGGGAGCGCAGGTTTTCGCGGATTGGACGGATGGTAACAGACTAGTTTTCGCGTAGGGGTGAGATTTCGAATTTTATTGGAGAGGGTTATTGAGATGTCGCGCCAACCTTGCTAGGGCTGGAGTAATTCGATTGTAATTCGATTGGAAGGAATAAACGGAGAAGAGAATATGATGGATATAGAGCCCGCGATTTATTGTTGGGGGACAAAAAAACTCCCAGTTAGTTTTAATTCACTGGGAGTAAAGCAGAAATCAGGAATGAGACTATTAGATGTTGGTTGGTATTCTCACGCAAAAAGCTTCTCGTCCATTATGGAAGTACATGACTCTTCGGTTAGGGTCGATGAGAATGCGGCTATTGATACCAGGAATTTGATTTGCTTGCGCTTGATCAAGTAGAAGTTCGCCAGTTTGGGCGTCAATAATTACTAACTCTCCGGCTGAGAAGAAGAGCTTGCCTTCGAAGTAGGTAAATCGATCTCCAAAGCCGACGGCTATGTCTTGTTTAACAAACTTAGTTTCTCCCGTAATCTTATTGAGTGAGATTAACTCATCACTGTCACTTTTAATAATAAGCGCATCATTATAGATAAATAAATCACCGTTGAAAAAACCAAAATCGTATGTTGGCCTTACAACTTTTCTAATATCTTTAATCCATAAGGTATCTCCGTTTAGAAGGTTAAGACAGAAAGCATGGTTGTTGACCAAACCGTAAACTTTTTGATCATTTATTATAAGTGGTACAGGCCCAGAGCCATGATTTAATTCAGTATTTCGCCACATTAGGCTATCACGGCTCAAATTATAAGCAAATATATCTGTGCGATCCATGAAACCATTTCCGGGCACATAGCTGCGATTTTTCCAAGCGATGACTTTGTCTCCATTAAAAAGTTCTCCAAATCCAGCTGCATCAAAGTTTGGTCTTCTTCTATCGGTTCGGCTAAAAGCAAATACTGTATCCCAATTCATTTGAGAAACTGGAGTTCGCATTAATGCGGCATAATCTTCATCCCTGTAGCTGATTCCACGGTATAAATATCCATCATTTACATACAAGCCAGGGAAATTAAATTTAATGTTTCCGCGCCATTGTGTTTCCCGAGTTTCGAGATTAATGCAATTTACAGTAGTTAATGAGCCTAGGAAAAGATACTTGTTGAAAGCCTGTGATTTTTCTCCATAATAAGCTGCTGGTTCACCAATATAATCTGACCAATAATCTTTGACCTCTCCGGTCGCTGTATCCATGAAAAGAATGGGTGCATCCATTTCTTTCATTTTTAACTCTGTCCCGAAAACAACAACATCATCATATAATTCTGGATTCATTGAGATTGTAGTATTTATTGAAGGGTCTGGAACAATGGGAGTGCGCCAAAGGATTTCTAATTGGTTAGTTAGCTTATTGGGTTCCTTGAGCTCCGTTGGCTTTGACTCCCGACAAGCATAGATACTTGTCAGGAGCAAGGCCGTAATCAGGTATTTTGTTTTGGTAAAAGTCATTAACTCATTGGAAGTGTTATCTGCTTTAATAGGACCAGAAGAAAGGCGGCCCGCAGGCCGCCTTTGGTGATAGTGAACTCTATTTTTTTAGAATTCTGAGGGTTTGATTAAAGTTGGTAGATTGAACTTTAAGGATGTAAACACCTGGTTTCAGGTTAGAGAGGTCAAGGTTTACTTTGTTGCCTGAAATACTCGCGCCTTTAAGTTCGAGGGCGGCACCACTTAAGCTATATACTTTGAAAGTCGTTTCTAGGTCAAACTCTAAATCTTTTTCTAAGTGCAAGTTGCGAGATACTGGCTGTGGATAGGCGATTAAATTATCCTCAAGCGTTTCTTCGATAAGAGTAGGATTAATGGCTCTTTTGTAAGTGTAGCCAGCATAAGTGCTTTGACATTGAGCAATGCCATATTCAAATTCCTCGGCAGGAATTTCTTCATTAAAATACGCCTTTTCCTGCTGACAAACGCAGTTCCAATAAGAGGCTCGCTGGGTTTGTGTGAAGTTGAAGGTCCAATTTACTCGATTGGTCAAAACAGCAAGAGCTTCATCGTAATTACCTGCTACTCGGTAAGCATGGACTTTATCGAGATTCAATTGGAAAATTGAGGCATGATCCATAGAGTCGGACGGGTTTAGCGAGAGTAGCCAATCATCTGCAATTCCACAAACGTCTGCGATTTCGCTAATGGGTGGATTAGGTTCCCCTTCATTGTTTATCAATTGGTTTTGTTGATAAGCTTGGTTTAAGGCTTGGTGCATGGCACGGTAGGCAAGATTTAGATAGGCCTGAGTATGTGCATCGGAATTAGTGATAGTGCCTTGAAGAATAAGAATTAAATCGTTTAAGGCATCTTGGTCATCTCTAATGTACTCGTCGAAGCTCAACTTATTTAAAGCTTGATCTAAGGCTTGGTAGAGTGGAGTTTCTGCGAAAGCGGAACCGTTACTAACTTTCCCAAAAGTAGGAGGCAGTTCAGACAAGTTGGCTAGAGCAGGGTGAAAGTCAACCACTACACTGTTACCACAGGTTGGGGCGCTGTTATTGTTTTGCGACAGATCTGCATTTAAAGCAAAATAGGTAGAAGGGTTATTGCAACTTACTACAGATAACGAGAATAGCGAAACAACCGTTGCATTAGCAGGAGTATCAAACTGATTGTAATTAAAATCCATATACATATTAGGCGTATAATCAGAAATCGGTTGGTTACAGTTCCAAAGGCCTAATACATGATTATAGGTAGATAGGTTAGTCGAAGGGAATTGAAACTTGTTGTTTCCTTCTAAGAGATAAATACCGCTACCTCTTGATTCATCGCCGATCATATTTATACCGGCTGATTGGTTTTGCTTGATGGTATTGCTGGCCTCATTATTTAAATAGACGATGGCGTTGTTTGACTTGATACCGATATAGTTATTTTGAATGGTATTACACTCAGCGCGTAGGTCCATATCGTCGAGGTTGATTCCATGCGTAAAACCACTGATGGTATTGCCACTGGCTTGCAGTAAACTACCTTCTTGACCTTGTAAGTCGATAGCAGAACCACTTGGTGATATACCAGATAAAGGGAGGAAGTTGAAATTGGAATTAAATATTTCACTGGTGCCATTCAGGTTTTGACCATAGATGGCATGACGAAGGTTACTATTAAAAGTGCAGTTGAGTACTTTATGGAAACCACCATTCCATTTAAGTCCATCCCAGTTTAATTCAATGGTACAGTCTCTAAACTCGGTATGGCCTCTAGATCCTAATCCCGAAACCAATACGCCAGGATGACCATTCTTAATGTTTACTCTTCTGAGGTAATTAATGGTGTTTCCATTCCATATACGCAAACCATCGTGAAAGTTTTGAGGATCGGTGCTGCGGATTTCAGAATCAATAATACTTAGGGGGCTAGCCACAAAGAGGAAGGCTTGCGGAGCTATTTCGAGGGCACCATTTTGAATAAGTACTTCATCGAAGATGTCTTGATCGGCATCTTTGAAAATAGTCTCTTTACGTATTTCAAGGAGGGTTTGATTTTTAAAGCTAGGATCCGTGCCTACTAATCTGAGTTTCGCGCCCGCTTCAATATTAAGGTAGTTGGCAATATCGCGCACTGAGTTTCCAGTGGTAGGGTCGGTGATCCAGGGGATATCTTGGTCGAAGATGAGTTTGCCGTTGGAATTAACAGAAATTATTGCACCCGCCTTTACCGTTAATTTACCTTTAATAAGTAGGGAAGAACCATTTTGATTGAAGCTTAGGTTCGCAGCAGATTCGTATATAAGCTCTCCACCCTCTTCAACTATGATTTCGGCATTGTTTAGGACTACATTATCCGCTAATTTAAGCGTTCCGCCATTTTGGATAAAAATTTTTGATCCAGGATGTATGATTAGGTTTCCACCGGAGTTAAGGTTTACGCTGGCTCCCCCTTGGATATATAAGTAAGCCTTATTGAAACTACCGTTATTATCGCCTAATTGTAAGGTACCACCATTATTAATGTTGATAGTTTTTGTAGGGTTGCAGGAGCTGCCTAGTAAAACTCGACTTAAGCTACCTTGTGGTGGAGTACTATTCGATGGATTGCCATCGTAGATTTTCCTGTTAGCGTTGAGGTATAATATGCCCCCTTGGTTAATGTCAATCCCTGCTAAGTTGGAGTTTTCAAAAGGATTGTTCCAAGCTTTCGTTAGGGTATTGCCATTGCTTTGGCCTAAGGTATTTTCTCCGTTACGGATTTCTTTGAGAAGCCATGTCATGTTTTTATTGGTTGTTTTAACATGACCTTCGCTAATTGCATTTTTTGCTGCGATATAAGAGTCAAAATGTGTTTGATTAGACTCAAGTGGTCCATATTCAGAGATACTATTTTTTATATTGTAGTTCCAATTTGGATCATTAACATTTAAAGCTGAAACAGAGGGAATGAAAACAGATTGACTTTGAGCTAAACTAACATTGGTGTTGCAGCCATGATGACCTAGTTGAAATACAAGGCTACCTCTAATATCGGTCATATCATCTCTTAAGGAGGAAGGCGCATTATAGATATTTTGCATGTTTTTGACCTTAAAATAGTATTGATCTGCTCCTTTGGTGTTGAGGATTGCAACGTTTTCATGAGCTGCACCCTCGGCATATAGCTCAAAGCGGTTGTCAAACGAATTGCAATTATCATTATAGTGTATGAAATTGCTGCCGGCCGAGTATTCAGGGCTACCGGTGTTGTTGCCATTTAAAATTGCAATATTTCTGCAATTTTTAGGATAGGAGCCCAGAGATTGTAGTTCCTGCATTAGTTGAGTCCTTTCCGGGTTGGGCGCCAATTGGTTTTGGAAGTTGTAGGTTCTGTAAACAGAAGAATTTGTTGTATTGCTTCGGAAGTCTTGATTAGCTCGCCAGATATGGTAGTTTAACAGTTGCTTGGGAGCAGGTTTGTGTAAACTGAGGTATTGACTTAATGCGGTGGAATTACCTGCTTGATAGCTCATGTACTCCAAGAAGCATTGAATTGCAATGGGGATATGCGCACCTTTCCAAGGGCTATCTAGAGATACATTTAATCGCACGCAATGGGGCATATTGTTTTGTTCCATATAGGATAATGCGTAGCGAACTACTTGCCCGCCCATACTAGCGCCGATGATAACATTGGGTTCGTTACCGATTTTGTTTTGATTGATGCGGTTAATAAGCTCAACTAAGAGGAAAGCATTGCGTTGAATATAGTCAGCGCCATCTTTAAAATCTAACATTATGATATCGTAGCCTTCTTGAGACAAACTGTCTAAATATGGTGTCGCAGCAGAAAACAAGCCTTCATCGTTACAGCCCCACAACTGAGGCCAGCCTGTTTGTCCTAATTGAGGATAATTGGAATAAGCGTTAAAGGAAGCAGCGCTGCTATACTGCATCAATTCTTTAAGGTCTAAGCCTTCTACAAAAATGAGTGGTTTTACAAAAGTAGTTGGATTAGCACCCGCTCCGTTCCGGTATTTAACGTAAGCCTTGCCTTGTGCCTTCTGTCCATAAAAAGGGATGCTTGCTTTGAAGAGATGTTTTATGGTGCGTGAAAAGGTTTGCATGCTGTTGCCCGTTCTTACCGAAATACTTTCGGTAATACTAGGCCAAGGTGGCAGTTGTGCTTGGGGAAAGGTGCAAGCGGTAGAGGTCTTCCAGCTAAGGTTGGAGTATAGTGTTTTGCCGGTAATATTCCATTTAAGTTGAATATGTTTTTCAACGCCACCTTCACCACTGTAATAAACCGGTAAGGGAATATCCAAGTTGAGGCTACGAAAGCCTAGGCCATCATCTAAGTCTATTTCAATACTTAAAACGGAATCGCCAGCTAAGTGCGAGTTTATAAATAGAAGTAATTCTGGCAGTACCACAAAAAATGTGTCATTAATAGGAACCTCATCCGCGTGAACACCTGCCAACCATAGTTCCTGGTCTTCAAAGGGGTTTAGGGTGGAGTCGCTTAATACGAATTGTCCATTTTGTAAAGCAATATCACCATTTGCAAAGGCTCCGCTTTTAACCTTCTGGTATTTAAAGTTGAAGGCCATAATGGGCAAAGCATCATATCCCAGCTCGTAATTTTTATAAAGGTCCAGCATTCTAGCAAGGGGTATAAAGGAGCTACTATCAATAGCGGAATGTTTGATGTCCCAATAGGCCTGCAAGGCATCCCCAGAAGTAGATTCTGCAGCATCGCTTGCTCCTTGGTACAAACTGAGATTTAGATTGGGATTAGAGCGATCCCAAAGTACCTTTGAGTGGAGATCGGGATGGTTTTCTAATTGCTGAAAAGGGTTAGGCCCTAAAAGACTATCAGAAACTTGATAGAGTAAGTGATCATATTGAGCTTGACTCAATTGAATGCTTCCGAAATACATAAGGAGCATTAAAAATAAGGTATATTTGGTTTTCATAGGAAAAAAATTAAGGTTAATTATGGATGCAGTTTTTCTAGAGAGCTCCAAAAGAAGCCTCTAAAAAAGAAGTATTTATACTTTTTTTGTTGTTAAAATTCAATTGTGACTTCCACAGTATCCTGCCCAATGGTGTTAGCATAATATTGGACTGTTGATTGAATACCATCTTTTATTCGAAAGCAACTAATTTCAATTTTTCTATTTCCGAGGGCAGGTGAATAATAAACATTGTTACTAGATGAGAAATAGCCATAGTTTCCACCAAGGATGGTGTTGATTCTAATGTAATCATTCCCTAATGTTTTACTAATATTCATTTTAATCCAACTATATGGGATTAAGGGTAGGGATATATTCTGTTTTTTTCCTCTGGAAATATTAGGCTTTAGTCTTTGAGAAGTTTCAGTCTCAAAATGCTTTTCTGCATGGGCGATAACATAGTATTCTTGGTATTGAGGTAAATTCCCAGATACTTTGAATTCTCCATCCGAATTGGTTCTGGTAGAATCTACATAATATCGTGTTTCCCCAAAGACTGCTGGATCCCACCATTCAAGACTAACTAGCGCATTGGCAATCGGGTCTGAAGTACCTTCAGTATAAACAACGCCGCTCACCTCTGTATAAGATGATTCTTCCTTTTCACAGGAATAAAATAATACTGAAAGTGCAAAAAGAGCGAATAGATTTAGTTTCATGATGGTTTTATTAAAAGGTTATTAAAGTGTATTTGATTAAAGGATTAAGTTCCTTCGATAAAAGTGCGAAATACACTTCAGCTGGCGCTGTCAGATTCTGTCGTGAAAGGCACTGATTTTGACAGATGACGCAGGGTGGATTTAGCGATTATTATAAGGCTTGGTAAGACAAGATTTTGGTTTAGAGTGTTTTAGAATTTCGGGAATTCTAAAAAAACGCAGCTTAAAATTTGATGTCTGGGTAAAGCACGGTTAATAGATCATACCCTTTTTCTCTAGGGTGGGTGGAGGTGTCTCAGATTTGGTTTCATGGTGTTTTGTTTAATTGGTGGGTCTAAAGTAGAAAAGTGATTTTCATCTAACCGTTTTTAAACACTTAAGGATAAATGGGTTATGATAATTTTTTAGCCTATTGGCTGGCTGACCAATTGTAATGCGGCGAAAAAGTGGGATAGAATGAAGGGAAAGCAGAGCAAGGATAGAGGAAAGAGTAGTAATTAGCTTAAGACGATAAATTGAGGTCTGTAAGCTGTGTGAATGATGCCATTCAGGTTAAGAAGAGAAAGAAAGAGGTGGCTTCGTGAGATATGTATTAATGGAGTTTTAATACCGGGTAGAGAAATGTTGTTTGGTTTATTTCTGAGAATATTACTTTCAAGTTTTGATCAATTATTTGGGCTGCTTTAGTCGCGAAAATAAAGAGTGATAATACAAGGAGGTTTTTCGGAACAAAAATTTTTAAAACTCGACATAGTAAGTTAAAGTGTCAAAGCGAGGTATGTAAAGTGTGTCGAGCTTCAGCTCCACTAGCACGCCGTTTTGTTTTATTGCATGTCCAATTAGATAGTCTGTACCACATGGGAATTTGGAAGTATAGGTTTTGTTTAAATCTTGTCCATTCCAAGAAATGACCCCAAGTGTATCGTATGGAGTAAATCTTATTTCAGTATTTCCAGCAAAATGATGAACCTGCTTAAAATGATATTTAACATAGCCAATTGGCGGCAGTCGAATATCTACGTGGTTTATTTCTCCGTAACCGTCATCTTGCACAGATTGACGACCACTGGTAGGTTTAGGGTATTCGGCTGCCCAATTACCAATATTTTCATTAGGCAGGTAGTTCTTTGCCGTGGCCCATATTTCTATACAAGGGTATTGCTTGTTATTGTATTTAAATTGATAAGAGCCATCAGCAACAGTTATAGCGCTATCGGCTAAAATCCAGCTAGCACCATCGGTTAGATAGACTTTGCCTCCTGTAATGGGCTTGGAGTTCGAAGCGTCTAATAGTCTTCCTTTTACAGTGCTTATATCCGTTGCGGAATTTGGGTTTTTATTGCAGGAAATAATCAGAAACCCGACAAGGATTAGGAGAATTTGATTTTCATAGATAGATTATTAAAAGCTTAAATACACATCAACTGTGTCGTGGCCAATGGTTTGTGCGGTAATTCGTTCTCTTTCCTGAAGGCCATTTTTATATTTGAATAAGACCAATTCTACCTCACTGTTGCCTAAAACAGGACTAGAAATAATAGTCGTATCGGTCGTAATAGAATAGGTCCGAGTTGAACCTAAAGGTGAACCTATCCCTAAATTATGGTACTGCCCCGTTTTCGTAATATGCATACGCAGCCAGGCATAAGGGATAAGGTCGAGGTTAAGGGTTTGAGATCTACCACGCTTAACATTAGCATCCATAGTGAGCTCTCCACCGGGGTAATAAGGTTGTCCAGAAGCAAATACATGGAGATTGGCATCGGGGGCATCGGCATTTACGGTGAAACTGCCGTTTTTATCAGTCCTGGCCGAATCTAAGTAGTAAACCTCGGCGCCATAGGTTTTTGGTATGCGCCATTGAAATTCAACTAAGGCATTGGCAACTGTTTTCGTGTTATTTGTGCCTTGTTGGAAAACGATACCGGTGACTTCAGTATAAGATGATTCTTCCTTCTGACAGGAAGTGAAATAGATCGAGAAGGCTAGCATGGCGAAGAGATTTAGCTTCATAAGGATCGGTTTCGGTTAAGGTCTACGAAGTTATACTACTTAAAATGAATTTTACTGCTTTAAACGTTTAACAATTAATTCATTGGAATTCAATGGTGATTCGGTGGGGAGAAGAGGATTTGGAGCGCAGATTTTCGCGGATTGGGCGGATGGTCACAGATTTGGATTTCGTTGCGGCGGGTGTTTTGTGTTTTACCACAAATTTCACGGAGGAGGCACAAAGAGCACGGAGGGGGATTGGTTAAGGTGGATGTATTCGATTTTTAAGGGTTTAGATGCTGAAACGAGTTCAGCATGACGGTAGAGTGCGAGTGTTGCGGGGTTCTTCGAGAATGTTTTGGAAGGACGGTCACCTCGAACTGGTTTCAGGGTCTCTTTTGATGGATATTGTTTTACCACAAAGTTCACGGAGGAGGCACAAAGGGTTGTAGTTAAGATTTGGTGGTTTGGGTAGGAAGTGATTCAATTGGAATTCGGTGGAAAGAAGAGGATTGTGCGGGAGGGAAATTCGGTCGAAGTTGAACTGTTTCATGCAAGACTCAAAATGGGTTGCGGGAGGGCTGGAGCGCGGGTTTTCGCAGATTGAGCGGATGGTAACGGATTGGATTTCGTTGCGGCGGGTATTTTGTTTTTAAGCACAAAGTTCACGAAGAGGGCACAAATGGCACGGAGGGGGATTGGTTAAGGTAGATGTTTTCGATTTTTAAGGGATTA
>TARA_R110002050_G_scaffold105013_2_pt1 | contig 13427 bp, 10 predicted proteins | sample TARA_R110002050 | Tara Oceans TARA_R110002050 (sample SAMEA4396988) | marine metagenome | biome: Polar Biome; feature: [DCM] deep chlorophyll maximum layer (ENVO:01000326); material: water (ENVO:00002006), including particulate matter (ENVO:01000060) such as... | depth 25 m
TTTATTATTCTCGCCACCAATTCACAAATGTTTACTTCATTACGAGCGCAATGAAATGTAGCGTGGTAATCTTTTTAATTTTTATTTCTGACTTTATTTTTCAAAAAACGGACTGCCATTTTACGCAAAAATCGTGATTCGGAATGACTATGTATTATTAATTATCAATTATTTTAATGCCTTGTTTGTTAATTTTAGAAACATGTATATCGAAATCTAAACTCGTTTTAGAATAAATATCATTCATTGCTTGTTTTACATTTTTAGCAGTTTCAAGACCTTTACTTAAAGTAAAAATTGAAGGTCCAGAGCCGGAAATTCCAGCGCCTAAAGCACCTGCTTGTAATGAGGCATATTTCACTTCCTTAAAATAAGGAATTAACTGATTTCTATACGGTTCTACAATAACATCATGAAGTGAGCTTTCAATTAAAGGATAATCACTTGTGTGTAATGCATGTATTAAACTTCCAAAATTTGCCCATTGTGCAATGGCGTCACTTAAAGGAATGTTTTGCGGTAAAATAGCCCTAGCTTCAGAGGTCTTAATTTCAATCTGTGGATGAATAATCGTTGCGTATAAATCATCGGGACTAGGTATTTCCAATATTTGCAACGGAGATAAACTCTTCACTAAGGTAAATCCTCCAAACATAGCAGGAGCGAGGTTATCGGCATGTTCACATTTACTGGCTAAGGCTTCACCTTTTATGGCAAATGCTGTTAATTCGGTTTTATTAAAAGGTCTTCCAAGAAGTTCATTCATGCCAAAAACACTTCCGACAGCGCTAGCAGCACTACTGCCAATACCACTTCCTGGTTTGATATTTTTATAGATTTCAATTTCAAATCCGCAATCTGGTTTAGCAGCTTCATACATGGCTAATGCAGAAACGCCAGCCACATTTAACTCAGCTTCAAAAGGCAAATCGAACCCTTCAATTTTAGTAATGTAAATACCTTTCTTATCGGTTTTTCTAATAATCATTTCATCACCAACACTATCTAAGCAGAAGCCTAAAACATCGAAACCACAAGAAACATTAGCAACTGTAGCGGGTGAAAATAGTTTTATTTCATTCATATTATACAGACAAAAGACAATAGAGAAAAGAAAATAGACAATTTTTAGTGTCTTAGTTCTCTTTTCTATATTCTCTTCTCTTTAAATTAATTATTTCCAACTCTAATAATATCCGCAAATAGCCCCGAAGCCGTTACATCGGCACCTGCGCCAGCGCCTTTAATAATCATAGGTTGTTCTTTATAGCGTTGCGTGTAAAACATCACAATATTGTCTTTTCCTTCTAAATTATAAAAAGGGTGATCGCTCGGAATTTCCTGCAAACTAACGCTTGCTTTTCCATTATTAAATTGGGCTACATATTTTAACTGACATCCTTTTGCTTTCGCGGAAGCATATAAACTTTGATAATGCGCTTCGTCTGAAATTAAGGTTTGATAAAAATCATCAACTGAATCACTTTTCATTCCAGATTCAGATAAAAACGGTGTGTTTTCAATATCTTCTAAATTCATTTCAATACCACTTTCTCTAGCAAGAATTAATATTTTTCTGGCCACATCAACACCACTTAAGTCAATTCTCGGATCTGGTTCTGTGTAACCTTCGGCAGCAGCTTGTTTAACGACATCGTAAAACTTAGTAGTATCATTAAAATTATTAAAAACAAAATTTAAACTACCCGATAAAACCGCATGAATAGAGGTTACTTTATCACCCGAAGTAATTAAATTATTAAGCGTATCTATTATTGGTAATCCGGCACCAACATTGGTTTCAAACAAGTAAGGCGCATTATATTTTAAAGATAAATCTTTTAATAATTTATAATTTTCGAAGTTGCTAGAACATGCAATTTTGTTACATGCCACCACGCCAATACTTTGTCTTAAATATTTTGCATAAAAGTCAGCTACATCTCTATTAGCAGTTACATCTACAAAAATGCTGTTGCGTAAGTTCATCGCCTTTGTACTTTCAAAAAATCCTTCTAAGCTAGCTACTTCGCCTTCATTTAATAGTATTTTCCAGTTTTTTAAATCGATGCCTTCTTCATCAAAAAGCATTTTTCTGGAATTTGATAATCCCACAATGCGTAAGTTAATTTTTAAGTTTTCCTTTAAATATTTGCGCTGTTGCTTAATTTGCTCAACTAATTTTTCTCCAACATTACCAACACCAGTAATAAATACATTGAGCTGTTTTGTTTTAGTTTCAAAAAACTGCTCGTGCAAGGTGTTTAGTGCTTTCTTTACATCGCTTTCAGCAATCACAGCTGAAATATTTTTTTCGGAAGCGCCTTGAGCAATCGCTCGTATGTTAATATTATTTTTTCCTAAGGAGCTAAACATTTTACCACTTATTCCTTGATGATTTTTCATATTATCACCCACCAAAGCAATAATAGAAAGGTCTTTTTCTATGATTATCGGGTCGATTTTATGCAAAGCAATTTCATTTTCAAAAGCAGTATCAATAGCGAATTTGGCAATCTCAGCTTCTTTTTCGTCAATTCCCAAGCAAATAGAATGCTCTGAAGACGCCTGCGTTATCATAATAATATTAATTTTTTCCTGAGATAAAATTTCAAACAAACGTTTAGAAAACCCAGGAATACCGACCATACCGCTTCCTTGTAATGTAAGCAACGCTATATTCGAAATGTTACTAATTCCTTTAACAGCCTGAGTAGAACCTGTTTTATCATTAGAAATAATAGTTCCAACGGCATCTGGCTCTAAGGTATTTTTTATATGAATAGGAATGTTGAGATTTAAAACAGGTTGTACGGTTGGTGGATATAATACTTTGGCACCAAAATGTGATAATTCCATCGCTTCTTGATACGATATTTTTTCAATAGGGTAGGCCTGTTTTACTAATTTCGGATTGGTTGTAAACATTCCGCTTACATCGGTCCAAATTTCTAATTGTTCCACTTGCAAAGCCGCTGCAACGATTGCCGCTGTAAAATCCGATCCACCACGACCTAAGGTTGTTTGCTCGCCCGCAACAGACATAGATACAAAGCCAGGCAAAATCGTGATTTGTTGGGATGCTGTTTTGAAATATGATTGGATATTGGCATTCGTGATAGGGTAATTAACTTCAGCTTTTGTAAAATTAGAGTTAGTAATCATCAACTCTTGAGAATTTTTACGATCTGCAGATAATCCACGATTTTTCATGGTTTCAGCAATAATAAACGATGATAATAACTCACCAAAACTCACCAATTTATCTGATGTTTTTGGAGATAGTTCATTGATTAAATAAATGCCATCTAACAAACTTTTAAGCTCGCTTAATTTAGAATCTACATAATCAATTATAGCTGCACTTTTATGAGGATTTAATTCATTTATAATATTGAAATGAATCTCTTTAATGGTGTTAAATGCATCTTCATACCCAATATCTTTATTTTTTGCCTGATTTCCTGCTAAAAGTAATTTATCTGTAATGCCGCCAACCGCAGAAACAACGCAGACCACAGTATCTTTCTTAGAGTAATTTTCTAAAATATTGATAACATTATTTATGTTTTTTGAAGAACCTACCGAAGTTCCTCCAAATTTTAAAACTTTCATGTGTTTAGATTTAAAGTTTTCAATTCCGACATATAACATCTATTTATGGTGTGTTGATGTTTCATGTTTTAATGAATTGATAATCAAAAAAATAATTAGTGTTTTTGTAATTGTTAAAATTACAAAGATAGCCTGAAGAATATATAATTAGCAACCCCAAAGGGTCGTAGTAATTGTAGTTGTACCAAAAACAGTAGCATTTCCTTTTGAAAAAAAAGAAATAACAGACGCTATATTTTGGTTTAAAAGATTCATTAAGTCAACAATAATATAACTCAAATGTATTACTTTTAAGCTTATAAAAAAACAAAACTTTTCTTTTTACAGTATTCTTATTTAGTGCCATTTTTCGTTAAAAAAAAATGACAAAAGTAATTAAGAAATGAAAAATCAATAATCAATTAAATGAAGATATTTTCTAAAGAACAAATTTACGAAGGTGATAAAATAACTACAGAACGTCAGAACATAAGTTCAACAGATTTAATGGAACGTGCTGGTGAACAAATTTTTAATTGGATGCATTTACGAATGCAAGGCGCTCAGGTACCCATTCATGTGTTTTGTGGTATTGGAAATAATGGAGGTGATGGACTTGTTTTAGCCAGACATTTAATTTTAGAAGGCTACAACGTACAAACTTATATTGTTAATTATAGTGATAAGCGTTCTAAAGACTTTTTGATTAATTATGATAGAATTAAAACGGTTTCAAATGATTGGCCAGTTCTTTTAAAATCTTCGGATGACTTTCCAGATATAAAGCAGGACGACATTATCGTTGACGCTGTTTTTGGTATTGGTTTAAATAGGCCAGTTATCGATTGGGTCCAGGAGTTATTTAAACATTTCAAAGTTTCAAAAGCATTTACCTTGTCAATAGACATTCCCTCAGGCTTGTATCTTGATAAAGCCCCTGAACATGAGAATGCTATTGTATGGTCTTCATACACTCTAAGTTTCACCTCCCCAAAACTAGTATTATTATTGCCTGAAACAGCAAAATTCTCAGTTCAATGGGAAGTGTTGGATATAGGATTAGATTCTGAATTTTTACTTCAAACAAAAACAGATATAAATGTTATAGGAAAATTAGAGGTCTTGCCAATGTATCAAACAAGAGAGCAATTTGCTCATAAAGGGCATTTTGGACATAGTTTAATTATTGGTGGAAGTTATGGTAAAATTGGAGCTGTTATTTTAGCTAGCAGGGCGTCTTTATGTGTTGGGTCTGGTTTGGTAACCGCTTACACTCCAAAATGTGGTTATATACCTTTGCAAACATCGTTTCCAGAGGCTATGGTAATTACAGATAGTAGTGAAGAATTTATATCGGACATTAAATTTGATATAAAACCTACAGTTATAGCGTTTGGAATAGGAGTAGGGACACATCCAAAAACTATTTCTGCTTTTGAAAATTTTTTAAAAACAAACAAGACACCATTAGTCATAGATGCTGATGGAATTAATATTCTTTCAAAAAATGAAGCATTACTAAAATTGTTGCCAAAGCAAACAGTATTGACTCCACATCCAAAAGAGTTAGAACGCTTGGTGGGTAAATGGAATGATGATTTTGATAAAATAGAAAAAGTTAAAGTCTTTTCTAAAAAACACAATGTTATTGTTGTTATTAAAGGAGCTTACACTATAACCGTTTATGATGACATTCTTTATATCAATTCAACAGGAAATCCAGGTTTAGCTACTGCTGGCAGCGGAGATGCGTTAACAGGAATTGTAACAGGTTTAATTGCACAAGGATATGATGCCTTAACAGCTACAATTTTTGGAGTGTATTTGCATGGAAAGTCTGCCGATATAGCAGTAGAAGATTATGGTTATCAAAGTTTAATAGCTAGTCATGTTATAGAGTATTTAGGTGCTGCTTATTTAGATTTATTTAAACAACCAGAACCAGTAGTTGAAGTTGAACCTGACAAAAATGAATAAAAAAAAGCTGCCGAGGGCAGCTTTCTTATAATTATTTGATAGCTTAAATATTTAAACTATCAAATAATTCTATAAGTTTTAAACTAGATGGTCTTGGAGCATCAGCGTTTACGATGTTGCCATCAGGATCAATTAATAAAAATCTAGGAATTCCGTTAATTTTATAATCTCTAACAAACTCTGATTTCCATCCTTCAGGAGCAAATAATTGTATCCCAGCTAACTCTTTATCTTTTACCATCGCTTTCCAGTCTTCTCTGGCTTTATTCCAAGAACCACCGTGTGTTCTATCATCATCAATAGAAATACTAACAAACTGGATATTTTTACCATGATAGGTTGCTTCAACTTTTTTCAACGAAGGAATTTCCGCTTTGCACGGTCCGCACCAGGTAGCCCAAACATCAACATAAACATATTTTCCAGCTAAGTCTTTAAGAGATGTTGTAGTACCATCAATATTTTCATAATTTTCAAAAACAGGAGAGGGGTCGCCCTTTGCCAATTCTTTTCTTAAAGTTATTGCTTCAGAAAAATATTTTTTGTACATATTTAACATCGGATCTAAACTGCTATTAGATCTATTTGTTAAAAATGTATCGATATCTTTTTTACTGTTATAAAACTCACTAAGTTGACTTTTAATAGATTCCATTTCTTTATTTAAACCTTCTAAATCGAGACTGGCAAGCTTATCTTGGTCTAATAATTTTTCTTCTAATAATGCTTTTTCCGCTAAGAAATTACTATTTTCAGAACCTTCTCCTGTAAACTTAATGGATTCATCAAACTTTTCTGTGTCTAAAGAAAGATTAATATCATATCCATTTTTAAGGAATAAATTGGTTGATTCATTGCCATCAAAAAGATTATAAACTCCTGTTTCAACTTTTAAAGTATCTTTAAAAGTACCATCTGCATTTACAGGAATAGTTTTTGAAAACGTGCGGCTTCTCAAAACGAGAGAGTCACTATTTTTGTTAGTGATTTTTCCTGAAATTGACACATAATCTCTAGTTTCTTTTTTGCAGGCCATTAGTGCTAATGCACTTAGTAGAATTATTGTTTTTTTCATCATAAAATTTTAGTGCTGTAATGTAGAAAAATTAAATTTTTTAGGTGAATGTTTTAAGAATTATTAACATTTATAAATGTTTCACAGTAGTTGTTACTGACATATTTTTTAATTAGAGTTCATAAACCAATTCTGAATAATCAAGTGTTTTAGCAATAATTTTTAAGTTTAACAATTGATTTTGGATATCCAGAATTGTTTGTTTATCTATAATAGTTTGAGACCATTCTGTAATTTGTAACCAATCTTTAACATCTTCAATATTTTGTTCATATCGGTTTGCAATGGTTCTATCAATACTAGGAATCTCCTTGAATTCTGAAGTCGTATTATTTACAATATTTAAAATAGACTTAACATCCTCTTCGTTACTTTCAAGAAACTCTTCTCTTACAGCGATTACAAAGCAAGGCCAAGGTGTTGGACAATTTCCTATTCGTCTAAAAATTTCATTATCTACTAAAGGTTTTGTGGTGAATTTTTCCCACATAAAATAATCAGCAGTGCCATTGGTTAAGCCTTTAATAGCTCCATCTAAATCTTTAATAACCTCAAATTGAAGGTCTTTTTCTAAATTCCAGTTATTATTTTTGGCATTAATGTAGGCCATTAAATGCGAGCCAGATCCATATCTACTAATAGCAGCTTTAGTACCTTTTAAGACGTTAATAGTTTTATATGGAGAATCATGAGCAACGTGAACACCCCAAACCAACGGAGATTGCACAAAAGTTTGAACTATTTTGCTTTTATTTCCCTCTATAATATCTTTAATGATACCTTCTGTAAGAATAACAGCAATGTCGATATTGCTATTACGAAGTGCTTTGCACATATCGCCTGTACCTCCTGGATAATCATGCCACCGCAAATTAATTCCTTTGTTTTTGTACTCACCATTTTTGAGAGTTAAATACCAAGCCAAATTAAAGTGTTCTGGCACACCTCCTATATTGATTTTTTTCATGAAGTATTTTCTTAGATCCTTTCTAAGGCGTATGTAATAAGATTTTCGACTGCTAAACCAGGATTTTTACTAAATGTTCCGTTAGCTCTGTTAGCAATAATAGCATTTAGAGATAGCGCTTTATGGCCTAATAATTTTGAAAGTCCATAGATAACAGAGGTTTCCATTTCAAGGTTAGTAACCCGAAATCCTTTAAAGTTAAACGTATCGATTTTATGATTTAATTGAGGGTCTTGCAAAGGTAATCGTAAAACACGTCCTTGTGGACCATAAAAGCCGCCAGCCGTTGCTGTCATCCCTTTAAAAACAGAATCACTGTAAAACTTTTTTTCTAAGTCACTGCTATTTTCAATAATAAGAGGTCTCCCTTTATCCGAATTCCAGTTTGTGTGTTTAACAAAAGCATTTTCAATATCCGGATTAGAAACTGGATTTATTTGATAGGCGTGCAACATAGCATTTAAATCAAGACCATGTGTACTCATTACAAAGGCATCTACAGGGATATCGGTTTGTAACGAACCTGACGTACCAATTCTTAATATATTTAAACTGGTTAGGGTTTTCTTAGGCTGTCTGGTGTTTAAATCTATATTGACTAAAGCATCTAATTCATTAAGAACAATATCTATATTATCGGGGCCTATGCCTGTTGATATAACTGTTATTCTTTTACCTTTATAAGTTCCTGTTTGAGATTTGAATTCTCGTTTTTGAATTTTAAATTCTATGCTATCAAAATGTTTAGTTATTTTTTCAACGCGATCTTGGTCGCCAACAAATATGACGTTTTCAGCAATATTTTCAGGTTTTAAATTCAAATGATAAATACTACCATTTGGATTTAAAATAAGTTCTGATTCTTTAATTATCATTTAATATAGTTTTTACAAGTTTATTTTGTTTTTTGTTGAATTGAAAATCATAGATACTAATACCACCAAAAAACATATCATTATTGATTTTAGTAGAAAAATTATGTTGTCCAAGTAAGGCTTCATAACCCTCTCTGTTTAGAGATAAACTGTCATTCTCCTCAGAAATAAAAATACTTAGCATTTTAATAATTCTTGAAAACTGAAGATCTCCATAACCGTAGTAGCCTTGATAATTTAGGGCATAACCTAAAAGTTGATTTTTAGATTTTATATCCATATCTCTAACCATTTCCAATATGTTAGTTTCTAAAACATTAAGTCCTGTTACAGAGTCTGGAAAACGCTCTAAATGCGCTTTTAAACAATTGGTTAGGTATATGAAATTTGAACTTTTTACAATGTAAGGTCTTAAAAGATTGTGATCTTTGCCGCAATAAATATCCCAAATTGATAGTGCTAAATCGATATCTTCTGATGTCAGTTTTACTTTGTTGTTAAAATGCTTTTTAAGTTGGCTTTGAGAAAGTTCAGAGAGTCCCTTTAAAGTCTTTTCACCTTCAATTCTGCCACTGCAAACAAGAAAGAGGGGCAAATTAATTTTTTTTTGATGCAATAAGTTAATAACACCAATCATGTTCATATGACAAAACAAGTCATATTCAAACCAAAGAATAATTTCTGAATAGTTTTCAGGATGATTCAATAAATCAAATTCTTCTTTAATTTCTTCTATGTTTAAATCAATATCATAAAAAGAATTAAAAAAAGAGGTTCGTAGTTTTAGAAATTCATCAGAATTTATGTTAGCAATAGTAGGTCCTTCGCATAGCATTTCTTCCCATGTAAGTATATCTCCGCTAAATTCTAAATCTTTTAGAATAGAAGTTAAACTACTGCCGTTAGTAATATGAAGTGTTTTTTTTGACATAAATTAACCTCCAACACGCTTTACCCTAAACCCTTTATCTTTTAATAGTTGCATTATTTTATCTCGGTAATCACCTTGAATAATAATTTTGTCGTCTTTAAAACTTCCCCCAACACTTAAAGTCGTTTTTATGTCTTTGGCTAGTATTTTAAAATCTTCATTAGCGCCTGTGTAGCCTTCTATAATAGTAATAGGCTTACCTTTTCGCTTTTCATATTTACAAATTAAAGGGTTGTCTTGCATCCAGATTTTTGAGGATTCGCTTGTCTCTTCATCAGTAGTTTCTTCTATATGGTCGGGAAACAGGTTTTTTAACTGGTCTTGTAAATCCATTTAAAATTATTTTTTGATAAGTCCTAATTCTATTAAGCGTTCGGTTAAAAACTCTCCAGCAGTAATATCATCAAATGCTTTTGGGTTGTTTTTATCAATACAACCTTCTAAAACGTCTAATTTCATATCACTAATGGGATGCATAAAAAATGGAATGGAATACCGTGATGTTCCCCAAAGTTCTTTAGGCGGATTTATAACACGATGAATGGTAGATTTTAATTTATTGTTAGTGTGTCTAGACAGCATATCACCAACATTAATCATTAGTTCGTCGGGTTCAGCAATCGCATCAAGCCATTCGCCTTTATGGTTTTGCACTTGTAAACCACGACCTTGAGCACCCATTAAAAGGGTTATTAAATTAATATCTCCATGGGCAGCAGCACGAACAGCTTCTTTGGGTTCTTGGGTAATAGGAGGATAGTGAATAGGTCTTAATATGGAGTTTCCATTATGGATGTAATCATCAAAATAGGTTTCTTCTAATTTTAAATGTAACGCCAAGGCACGTAATACGTATTTGGCAGTTTTTTCAAGCATTTTAAAGGCTTCTTTACCAACAATATTAAATTGAGGTAATTCTTCTACTTCAACATTTTTTGGGTATTCAGCTTCAAGTTTTGGGTTGTTCTCAACGTATTGTCCGAAATGCCAAAATTCTTTTAAATCACCTTCTTTTTTACCTTTCGCACTTTCTTTACCGAATGAGACATAGCCTCTTTGCCCACCAATTCCAGGTATTTCGTATTTCTGTTTTGTCTCTAAAGGTAAATCGAAAAAATTTTTGACTTCTGAATATAAATTTTCAACTAATGTGTCGTCTAAAAAATGCCCTTTTAAAGCTACAAAACCTATGTCTTCGTAAGCTTTCCCTATTTCTTTTACAAACTGCTGTTTTTTAACGGGATCGTTAGAAATAAAATCGCTTAAATTAACACTAGGAATCACGTTCATGAGTATATTTTTTTAATAGTATAGATACAAATGTACAAAAACATTACAATGTTTAATCATTGTATTTATCTTAACTTTTCACTTCAAATAATCTATTTGTACTATATTTGATACTGTTTGAAAATCCATTATATGAGTGCATCAACATCATTAGAGAATATAGACTACAACAATGAAGGAATTGATAATGAAACGCTATTATCATTATACAAAAACCTTATAAAACCTAGGCTAATAGAAGAGAAAATGCTTATTTTATTACGTCAAGGAAAAATAAGCAAGTGGTTTTCAGGAATTGGTCAAGAAGCCATAGCTGTTGGTGTTACGATGGCTTTAGAAAAGAGCGATTATATTTTACCCATGCATAGAAATCTTGGTGTTTTTACATCACGAGAAATTCCTTTAAACCGTTTGTTTGCGCAATGGCAAGGAAAGTCTAGTGGCTTTACCAAAGGACGAGATAGAAGTTTTCATTTTGGCACACAAGATTACAAGATTGTTGGAATGATTTCTCATTTGGGGCCACAATTAGGAGTCGCCGATGGGATTGCTTTAGCTTCAAAATTAAAAAACAAAAATCAAGTAACGACTGTATTTACTGGTGAAGGAGGTACAAGTGAAGGCGATTTTCATGAGGCCTTAAATGTTGCTTCTGTTTGGCAATTACCAGTAATTTTTTGTGTTGAAAATAACGGGTATGGATTATCAACTCCAACATCCGAGCAGTACAACTGTGAGCACATAGCAGATAGAGCTAAGGGTTATGGAATGGAATCTTATATTGTTGATGGAAATAATATCCTTGAAGTATATTCTAAAATTAGAGAGCTTGCAGATAGTATTAGAAAAAATCCGCATCCTGTTTTAGTGGAATTTAAAACATTTAGGATGCATGGGCACGAAGAAGCAAGTGGAACTAAATATGTGCCTACTGACTTATTTGATTTTTGGGCTAAAAAAGATCCAGTTGAAAATTATCAATTTTACTTAAAAGAAAACGGACTTTTAACAGAAGAGATGGAAGTGACCATGAAAGCAGATATTGTTCATGAATTAAACGAAAATCTTCAAATTTCTTTTTCTGAAGAACAGATTATACCAAATAAAACTACTGAATTAAATGATGTGTACAAATCATTTGAATATCAAGAAGTTAAAGAAAATAAAGAAAAAAAAGAAGTGCGTTTTATTGATGCTATTTCTGAAGGTTTAAGACAAAGTATGGAGCGCCATGATGATTTGATTATTATGGGGCAAGACATAGCAGAATATGGCGGTGCATTTAAAATAACCGAAGGGTTTTTAGAACAATTCGGAAAAGAACGCATACGGAATACACCCATTTGTGAATCTGCTATTGTTGAAGTAGGGATGGGGCTGTCTATAGCAGGAATGAAGAGTGTAGTTGAAATGCAATTTGGAGATTTTGTGTCCTCAGGATTTAACCCCATTGTAAATTATTTAGCAAAATCTTATTACAGATGGGGACAACAGGCCGATGTAGTTATAAGAATGCCTTGCGGGGGTGGCGTGGCGGCTGGTCCGTTTCATTCGCAAACCAACGAAGCTTGGTTTACAAAGACACCGGGTTTAAAAGTGGTTTATCCCGCATTTCCTTATGATGCAAAAGGATTACTAACTACTGCAATTAACGACCCAAATCCAGTATTATTTTTTGAGCATAAAGCACTTTATAGAAATATTCGTCAAGAGGTTCCAACCAATTATTACACATTACCCTTAGGAAAAGCTGCCTTGCTAAGAGAGGGAAATGATGTGACTATAATTAGTTTTGGAGCAGCAGTGCATTGGGCTTTAGAAACCTTAGATGCTAATCAAGATATTAAAGCTGATGTTATTGATTTAAGAACATTGCAACCTCTGGATACAGAAACTATTTTTGTCTCTGTTAGAAAAACTGGAAGAGCCATTACACTTCAAGAAGATTCGTTATTTGGAGGTATAGCAAGTGACATTTCGGCACTTATTATGGAACATTGTTTTGAGTATCTTGATGCGCCTGTAAAACGTGTGGCAAGTTTGGAAACGCCTATTCCATTTATAAAACAGTTAGAAGACCAATATCTACCCAAAAATAGATTTGAAACGGAGCTAAAAAACTTATTAAGTTATTAGTTAACTAACTATTAATTAGTGTTTTAAACTGAAATTTTGTCAGTTTCCTATGAAATAATTTCAGTTATTTTTACTTGGTATTTTATTTGCTATATATAAGTTAAAATTGAATGTTTAACTTTAAAAATATTTAGTTATGAATACTTTAATTCCAACATTGAAAAATGGTAGTAAAAAAGACACTGATTTAGGTTTTAATTCTTTACCAAGTTTACCATCATGGTTTGACGATTTTCTTGGAAAGAGTTTTGGTAATGAATTCATGTCTAACTTTAACACAGGTATCACGTTGCCCGCAGTTAATGTTATTGATGAGGCAAATGACTTTGTAGTAGAAATGGCAGTGCCAGGATTAAATAAATCTGATTTTAATATTAATATTGATAATCATGTGTTATCCATAGGAGTTGAGAAAGAAACAAAACACAATGAATCTTCTGAAAATTATACAAGAAGAGAATTTGGTTATTCTTCATTTAAAAGAACGTTCTCTATTCCAGAATCTGTAGATGTAGAAAAAATATCTGCGACCTACAAAGATGGCATTATGAGAGTAGTATTGCCAAAACGAGACGAAGCAAA
>TARA_R110002050_G_scaffold116734_3_pt1 | contig 13424 bp, 13 predicted proteins | sample TARA_R110002050 | Tara Oceans TARA_R110002050 (sample SAMEA4396988) | marine metagenome | biome: Polar Biome; feature: [DCM] deep chlorophyll maximum layer (ENVO:01000326); material: water (ENVO:00002006), including particulate matter (ENVO:01000060) such as... | depth 25 m
TATTTTCTGACTTGCCCTTCATGTGCTTTAGTAGCGAATTGGATTGCTTTTTCTATTTGTTTCTTCATTATGTATACTATTATGCACTCTTAAGGACCAAAAGTCAAGCATTTTTATTCATTCTTTTCCTCATATTTTACCCTAGCAAGTATGTACTCTTTGACTAATTCTGAGCGTACAATATCTTCTGGGCCAAATTCTACTGTTCCAAAGGAGGGCATATCCTCTGCTATTTGTATAAACTTCTTAAGGCCTGATTTGTCATTGTTCTTGTATAAGTCTGTTTGTCTAAAATCTCCACAAAAGATTATCTTAGAGTTATGTCCAACCCTAGTCATTATAGAATTGATTTCCATGTCATTCATATTCTGACATTCGTCTACTACAATGATAGAATTATCTAATGTAATACCTCTTACAAAGGAGGTGCACATAAAGTATAACTTCTTTTGTTCCATAAGCCTGTCGTATGGCTTCTCTTTTTGTGAGAATAGTTCATCCATCATATTCTGATATGGTATAGAATAAACATCTATCTTTTCCCCATAGTCTCCTGGCAAGTGTCCTATTTCTCTGGAAGGAACTGCTGAACGAATTATAATTAATTTACTATATGGACCACCTCTACTCATAACATCTTCCATTGCTTTGTACATGGCGATAAAAGTCTTGCCCGTACCAGCAGAGCCATGTAACAATAACGCATCTTTGCGTTTGTACATTTGCCAGAATAAATTTTGTGTATTAGTGATTGGATCGAATCTTGCGAGATCCTTATCGGTGATTTTGAGTGGCGTTGATCGCCTTGTTGTGTGTTGTTTGTCTTGAACTAGCTGTAAGTTACGTCTAGCCATATATTGTTCTCCTGTTAGTTGAAAGTCTACGTAGCGGAATTACTACCCTAACATGATATAATTTAAACTGCTGATTTCTCCTTGGTTGATACTCCGTATAAATCTCCTACTTTCTTTTTAACTCCTTTAACTGTATCTCGAAGTTTAACATTAGTAGAATCCTTCTTCCCATAATCATCTGCTAATGCAGAATAAGGATTTGCGTCAGCTACTCTTGAGAGTACATCTTTAAATCCTCCTGGGGGTTTGGTTCTGTCGCCACCACGATGGCTACCTATAGACGGGGCTTTGGTTATTATTGAAGTGAGGTGTGGATTCTCATCTAGATATTTGAGTTTGTCTTCATATGACATCATCTCATCTTTAACTTCACCTGTTTCATTGTCTTGAAATGAATATATTGGCATACTTTAATTGACCTTTAATTCGATAGTCTCAATACTATCTATAATCTTATTTATAAGTTTTCTACCTGGGTGTCCTAGTAGATCAGAATTATATCCTTTTATTAAACAATCCTTAATATACATTGGGTCTAACTTGGTTAAGGTTTTTCTTGTATAGCCTATCTCTTTCCAGCCCCATGTATTGACACATAGTAAAGCTAAGTCTATTTCCCTATCCGTATAGAATGCCATCCTATAACCCTGTATTACTTTGGGGGCTGGATTTTGTTCTGGAAATTTAATTACTTTAGCCTTCATAATTTTATTTATAGCTCAAAGGACTTTTACTTTATATTTCTTTTGAAATTGGATACCATCCTGTACTGTATTAACCATAGGGTATCCTTTGATGTTTAAGCTAGTGTTTAATAACATAGGACACCCTGTAGATTTATAGAACTCATTTAGGAGCTTATATAAGCCTGAATGTTGGTTTTTGTTAACTGTTTGAACCCTAGACGTGCCGTCTTTGTGAATTATTGCAGGGTACTCGGAAGACTTAGTACACGTTATAACGTACTGCATATAAGGAGAAGAATCTACAGGCATATTAAATATAGATTTAGCATGTTCCTCCATTACAACAGGAGCAAACGGTCTAAACTCTTGTCTACGTTTAATAGCATTAACCTGATCCTTTACTTTATCTCCTCTGGGGTCTGCTAGTAATGATCTGTTTCCTAAAGCTCTTGGTCCAAACTCTGCTCTGCCATTTGCAACACCAACCATATTGCCTTGTAATAGTTCTTTCATAAGACCTTTCACAGGATACTTACCTTCTATATTATGTCCTAAGTATGGTCCTTGCCAATTAACATGTTTTTCTGAATCTGCTAGTATTGCTCCCATTGAGGAACCAGAGTCTCCAGGAGCTGGCATAATCCATACATCATCAAAATACTTTAATGCTAAATTATTTGCTACACAATTTAATGCACACCCTCCCATGATTACTAAGTTTCTATTACGAGGCAACATCTTCTTTGTCTTATATACTAACTTCTCAAACTCTTCTTCATATATTTTTTGAGCTGAGGCTGCAAAGTCATAATAGTCTTCTACGCCAGGTAGCCAACTACGACATCCTCTATGTAAATTTGTATCTAATAAAAGTTTCATTTCCTCATAATATTTGTCAGGGTCTCCGTAAGCAGACATGCCCATTAAAATGTATTCCTCTTCATTAGGTTTTAAATTACATCTTTGTGTAATAGCAGAGTAAAACAAACCTAACGATCTTGGATATACATCGCCCCATATTTTTGAAAGCCAGTGGCCTCCGTTCCATATACTTGTAGTTGTAAACTCTCCTATAGCATCTACAACAAGAACAGATGCTTGTTCAAAAGGACTTGTATAAAACCCTGCAGCTGCATGTGTTTTATGATGACTATGATATTTTATTTTTGTTCTTTTTAAATCGGGGTGTATGTTTAGTTTTTTCCAACCCTGTCCTGCATACAATCGTCTCATGTTTTTCATAAACTGATTTTCGTACCAATGAATTTCTGCAGGTTCGCCATACTCCAGTATAGCTTCTATCATGTTGTCAGGTATACTAGCATCGTTTTTTATACCACTATATCTTTCAGACTCAGAAGCAAACAGAATTTCGTGTTCGCGTTGGTCATCCTTAATAACAGTTATAGCTGCGTTATGGTTGTATGCTGATATGCCCCATTTAATCATAGATGAATGGATCTTTTTCTTCAGTTTCTTTTTGTGCAGCGTCTTGCTTTCGTTTCCATTCCTCGGTTAATTTTCTTTGCTTATAATCTGTATAAGGTTTCTTTAACCACGACCATAATTTCTTCATTTCCATTTCTCCAATATTTCTTTTATATCATCTGCAACACATTTGTGGCCTTCTTTGTTTAAGTGTCCCCATTTTGCTTTTACATTCTCGCCCTTTCTGATTGATTTGATGCCTTGATATGATAATCCTTTTTCTGTATTATGATTAAAGGTTACACCATCCTTCTCCTCAAGCATATCTACCATCTCTTTATTAGATAAATTTTTATCATAATCAAATCCAATTGATACGGTGTGTTCATTATTTCTCGGGTTAATACCAAACCTTTTGGTAAATTGAGAAGTTAAACATACCATAATAGTTTTTAATCCTTTTGCTTCTCTTAATTTTATAACATTTTCCATCCACCCAACAGCCTTAGCCATGTTAGCTGCAGGGTCATGATAATACTTATACCAATCTCTTATTTCTTGTTTGCCTGGTATATCTTTTAACTCTCCCTGTGTTGTGCCTGGGCGTCCCGGAGAAGATGTCTTTCCAGGTATAAAATGTTCTCCCCCTGGAAGAAACTTATAATAATTCTCAAACCAACGATCTAATTGTTGTATTGAAGAACCAACACCTACCTCATCTCTGTCTCTTAATGTAACTGCGTATCTAGGTTCTCCTGTAAATTGCCATATTAAAACGTCTGCACTATCCATACATTCATCATATCTAAAATTAGGGTCTCGTTCTTCTCCACAAAAAGATACCTCATTAAAGTTCCATTTCCAATTCTCATGCGAATCTCCGTGTATTGATTGCTCTTCTTTATAGACTGCAGGATAATATGCTTCTAAATGCCAGCTCTTTGCAAATTGTTTTTCTGGTATATAAACATCAGGCCAGCCTGGTCCGTGAGAATCCCAATACATACCGTCCATATTATTTGCCTTTATTTGTCTATGTAGGTTATAAACAAGATGTTGATAGTTTATTCCCGTGCCTCGTCTAGCAGCATTTATAACATTATAATCTGTTTGATCATGTAGTAATTGTGCATAACAATGTTGATCATTATACCACTGCCAATAAGGCAGAGCGTCCCAACGATGAGGGTTATGAGGAAATATTAAAGCATCATCTTTTTCAATTTTGTCTTTAATCATTTGTTTAATATCAGGCCGTTCTGCCCACGCAGGAACTAATTCTTCTCTAAAGTTGGTGTGCATGGTTTGATGCATTTCAGATTTTTTGTCTATAAAAGATTGGGTAGATTTCTTGTTTTCCATAGGTTTAAAATCAGGATCTTGTTTATAATCATAATAATTTTCTACTATTTCATAGTCACAACATTCTTCTCCCGTTGAAAAACTACAACCTATAACCATTAGTTTTTTATTTACAGACATATTCCGTTCTCCTTAAATCCTTTATATACTTCGGGGAAATTTTTTCTCCAATTCTCTTTTCTTATTATATCTAATTGTTCCATCTTATATATGAAGGAACCCTTCCAATGATTATATGCAAAGTCATCGGTATCTAAACATTTGAAATCAGGAGGAGTAGAATTTAAAAAGTTTATTACTCCTGCAAACTCTTTTGCAGGTGTTTCCCATCTTCTTTTTCCTTGAAAGTTTTCTTTTAACCAATTAATATGTTCATTGTACATGTTTGTTAATTCATTCTTCATTGGCCTAGGTAAATTTACAATGCTTAGCCATTTAGGATTATGTATTACATTAAGTCTAAAATCATATACATGGTCTATAATTTCTTCATGTAGTAAGTGCTTATGAAACTCTGTTATGTGAAATGCGTTTGTTATTCCTACTGTGCAAGCGGCATAAAAATTAGCGTTGGGTGCTCTTAGTTGCATTTGTCTTCTGTTTCTTACAACGTCGTCCCATACAGTACCTGATCTTATATATTCAGCTCTTTCTCCGTAAGCATCTAAGCTTGCACCTACTTCTACTCTTCCAAAGTGAGGCCACAAGTCTAACACATTTGTTTTTTTGTAAGACATTGTGCTAAAGTTTGTATTATATTTTATTGTAACTTCTTTTGCTCTACCCATTTCTATTAGTTTATTTAATATTCTATAATGTTCTTCCATTAACAACGGTTCTCCACCTGCAAAATATATTTCTTCTACTGTATCAAAATGAGGTTCCAGTTCCGTCCAAAGTTTTATTAATCTTTTATCACTTTGATCTGGCAAATCCTCAGGTAGGTTTCCTATTATAACTCCGCCTTCCTGTGCTTCCGGATTGTCTCCTCTTGTAATCTTATCTCTTCTGTTTTGTTCTTTGGCATCTTGATACCAACCAGTGCTTAATTGAGGACCACATGATCTACATTTGAAATTACAAACATTTGAAAATCTGAAATCCCAATATACTAAATCCATATCATCTACTGAACCGTCTTCTTTTGTATTAAGTAATTTATGGTAATGATGGGGGAATGATTTGTTTACACTACTTCGCAGAGATGATTGTCCATATTCTTCTGCCTTATAACAAGTATCACATGCTTTAGGTTTTTCATCATTCATCATCTGTTTTCTAATATTTTTCATTTCATCTTGATTAAAAACATCAGCCAGTGTATCTTCTTTTGTAGATCCTACTTTATGATTTGTAATACAACAAGGAAATACATCATGATTAGGCCATACATGTAAGTGAGTCCAAGGCAAAATACATTTTGTCCCCCAACCTTTTGGATTACTTGGTGCGTAGGCATCTAATAAATTAATTGTAGTAATTGGATCAGGAGGAAATAGTTTTATAAGATCTATTGTATTAGACATTGTGTTTCCTCAACATATCATTCCACTCTGGGAATGTTTTTTCAAAAGACTGATTTCGTATAATATCTAATGTTTGTGTATGTTTCATAAATCTATCTAAAGAATTTTTTCCTTCTTGCATCATCCAAGCTCTTAGTTGTTCGTTGGGAAACTTTTTTAATACCTCTTGTTTTACTTCTAAAGGCAAGTTTCTAATATCGTAATAATCAGGATCATTAACAAAATTTAATGATATATAATTTGTCTTGTTCTTGTAATACTCAAAATACTCTTTTAAGTAATACACATTTAACGTGGAGACAGTACACATCATATTAGTATCTACTTGTTCTAAACTAGATAACCATTCAAATGTTTTTAATACTTTTTCCCATTTAGATAAATGCCTTACATAACTATTCCTGTCTCCTACGTCATCTAAAGAAAGCATCATTTGTACTTTTCTAAAACCTTTCCAGGCTTCTTCGTACTCTTTATTTATTATTGTTACATTTGTGGAGTATACAATTTCTACATTTTTTGCTATGTCTAGTTCAACTAGTTTGTATAGGAAATCTTTATGCTTATCTACTAATAAAGGCTCACCACCATTAATGTATAACACTCTGAGATTTTTAACGTGTTGTAACAGACTATCCCAGAACTTAGAATCTAACGGCCAGTCCATTAAGTTTTGAGGTAGTATTAATCGCTCATCAAACTTTGCCTTCTGCCAATCTTTTTTCCAACGTGAACTAGATATGGGATTACATGTTCTACATGCTAAGTTACAATGATTACCTAAACGCAATTCTACAAATTCATAACTAACTTCTTTTAATGAGCCGTCTTCGTTTGTTATCTCATTGGCATCATCAATATTAAAGTTTAACTTTCTACTGTCTATTGTTCTTTTACTATCTTGTCCTGCGTCTTCTTTATCCCAACACCTTGTACATACTGAAGGGCGTGTACCTGCAAGCATTTGTAAACGAACATCATTAAAGTTATCGTTATTGTGTATATTATTAAAATCGTATTCTTCTGTGTGAAGATCTTTAAATTTATCTGGGTTGTCTTTAGCGTGTGAAGCGCCTAGTAATTGTTCGGCTTCACAACAAAGAGTAATAGCTCCATGTGGGTGTGTGGCTAAATGTGTCCAAGGTAAAGGACAGAAACTTTTAGATGCCATCCCACCACTCCTTTGCTGGTTCATTTAAGATGTCTCTAAATGTAAGTGATTGTTCTCGTATTTTTTCTAAGAATAATATTTGATTCTTTCCTCTCTTTAATCCTTCCTTGTAATCAGGGTATTCTTCGTCAAAACTTTTCCTTTTCATTAAACTCTTTAATGAATCAATGTATACCTGAGTCTTCCAAGTTTTTCTTGGTTCCATATATTCTATTAGTTCCTGGCAATATGGTACTAGAATAGATTTGGGTAATGCTGTTGGTGCTACTATTTTTGAAGGGTCAAATGCGTATGCGAATTTAAAATATGACTTAACATTCATAGTTGTTACTTGATCAAACATATCTTTTAAACCAAATAGTCCTGGCAATGTAAGTGTAACATCAAATACTATTGCATCGTCTCCATAACGATCTATTAAAAACATACCATCATAAAAGTTAGTTAAGAATTCATCCCACTTCAATCCTGTTCTTATATACTCTCCTATGTCTCCTATACCATCTATGCTAGCACAAATATTAACCTTCTTAAAATTATCTAACATGTTATATAAATCGTAATTTTTATATTTTGTTCTACTTAGGTTTGTATTATATCTAATTGTTACATCTTTAGATTGGCCACTATCTACTAGTTGTTGCATTATAGTCCAATGTCTTTCCCACATCAGAGGCTCTCCACCTACCCAATATATTTCTTCTATTACGCCTTGATCTACTGCAGCTTGTAATTCTTCTTCTAATACTTCTACTTGGAAGTTAGATATTTTTCTTCTTGTATTAGGCTGTAACCAAGCATCTGTTACAATAAGATGTTTTTTGTTTTCTGCCTCCCAAGATGAGGATAGTTGATCACCACACATTCTACATTTGAAGTTACATAAGTTAGACAAACGATAATCATAGGATATAGGAACCATTGTAGTATGGCCTGTTTCATCTGTAGTATCTAATATGTCTTGTATTTTGTGAGGGAATAATGTTTCTGTAAAATACTTTCTATATGTGTGCAAATTCAATACGTTGTCGTTACATACTACACATTGTGGTATTGCTTCTCCTGCTAACATACGTTTTCGTATGTCTTTCATGTAGTCACTATTCCAATGTTCTTCTAATGAAACAGGAGCAAAGTCTGTTCCTCCGCCACCCGAATCTAAATATTGTTTTGTAAACTTTGCGTCCTCTCTACTTGCACAGCATAATCTACGTTCGCCTTGTGGGCTAACATAAGTATGGGTCCAAGGTGCTGTGCAAAGATGTTTAGTCATTTAAATGTTTTATTTTATCCTCTTTGTATTCTTTATCAAATCTACTGTATGGGAAATCATAAGATCTTATTTCTTCAGTATCAGAAATTGTTATTAAATCTACATCATCATATTTTGCCATTCTTTCTTTTGTTAGCTTGTTTACGTCTCTAACTTTCCCCATTACAGCCCAACCCAATCTAAGTGTTTCATCTTCAGGATCTAGATCTTTATTTAATAACCACGTATCAAAATCATCTAAAAAAGGATAACCTATACTAGGCGAGAGTTTTAATAAAAAATCTCCTGATAGTCTTTCAATACGATCTATATGCTCATCCTCTAGTTCCTCGTCTTCTTCCAACCAGGCTTCTATATGTGTTTTACCTACTTGAGGATAACCCAATATTAAATCTCCATTTTTGACTTCTTTAGTAAATAACGAGTTAAAAATATCAGGTAAGTGTGTTAATTTTTCTGCATCTCTGTGCCAGGAAATTGCTACATGTAAACTTAAATGCTCATCTTCTTCATGTTGTAAGACTGTATGGAGTTCATGTACTTCTTCATTTAATCTACATATACATTCTCTTATTTCTTCTGTAGCGACATACATCCAATTACTTGTATTATCATATGGTCCAGCAAGTGTAGGAAAATAATTGTGTATTACATTCATCTTAGCATTGTTGTGGCCTTTTTCTAAGTCTTCTAATGTAATTCTTTCTTGAATATCTGGATTGTTGTAAACAGGATAATCTGTTCTTGTATTTGCTACAAAATCGTATGCTTCTATTCTGTCTAATGTATTATTAATATTTTCCATTAATTCTTCTTTACTTAAAACACTTTGCCCTAAAAATAAATGCCCTTTATCTAAATGCGCTTCCGTTTCTAATTCATATTTAAATCTTCTATACCACTCATTTACAGCATCGTGATTAATTAAATCTATTACTATATCTAACTTCTTAATTCTTTTGTCTCGACTATTTCTTAGTCGTAATGTTATTGTTTTCAATATCCGCTCTCCTTTAATATTTTAAAAAATTCTGGAAATGTTTTACTATAATCATTTCCCCTAAAATTATCAGAACCTTCTAAATTACGTTTAAACTCTTCCCAGAACTCATTACCACCTAAAAGAGGATACTCATTTTTATTGGTGTTCATATAGTTAATAATTTTATCTGCCTTGTTAAAGTCTTTATATTTTTCTGTTATAATATTTTTTACACTATCGGGTAAATTTTTTACACTATAATGTGCCGGGCCATGAACTATGTTTAAGTATACACCCCAGTCTGAAAAATAATCTAGAAACTCTTTTATATACCAAACATTTAATATGCTTACTGTGTGGCATATTTTTACATTAAACTTTTCTATCTTTTTTATTCTTTCCATATTGTTTAATACTTCTTCCCATTCTGCTGGAAATCTCATATAATGAAACTTATCATATAACCCATCAATACTAAAATCTATAGACACAGATTTAAACTCTTTTAATATATCATATTTCTCAGAGTCCCAGATTGTGCCATTTGTATTGTAGTGTAATGCTATATTTTTAGCATTATCGCCTTTAATTAAAAGTTTTAAAAAGTCCCATTGTTTCTTCATTAACATGGGCTCACCACCAAACATGTCCATGGACTCTATTTCATTTTTATGTTTTTCCAACTCTTCCCATATCATAGAGTCATCATCATATGCAGAATTAAAAGTTTTAAATGTTGTAAATACTTCTTTTTTATCTGTTTGTCCTTTATAACCTTTATTAATTTCCCACCATTCTTTGTTCCATTGAACCGTGTTTTCTGGGCCACATGTCATACATTTTATATTACATGTTGTTCCCATATTTAAATCTAGGTGTGTTAGTTTAACTGAACCTGGAGTCCAAGGGTCAAATTTTCTATATCTGTTATCTGTGTGTCGTTTACTTTCCCCGCCTGAGTTTTCTATATCCCAACATGCCTTACAATGTATATTCTGTATTCCATTTTCTAAATCTTTACGAATTTTATTTGCAGACGCAGATTTTAATATTTCATCTAATGTATGTGTTCCTACATTTAAAACTCTATGTTCGGTATCCTTATAAGTCATTCTCTGTAGACAACAAGACGAACACGAACCATCTGTATTAACACGAATTGCTTCATGTACATTAATACAGTCTAGCCTAGTCGACATCATAATCTCCCAGAGGTTTATCTATATTTTTATTGTCTGGTTCTAAAATCCAGCCTTCTTCTTTTGCTATTTTTAAAACATCTGCTTCACCCACATTATTTTTTGTACTGTCTCCATCTTTTAAACCTGAGATGTTCATAAGTGTTGGTGGTAACATGTCTAACCAATCTGTTAGTATTTCTGGGAACACGTTAATGTCCTTTCCTCTTCGTATGTCGTATTGTTCATAAAAAGACTTGAAGTCTCTCCACAATGTAGGTTTAGAACTTGTTCGTCTATGAGGTGAATCTACATGATCCAAGTAATCAATAAGTCTTTCTATATTAGCTCTTTCGATACCTGTCCATAAAGGTTTATCTAATATATTTTGTTTGGCATACCAATCTAATAACTTTGTTCTTACATGTATTTTAATATGGTCTGGTAATGCTAGTGGACTTTGAAAACTAGGAAAACGTAAAAGATTCAAAGTAACTGTAGGAGATTTAATTCCTTTTATTTCTTTAAATGTATAAACGTGATCTAAAAATTCTGTAATTGAAAATAAACATAAACTATTAATTGTCATCATTATATGAAGTCCTTCGTAGTTTGCCTCTTGTATAAAGCGACGCATGTTCTTATCCCATGTTTCCCATATAAAATGATCTCTTGTATACTCTTGATGTTCTTTGTAACATTCAGCGCTTGTATAAACATGAAATTTTTTAATGCTCTGACTTTTTTCAATTAGGTTATCTAGTATTTTGTCTTTACATATTAAGTTACTATTAATAGCTAGTCTCATCTCAGGGCGTGCTTCCATTTTCTCAAATAGTTTCCACGTTTCACCTGACATAAGTGGCTCTCCGCCTGTTACTCTTAATTCTTCTAAACTATCTGCCAGTCCACTATCCCACCAATCCCAGAAAGCTTTAATGTATGGATTGGTATCTGCTGTAACAGCATCTCTTCCAAACGGTTCTGTCCATTTACCATCTTGTTGAAACGCAGCTGCGCCATCACTAACAAGGTTTTGATACGGTCCATCTTTCTTAATGTCCTTTGCCCATGTTGTAGAAAAACTTGCATTACAATAACTACATGCTAAATTACATACTCTATCAAATGCAATTTCAAATGTCTTTAACATTGTGTTGTCGTTATAGTCTGCCTTGTGTGCAGCTTCTAGTTGGTCGTTTGTATAGATGTTAGACTTAAATACTCTGTCCGATACACGAGTATCGCCAGGTATGTCTTCTATTTTCCAACAATACTCACACTCTGCAGGACGTTCTCCTGTCTGCATCATTTTACGCATTGCTTTCTTGTGCTTTGTATTGTGTATAGCTGAAGGATTACCGTCTAACTCTACTAGAGGTATTTTGTGTGCTGGTGGGTGATGACAAGACGCTGTCGTCCCACTACCCAACCAAGTTGTAGCATTATACCACTTAGCTCCACAGAAACTTGTAGACTTTGTATCTAAAACTTCTTTTCTATATTGTACTAACTTCTCGACGTCTTCAGACATCCCACTCCTCCAATAAATGTGCATATTCTGTAAACGTCTCTTTGAAGTTTTTATCTCTTCTTATATCATACGCCTTAATGTAGTTTACAAAATCTTTTCTAAACTTTACCTGTGTTGGTTCTGATATTAAATAATCACACCAACGATTTAATTGATCCCACTCTTCTAAGTACAGTCTAGCATATTTATCCTTACTGTAATACTTCAACCACTGCTCTCCGTAGGGTAGGATGCTATCAACATACTTTTGTCTTTCCTCGGTGTCTAATAATGACGCTTGTAAGTGAGGAGGCCACCTTAAATAATTTAAACTTATAGGTATTCGATTGTTTTCTAAACCTTTGTTAAATAGTATTCTTAAATCCATTATGTCCTTAATGAAATCGTTGAATGTAGGCAAACTTAGTATATTAAGTGTAGTCATTATAGCTACTAAAGAATTTGTTTCTCTTAATATACGTTTACAATTATTATACCAATAGTCATATTGAATTCCGTCTCTTGCATATTCAGCTTGAGCCCCTGTACTTTCTACACTTGTATAAACGTCTATTTTTTCTACTTTATCTTCTAATAGGTTGATATACTTAATTAATTTATCTATAAGTTTTTTATCAACACCTAGATTTGTGTTTATTGCCAATTGCATTTGAGGTTGAGGGTTTTCAATTATATAATCAAATGTCCTCCACACATCTTTAGACATTGTGGGCTCACCACCTGTAACTCTGAATACTCGTAAGTGAGGTAATACTTCTGGCATCCATTTAAACCAAGCATCCATATATGGATTTGTTTCTTTTCTTTTGTATGGAATTTTACCTACACTTTTTAAATAGTTTAAATCGTGGTTGCCATTTTCTACAGGATAGTTTCCGTGTTCTTCTATATCCTTCATCCATGTTGAGGATATGTCAGGACTACAATACGCACAAGCAAAGTTGCAAGCATTAGAAAACGAGACTTCTAAGTATGTAGGAAATATATCATCTGCAGGAGAACTCTTTGCTATGTCTTGTACTTTATCCCAGGACCACCAATCTGCTGTCTTGTAGTGTCTATCTGAAAAATAATTTTTATCTAAGTCTTCTATCTTCCAACAATAGTCACACTCTTTAGGACGAACGCCATTAAGCATTTTAGCTCTTTGTTCTTTTTTGTATTTGCTGTTATGTAAAGCAGCTGGATTTTTTAAGACTTCTTCTATAGGTATCTTATGCGCTGAGGGGTGATGGCAACTATGATTGAAACCATTTTGTAAATATAAAGAAGTTTGTAACCATTTAGCACTACAGAAGCTAGGGCTTATAGTGTTAATTGTATCACGTTTTAATTCTAATACTTTTATTCTATCTTCATTAGTTGTATTCACTCTTAAACCCTATTGCCATATACCGCTCATAATAAGTAGGTTTGTTCTTCTCCATGTT
>TARA_R110002050_G_scaffold106433_7_pt1 | contig 13422 bp, 10 predicted proteins | sample TARA_R110002050 | Tara Oceans TARA_R110002050 (sample SAMEA4396988) | marine metagenome | biome: Polar Biome; feature: [DCM] deep chlorophyll maximum layer (ENVO:01000326); material: water (ENVO:00002006), including particulate matter (ENVO:01000060) such as... | depth 25 m
AAAATAACATCTCCCTCGGTTGGCTTAATATAATAATCTGCTTCTTGTTTTAACCAGCGGCTCAACTCTGCCTGCCCTACCTTTAACCATCCTTCTCCATTAGCATTCACGGCATCGGGTACAACAACATAATAAGGCCCACTTACCCAGCCTTTATGATGATAATGATTCTTATGAAAACCTTTACCTTTCATATCGATAGACCATGCTCCAGAATAAAAATAATGGTTATTTACATAGGCTAGTAAAGGATGACCTTCCATTTTGTTTAATGTTTTTACATGTTCATCAATAACTGACGTTAATGAATGCTCAAATTCTTTAATGAATGGTGATGCATTAGCAAATAAATGATTGGGTGTCTGTCGACCATTTCTCACTGATTGCTCTATTGGATAACGCTTATTTTTATGATATTTTTCTAATTCATCGAGAAGTTCCGCATTATATTCTTGTACATTTTTATAACGTTTAGGCGGAGGGACCGAATATATTTTTACAAAATCATCATAGTTATAAAGCTTATGATATTCTTCTTCATTGCCACTAAAACGTAGTGTGCTTGCATACAATGCCCAACAACCTTGATGCCAAGGGGAGTTTTCTATCATTTTTTTAGCATGTATCAAGGCGTTGTCATATTGCTTTAAACACAGGTAAGTTATCACCAACTCATAAATTAAATCGGTATGTTCCGGAAAATGTTGTTTTCCTTCAGATAAAACGTGAAGTGATTGCTCAAAATCCCCTAATTCTCTCAGTATATGACCTTTTATCAAGTAGGCATTTTCAATTTTAATATTTAATTTAAAACCATATGCAATCACTTCTAAAGCTTGTGCCAATAAATTTTCTTTAATCAGTTTTTTACAAAACGAGTAAAGTATATCCACATTGGTTATACTTTTATAATATTTTTCATAGTAAGCGAAATACCCTAGTTTTTCTTGATTCCAAAGTAGATAAAAATAACATTCATGTAAATCAAAATCATTGGGGTGTTCATTTAAAAGTCGGCTTAATAGCGCTTTAGATTCTTCAAATAAACCTAAAGAAGCTAATGAAAGCACATAAGATTTTAAAATATCAAAATCTTCAGGAAATAATGCGAGTAGTTCTTTGAAAGTGTTAACGGATAGGGTCACGTCATTCAGTTCTTTATATAACAAAGCAAGTTTATGCCTCACTTGCTTATTCGCCTGATTACGTTTAATAAATGTTAAACAAGTGTTGATTGCCTCATTGGTTTTATGCAGTTTATGCTGACAATCGGCTAAACCAACGGTAGCCGATTGATGTTGAGGGTTAAGCAATGAGGCCTGTTGGTAATATTTAAATGCATACTCAAACTCTTTTTTTAACGATAATAATCGAGCAAAGTTATAATTAGCATCAAAATATTTACCATTAATTTGTAATGCTTTTTCTAATAATGGCTGTGCTCGTGCATACTTTTTTATTGCAATAAAAAAGTTGGCATAGCCACATAAATATGCACAACTATTGGGCTCTTTATCTAATAATAGCTGAAAATAATACTCGGCTCTTTCATTGTTTCCAATGAACCTCTCAGACATAGCAAGTATATAAATAAGTTGCCCATTATACGGAATTTGATTCAATAACAGAGGAAGTTTATTTACTACATCTTGGTAACGTTGACTTGAATATAAATTTATACATTGATTAATATCTTTGACAATTTTTTGCATGTCAACTTTCCTCAAAAATCAATAACATACTATCATAGTAAGAACTTTTATTGAGTATAACAAATGCCCACAGATGAGCAACTACAATGCATTGGCTTTATCTACTCTATAATACCATTAATTACATTAAATTTATTCCCGCTTCAGAGATTCATTAACGAGCTTAAAAGACCGCGTTATTTATTTTGACAAGAACGTTACCTGGATTTAGCTTATTAGAGAACGCAAGAGTATATTCTCCTGGACAATCATTATCTTCAATCAAAGCTTTGTCTCTCGGCCTTTTATTCTCTATAAGCGAGAAATAACTGAGTGGACTTGGTATAACATCTTTTGTCTACAAGTTTGTCAAATTATCTAAACAAAAAAACCAGCCAAAAGGCTGGTTTTTTTAAGTTTAAGTTAAATTAGAATTTAACTGCTACTTTAGCATACATAAAACGACCAGCTGTATCATACGATGCAGGGATCGTATTTGAATCTTGGTTGTTAGTTGTATATGGAGCATCTATATCAGTTGCATTACGTGCACCTAATGTAAATGTGTAGTTTTCTAAATAATAGCTACCTTGAATGTCATGATACCATACAGAATCAGCAACATTATCTAAGTTACCATCATCTGCTGCTAAATCATCTGTAGCTGATTGGTAATGTGATACCCAATTAACTGACCAGTCATCTGTAGAATAGCCAACAGTCAAATTAGCGCGGATGCGAGAAAATGTTGCATAGTTATTTTCCCATTGATCTTCACCAAATTTACCCGCTAAGCTAACTTCTGGTGAACCTGGTAAAGGAGTGTACGTATATTCATTTAAATAAGTACCATTTAAAGCTACACGTAAAGTACCACCAGTAACATCAAAGCTTTGTGCCATATCAAAGTCAAAACCTGAAGTATTGAATTGACCTAAGTTGGCGTTGGTTAATAACACACCAGAAATAGAACCTAATACAGAACGGTTTGGAGCTGTTGAATGAGGTGTATCTTCAGTGATTGCAGCGCCTTTCATGAATTCACATAAAGGATCTGAGAAATTAGCACTTTCATAACACGCTGTAATTACGTTATTAGTACCCGCAGTACCAACACCATTCGTAATTTCAATATCAAAGTAATCTAAGCTCGTAGTGAAACCTGAATCATGAGTATATACAAAACCTGCAGTAAAACTATCTGACTCTTCTGGAGAAAGATCTGGATTACCACCAGTGATTGAAGTTGATTGATCTGAAGACAAATTAAAGTTTTCAGGTAAACCATCTGCAGCACAGTTAGCGCGTATATTAGCATTATCGCTATTGCCCCAATCAATACATGGTTCATTATAAGCTAAATTGGTTTCTTGTTGAGGTGCATATAATTCACTAATACTTGGAGCACGGAAACCATCAGCTTGAGTGGCACGAATCAATAAACCGCTCATTGGTGTCCATTCAATACCAAATTTTGTGTTAGTTGAAGATTTACTTAAGTTTGAGAAATCTGAATAACGTGCCGCAGCCGAGATATTTAAAGATTCAACCATTGGTAAATCAGATAACACCGGTACATTAATTTCTAAATATGCTTCTTCAAGATTATACGCACCTGCTGTTGGAGCACCAGCAACAGAGTATATTTGACCTAATGCAGCAGCACCATCAGGCGTTCTACTATATTCTTCCCAACGTTTTTCAACACCAAAAGCAAACATAGCAGTACCTGCTGGTAGATCTATAAGATCACCAGAGATGTTAGCCATTAATTGTTTAGTTGTGCCGTTAACTACAGGTGAGTTATCAACAAAGGCATAATCAATCATTTCATCAGTAAGTGTACCTGCATGGAATACATCCCAAACTTCTGGACAAGCGCCATCAGCTTCACATAAAGCTGGGTCAAGCAATGTTTCAATTCGAAGAGGGTTAACACGACCAGTATCTAAACGAGTATCTACATAACGGCTGTAGTTATATGCAACATCCCATGAATATTCACCAAACAATAAACCTTCTAAACCAACAACCATACGGTAATCAGAGAAATCTTGAATAAATGCACGACCAGCAGTTTCACGTAAACGACGAACAATATAAACCTCTTCGCCTACAGGGTTATATGGGTTTGCAGCAGGTACTGCTGGCGCCCAGAAGGTACCTTCAGGAGCCATTAATTGATCAGATTTACGATTAGTAAAACCACCTTCTGAAATAAAGGTAAGATCATCGGCAATTTCATATCTTGCGGCGGCATTAATTGAGAAAACTTCTTGTGGTGTAACTGAATATGAAGTTGTTGAGTAGTTAAAAGCATCTTTTTCAGCTTCAAAAGGACGAACTTCACCAGTTGATGGATCAACTACATGACCATCATAGTTATCATTGAAGAATTGACCGTAAGGTATTGTTCCTGAACCACTACAGAATTTACCGTCTGCATTTTCACTTATAGGACAATCAGAAAAAGAACGATCACCTTGATAAATTTCTTTTCGTTTATTGTATCCTAGTGAAAAAACTATATTACCTTTTTCACTAGATGCACCAGTAGTAACAGAGAAAGCTGTAGTACCGCCATCACCCTCAGATGTTTCATCATATTGAGCAACAATTTCTACGCCTTCAAAATCCTTTTTAGTTATAAAGTTAATAACACCGGCAATTGCATCTGAACCATAAACAGTAGAAGCACCATCACGTAATATTTCAACACGTTCAACATATGCTACAGGAATGGTATTTAAATCTTGAGAAGAAAAACGACGGCCATTAATTAAAACTAATGTACGACCTGAACCCAATCCGCGTAATGACGCAGTTGCATATCCTCGGCTTCCGTTATTTGTACTTGAACCTTCAGCAGCACCAGTAATAGCTGGTACATTTTGAATAAACTCTTCTAACGTTACAGCACCAGAACTAACTAAATCTTCCGAAGAAAAGACAGTAATTGGACTTGCGGATTCTAGATCTGTACGTTTAATACGAGAACCAGTTACTTCTATACGCTCTACTCCTTCAGCAGCTTCTTCTTCAGCAGAAAAAGCTGACGTTGAAACAGTTGCAGTTGCGGCAGCACCTATCATTAGAGCTAAGCGAATACTTTTAGCTACTTTGCTATTGTTATACATGTTTACTCCCTGGATCACATTTGTGATTGGTTGTTATTTGTTTATTTTTAACCGTTTCGAGACTATATTGCCTCGTAAACTTTTTTGAACGAGCCATATGGCCTGATCTGTCCCCTACGATATTAAACGGGATCAACGCACAGCGTCAACACCATTTATAACCAATCAATAAAGTTTTTAACATTTAAACATATTCAGTAACATTTTAAAAAATATAAAGAAAACGATAAAAAATCATAATCAATTGAAAAATATACAGTTTATAAAAAAAAGAATGTTTATTTTAATTAACCTACACTTTTAATAAAAAAACAAAATAAATTTATCTTTAGTAAACCTATAAATTTTATAAAAAATATTAGTTATTAATAACAAGTAGTTAAGTGGTTACTATTAGTTTGCATTTTTTACCTAATTGTAAACCCAAGTTAACAAAATAAAAATAATACAATAAATTCATACAGTTAAAAACAAAATAAATAAAATGTAAATAAAATGTGACAAAATTGATATTTTATAAATTTTCAATTTATGCTCAAATGCTAATATAGCGCTCATGTTTATCAGAAAAGTTAAATGAGCGAGTGTAAGAGTCAAAGCAAATGTTATAGTAAGCATTAAGTTTACTTACTATTGTAACAATAGGTTAAATAATGAATTCTATTGAGCGTTTATCTCAATTAATAAAAACACTTGATGCTAAAGCCAAACAAATTGACGAACACAATACACAATTAAAAGTACATCGTTTAATTGAGAATAATAACTTATTTTCATCAACACTTTTTACAAGTCAAAGTGATCAATTTAGTCCTTATATAATTGAAATAAAACGTAAAGTCGCCGAATTTTCTCGCTTAGTTGTGGCCAATAAAGTTGAACTTTCTAAAGTTCTTTTACAACATATAGAACAACAAATATCTGCTATATCAAATGCTTTACACTCAAATTCAGTAATGCATCAAGCTGCAAAGCTAAGTTTTGACGCCAATCATAAGGTGCGGATCAAAAAAGCAAAACTCAAACAAGCAAATAAGTATAGTGAGATAACTAAAAAAATGATGCTTAGTAGTCATCAGCTCTATCAGAAGTTAGCAGAACACCATGAATTTGAACGTCGATTAATGGACATGCTAGCTGAACGTGAAATTGCTCGAGTACAATGTAAAAAACATGAAGCTGAGAAACTATCAGCCGAAGTGCTTGCTTTACACCAACGCTTAGGTCGCTGTCGAAAAGCCATATCAACAATTGAACGTGATATTGAAATGGCTGAAAAACATTAGTTAACGTAGAATTAAATTAGCGTTTTTACAAATCACAGGTTAACCTTAAATCAGGAAAATAAATTTTAGGAAATATACAATGAAACTATCTGATGATATTCATAATTATTATGAAAAACTTGTAATGCAACACTTTACTTTGTCTAAATTTAATGAGAAGTATGATGAAGACTTTATCGCTGATCTGATTTGTATTGTATTAAATCAGCTACCTACTCGCTATATCCGCCATGAGGTTGATATGGCCTTTTATCTGCCTGCTTCTGAGCGTTTTGAAATGGAAACCAAAGTAAAAAAGGCTGTTGATAAAGCCTTGGAATTTATGAGAGCACATCGAGCAGAAAATAATTAATTCCCTTTTGAATTTAACATTATCAACTTACTTAAATTAGCATGTTATTGTACCTAACCAGTATATAAGCAAAGTGTGCTGAAACGAGCATCTTGAGCTGGTTTGGGTATATTACAAAATAAAAAGGGTGAATAACTTAATATTCACCCTTTTTTATCATCTTTATTTATCAAAACTGTAGCTAAAAGCTTTTCTATTCGAAAATTACTTTTTAGTCAACTTTTCTTTGATACGTGCAGATTTACCTGAACGTTCACGAAGATAATAAAGTTTCGCTTGACGAACATCACCGCGACGTTTAACAGCAATTGAATCAACAATTGGGCTATGTGTCTGGAATACACGCTCTACACCAACACCGTTCGAAATTTTACGAACAGTGAACGCAGAATGTAGGCCACGGTTTTTAACAGCAATAACAACACCTTCAAATGCTTGAAGACGTGATTTATCACCTTCAGTAACTTTTACTTGAACTACAACAGTATCGCCTGGTGCGTATTCTGGTAGGTCTTTTTTTAATTGCTCTTGTTCGAGCATTTCAATAATTTTACTCATAATACCTTCTTCCTAGTATTCACAGTCTAAGTGGATTTTGTTCGCTTTTTAATGAAAGCTAACGTTTTTTCCTGCTCATCTGTCAGAGCTAGGTTAATTAATAATTCTGGTCTTCTGATCCATGTTCTCAATAGAGACTGCTCTTGGCGCCATACACGTATATGTTCGTGATTCCCACTAAGTAGCACTTTCGGCACTGACATTTCATCCCCTGCTGAGGTAGTCAATACTTCTGGCCTAGTATAATGCGGACAATCTAATAAACCGTTAGAGAAGGAGTCCTGCTCTGCTGATTCTTTATGTCCTAATACACCAGGCACTAAACGTGCTACGGCATCTATTACATTCATCGCTGGCAGTTCACCGCCACTTAGAATGTAATCTCCAACCGACCATTCTTCGTCAATATCTGACGCAATTAGCCGCTCGTCTATGCCTTCATAACGGCCTGCTATAAATATCAGGCAATCATCTTGTGCTAATTCACCAACACCTGCTTGATCCAATTTTCGTCCCTGCGGTGACAAATAAATAACCTTCGCTTTTCTACCATTATCTTCTGCAGTTTTACGTGCAGCAGTTATGGCATCCTGTAGTGGTTGCACCATCATCAACATACCTGGACCACCGCCATAAGGACGATCATCAACAGTGCGATGCCGATCATGAGTAAAGTCTCTTGGATTCCATTTATGGAACTCAATTAACCCACCACGGATCGCTCGGCCAGTCACCCCATACTCAGTAATAGCGTCAAACATTTCGGGAAAAAGGCTTATCACCCCTATCCACATTTTGCCCTTTTTTTTCTTTGTAGTATTAGTACAAGAATTAACACTAGTCACAAGTTAGAAACCTGGGTCCCAGTCAACACAAATTTGTTTATTTTCAATGCTTACCGACTCAACAACTTCTTCAAAAAGATATGGAATTAACCGCTCTTTTTTACCAAAACCGTCATTTAGGTTCGCTTTTACAACCAGTACATCGTTCGCGCCAGTTTCCATCATATCGGAAACCACTCCCAGATCGTAACCTTTGGTGGTAACAACATTCATGCCGATCAAATCACGCCAGTAGAATTCACCTTGCGGTAATTCAGGCAATGAACTTTCACTGGTTAATATTTCAGAGCCAACCAATGCTTGCGCTTGATCTCTGTCATCAATATTTCCCACTTTCACAATCAAGCCTTTGTTGTGCTTGCGCCAATCAGTAATTTCTACTGTTTGTATTTTATTTCCTAATTTTAATGACCAAGGAAAATAGTCAAGTATGGCATCTATTTCATCTGTGAATGAATGAATTTTCAACCAACCTTTGATACCGTAAACCGCGCCTACTTTACCTAAGATAATTTGATTTTCGTTATTCATAACAACTCACTACAAAATTAAACCTTACTTCTTGTATTTACTAAGTAAAGCAATTAAGCCGCAACTTGTGCGTCTTTTACTAACTTAGCCACACGATCAGACACACCAGCACCTTGACCAACCCAATGGTTGATACGGTCTAGGTCTAAACGTAATTTTTCAGCTTGACCTTGTGCTGTTGGGTTGAAGAAACCAACTTTCTCGATGAAACGACCATCGCGAGAGTTACGGCTATCTGCAACAACAACCTGATAGAATGGACGCTTTTTAGCGCCACCACGAGCTAAACGAATGGTAACCATATCGCCCTCTTTAATTTTAGTGTTAAAACGGATTTTTCCAGACACTTCCTGCCGACAAGCGACAGAAAAGCTCGCGTATTCTACGCTTTTAAGGATAAAAAGCAAGTATTGTTTTACTAAACAACACAATGATAAAAATAAAAAAACCTAAACAAAGCATGTTTAGGTTTTTAATTTTAAAGGTTCAGTGGCTCAAAAATAATTACAACTAACGGCCGAACATTCCACCGCCCCCCATTCCGCCAGGCGGCATCATGCCTTGCATACCTCGCATCATTTTTTTCATGCCACCTTTACCAGACATTTTTTTCATCATTTTCTGCATCTGAGAAAACTGTTTAAGTAACTTATTTACATCTTGAATTTGAGTACCTGAGCCGGCGGCGATACGGCGTTTACGTGAGCCTTTTATTATATCAGGATGTTCACGCTCACCAGGTGTCATAGAATTAATAATGGCTTCCATTCTAATGGTTAACTTATCATCCATTTGATCTTTAACTTTATCAGACATATTGCCCATACCTGGTAGTTTATCCATCAACCCCATCATTCCACCCATGCTTTTCATTTGCACAAGCTGATCACGAAAATCTTCTAAGCTAAAACCTTTACCACTTTTTACTTTTTTGGCTAACTGTTCTGCTTTTTTTCTATCAACTTTTTGTTCAACTTCTTCAATAAGTGATAGAACATCGCCCATACCTAAAATGCGTGAGGCTATTCTGTCGGGATGAAATGGCTCTAAAGCTTCTATTTTTTCACCAATCCCCATGAATTTTATCGGTTTACCAGTTATGTGACGAATTGACAGTGCCGCACCACCGCGAGCATCACCATCAGTTTTCGTTAAAATAACACCTGTTAAAGGTAAAGCATCATTAAAAGCTTTGGCGGTATTGGCAGCATCTTGACCTGTCATAGCATCAACAGTAAACAGCGTTTCAACAGGATTAATTGCTGCGTGTAGCGCTTTAATTTCATCCATCATGCTGTCGTCTACATGTAATCGACCAGCAGTATCGACAATAACAACATCAAAAAAGTTTTTCTTCGCGTGGTCAATAGCACTATTCGCTATATCAATAGGCTTTTGTTTAATATCACTAGGGAAAAAACCAACACTTATTTCTGTCGCTAATGTTTCAAGTTGTTTTATAGCAGCAGGTCGGTAAACATCAGCGCTGACGACTAATACCTTTTTCTTTTCACGTTCTGTTAAAAATTTTGCCAGCTTTGCAACAGATGTTGTTTTACCCGCCCCTTGCAAACCAGCCATTAAAACAATAGCAGGTGGTGTAGCTTTCAAGTTTAAGTTTTCGTTGATGCCACCCATGGCAAGCTCTAGTTCTTTTTGAACTATTTTTACGAATACTTGCCCTGGTGTTAAGCTTTTAGAAACATCCACACCAATAGCTTGTTCTTTTACTTTACTTACAAACTCTCTTATTACAGGTAGCGCAACATCAGCTTCAAGCAATGCCATACGCACTTCGCGCAATGTGTCTTTAATATTGTCTTCAGTCAACCGACCACGGCCGCTGATATTTTTAAGGGTTTTACCTAATCGTTCGGAAAGATTTTCAAACATGAATGACTCTGATAACGCTTTTAAATAGCGCATAGTTGTGAAAATTAATACGGCTATTATACCCGTGATAAAAACATTGTCGAGATCAGCGTTACGCAATCAATTATTTGTCATAAAAACAGTGAAAACAGAAGGAAATATAGTCAATATTTGTCATTGAGAACTTCTCCATTGATAAAATCATGATACAATCAGACTTGTTGATTTACCTTACTTTTCATCTTATGGCTGTAATTATGGAACACCTATACTCTCTTGTTGACAACTTTATCGACCTCAGTGCAGAGGCAAGCCCTTGGTTGTTATTAGGCTTATTAATAGCAGGGTTAATGAAAGCTTGGGTACCAAGCAAAATTTTAAGCAAGCACTTAGGTAAAGGGAAATCAGCAATAGTAAAAGCTGCGCTAATTGGTGCACCATTGCCTTTATGTTCTTGTGGTGTAATTCCTGTAGCAACTGAGCTAAGACGTAGTGGTGCCTCAGCACCAGCAACGGCATCTTTTTTAGTTGCTACGCCTGAAACTGGAATTGACTCGGTTTCAGTATCCTACGCATTGCTTGGCCCTGTTTTTGCCATTTATCGTCCTTTTGCTGCAATAATGTCAGCAATAATTACTGGGTTACTTGTTGCTACTATTAAAGAGAAGTCTATAAAAAGCCCCGTAACAGCGACTAAAAAAGGTACAACTAGCTGTTGTTCAAGCAAAACAACAGAAGAGCCTTTACCTAAAGCAGAGAACAAAAATACGTGTTGCAGTTCACAACCAATAAAAAAAGTTGAGTCGCCTGTACAAAGCAGTTGCTGCTCAAGCTCCTCCATTGAAAATGCGTCTCCCAAACTTGCAACCCAAAGCAGCTGTTGTTCTAGTCGTGCAACATCATCCATTGCTGATGTGTCGTTAATAGAAAAGTCTTTCATATCAGATTTTATTGAAAAAACAAAAACAGGGGTTTACTACGCTTCAACAAAATTAATTGACGATATTATTATTTGGTTAGCTGTCGGTATTACTTTTGCTGCCATTGTACGAACCTTTTTATCTGAAGAATTTTTACTAAACTATGGTAGCGGCTTGCCTGCAATGTTATTAATGATTGTGATATCAATTCCTATGTATATTTGTGCAACAGCATCAACGCCAATTGCCGCGGGCTTTATTATGGCAGGCTTATCTCCTGGTACCGCATTAGTATTTATGATGGCTGGCCCTGCAAGTAACATATCTACATTAGGTGTGATTAAAAATGAAATGGGCGGTGCTGTTTTAATACGTTATTTGCTGGGGGTAGCTTTATCTGCTCTGAGTTTTGCTATGCTACTTGATTATGGTTTAACTTTTTTTGCTATTGATATTACCGAGCAAATGTCTCATTCGCATGAAATGTTACCACAATGGTTTGGTTTAGCCTGTGCCTGCTTAATTGCCTTATTAGGAATTAAGCCATTAAGAAAATTAGTGCTTTAATTTAAATCAAGCAATGTAACATTTGTCATGGTAGTTAGTATTTTATCTGATAGAATCAGTAAAATTGTCTTTACCATCTATATATAGTAGGAGTTTAAGTTAGTGGAATCTTTGGTTATTGGATCAAGCATGGCATTTATTGCTTACATGCTCGCTACTATGGTAATTATATCTCGCTTATTTCACCCTAACGGCCCAAATCTTGAACGCGTGTTGATCCTAGCAACTACGGCCATTGCAATTCATTTATTTAATGATGCGCAGTTATTCTTTAATCCCAATGAAGGAATTAATTTCAGCCTTCCTAATGTAATTTCGCTCGTAAGCTTAATTATTACAATCGCTATTTCAATTGTAGCGCTGCGTGTTAAAGTTAATTTATTACTGCCTGTTATTTATGGTTTTGCTGGTATTTGGCAATTAGCACGAATATTTATTCCGTCAACAGAATCTATCCCTTTAGTTGCAGAGAAAGTTATACTTATCAGCCACATAAGCATTGCATTAATTGCTTACTGCGTATTAATTATCGCAACGTTATACGCGTTTCAAGTCAGTTACATAAACCTAAAGTTAAAGAGTAAAAACCTAACAGCAGTAGTACATTTGCCACCATTAATGCAGGTAGAGAAGCAATTGTTTCTTATTTTAACAGTAGGAACATTAGCTTTATTTGCTAGTGAATTAATAGGTTTAGCATTTTTAGATGGGTATTTTGCTAAAGAAAACATACATAAAACGGTATTATCACTTATCGCGATGTTTATTTATATCGTGATTTTGCTTGGCCATTATTTACAAGGTTGGCGTGGGCATCGAGTTTTGGTATTAACCATGACCGCTAGTACGCTATTAACCTTATCCTATTTCGGTAGTCGATTCGTGAAAGAGTTTCTGCTATCTTAAATTTATTATTAATTACATAAGGTACCTCCTTTTTGGATAACATATCAATTCAGATGCTTTTTATTATTCTTGGCATACTGATACTCATTTCAGCTTACTTCTCTGGCTCAGAAACGGGCATGATGTCGCTAAATCGTTATAAATTAAGACATCTCGAAAAAGAAAAACATAAGGGTGCTAAACGCGTTAGCAAACTGTTAAAACGTCCAGACAGGCTAATTGGCTTAATTTTAATTGGTAATAATTTAGTTAATATAGCCGCTTCTGCCATTGCGACTATTATTGCATTAAGATTATCAAGTGAGATGGGAATATCTGACGATATAGCTGTGCTAGCAGCAACCATTATACTGACTTTAGTTGTGTTAATTTTTGCTGAGGTAACACCTAAAACACTTGCCGCTTTGTACCCTGAAAAAATAGCTTTCCCTAGTTCAATTTTCTTAACATTATTATTAAAAATATTACTACCTTTTGTTATAGCAGTGAACTGGATTACAAATGGTATTTTAATGCTATTAGGCATTAGCTCAGAACAAAGAGAACAACACAGTTTAAGTAGTGAAGAGCTACGCTCTGTCGTCAATGAGTCTAGAGCATTATTACATGCACAAGATCATAGTATGCTCATGAGCATACTTGATTTAGAAAAAGTAACCGTAGATGACATCATGATTCCACGTAGTGAATTAATCGGTATTGATGTGAATGACGACTGGAAGAAAATTCAAAAGCAACTTACCCAAGCAAACCATAC
>TARA_R110002050_G_scaffold19126_3_pt1 | contig 13413 bp, 15 predicted proteins | sample TARA_R110002050 | Tara Oceans TARA_R110002050 (sample SAMEA4396988) | marine metagenome | biome: Polar Biome; feature: [DCM] deep chlorophyll maximum layer (ENVO:01000326); material: water (ENVO:00002006), including particulate matter (ENVO:01000060) such as... | depth 25 m
TCTTCTATAAAATTGAATAGCCTTTTCATTTTTTGAATCCCACGCTTCTTCTTCTCTCTGTTCAAAAAGACGTTCTACATCATCGGTTTTAATTAGGTCTTTCCAACTCATCTTAACCAATCCTTCTTTCTGTTCTTTTGTCATTGTTTTGATTTCCCGCATCAAGCGGAAGTCCCGACAGTCTCTTATCTGGTGCTTGATTCATGGAAGGCTTATTTCTAGTTGTCGCAGGATTGGCTTGCGGTTTGCTTCCCCCTTGTAGGGCTTGCTCTTGCATTTGCCCCATCTGCGAAGCATCAATGTTTGTTCCCGCATAAGGGTCTTTTTCGGCTTGTTCTTCTCCTTCACCTTCGGGCTTTTCTTCAGGTTCGGGCTTCTTGAAGGTAAATTGACCATCTTCATCCATATCAACTTCAAATCCTAAATTTTTTGTTGATGCAGCGATATTAACTTCAATCTCTCTCTTACGAAGAACAGCGATTTCATCCTCTTCTTCGCTCGGTGGTAGTTTTAAATCCCAATCAGTAATACCAAATTGTTTAACTAAGAAAGGAAATACATAATTATTGTAAACAGTCTGTGCTTTTTGAACTGCTCTATTTGTTACAAGAATTTGCATACCTTCATTGTTTAATCCACCGCTTGTAGTATTATCAGCCATGAATACTTTACTTACTCCATAGAATGCTGAAACTCTATCTCGTAAATCATCTTTAACAGAAACATAATCCATTTCTTTGAGAGAATCCATGAATTTAATCCATTCAACTGCACCTTTACCTCCTTCGGCTTCAATTCCCATAACAGGAATAAAGTGAGGGTCAGCCTCCATCTTTTCTTTTACTGCTCTCCAAAAAGATTTCATGGAATCCATATTTCTTGTTTGAACTGCTAGTAATCCTTTAGGCATTCTACTCTTAGTATAAGATTGATTAACATAGTTTTCCATAGCAATAAGTGTCATAATATTATTAAACAAAGTAATAACTGGAGACATACCATACAATCGAGAAGGACTGTATTTACTAAAGTGTAAAACTTCTCCTTGTAAAAAATACTGGTCATCGCCATTTACTCTATTCACATAATGAACTGGGAATAAATTGCTTCCACAAACTTCGCATTGTGCGTGTGGTTCAGAATGTATAATATTACGATGATTTACACAAGTAAAACCCTTAGTTCCTCTTTGTCCGTTTTCATCACTATAAATAAACATAGTTACGGGGTCGCCACGATAAACTTCTTTGATACGATGCATTCTAATTTTACCATTACCATCAATAAAGTATTCTTTTACTAAAACAATGTAAGCATCATCCATTATATTCAAATCATCTTCAAGTTCCTGTAAAACATCAATAAAGAGTTGTTCAGATTTATTTACATATCCTTCGATAAACTTTTCAGCATATTCTAACTGTTTTACATCAGGAACTTTTAGGTCTGTACTTTTACAACGAGAACATTCTTGAACAGGTCTTTTATGTTCTTTTCCACAATCATTACATCTTGCTTCATATGCTTTTTCCCAAACATACCCTCGCCTAAATACTTCTTGTTTTAGTTGAGTAATACAAGTTCTAGCAATTACTGATTGATTAACTACATTATAGATAATTGGGCCAGTCATCATATGATTGGTTTCTCTTTCCTGAATACCCATATTGAATATTTTTCTATCAGCAGGTTTAGGAGTAGTTCTTCTAAATAAGTTAGTAATACTAAATCTTCTTTTTTCATCAGCCATACGTTACACCCCTTATTTAATGCCTATGCTATACTCACCTATGAAGGCTTCGGTTAAACACTTCCACTATCTTCAATGTCGTACCTTTCATTACTTGAACGAAGCATTTCTTCTAAAATACCTTTAAGATAAATTGCTTTTTTTGAAGGTTCATTGAATCCAGACCTTAAATAATAAATAACCATTTTTTTATTTATTTCAGAGAGATTACTAAATTTAACATATTTAGTTCTGTCTCTAGGCAACTTATCATTAAGAATACCTTGTTTAAGTTGTTTCCAAGTCATTGACATTTGAATCACCTACCATTCCTTTAGGGCTACCATGTTTAATCCAACAGGGTTCGCAAAATGAAAATGGTTTCTCTCCATTAAGGTAACATTGAACACAGTAAGTAAAATTATGAGGCATTAGCAATTCCACCTTCTTCTTGCGGCTCTTGCTTTTTCGCTATATGTTCCATCATCACGCTTAAATCCTCTTGACCTTGAACAAAAAGATTTACGCCTTTTAGCGGCTTTACTACCTCTTTTTAGTTTACTCGGCTTAGTAGTAACAGGGGCTTTAAGATTAGCACCTGTTTCTCGCTTAAACTTAGCACGACCTTTAGCACTTAATCCACCAGTTTTTGCGTGAATCTTTTTATTATACCCCTTGAAGGGTTTCTTCTTAAGAATTTCCTGCCATTCCATAATATCACTCTATATTGGTAGTATTCTTGCCTAAGTGTTCTTGATGTTTTTTACTCAGTTCTTGAATATGAAATAGTTTCTTACTAACTCCTTCTTTATGTTCTTTACCAGACATCAAGGTTCCATCGGGGTGCTTATGCGTATCACCCGTCCATTGTACGGGTTTTCCATCTTTGATATAAAAGTGTCGTTGTCCCTTACCCTTCTGTATCTCTCCATAAGTTTCGCAAACGTCTTTCCCACAACCACAGTTTCTTTTAATTATTTTTTCCCATGTCATTGTCCTTTCCTCCTTTTATAAGTCTTACAAGCCCCACAAGTCGGCCTACATCTTTGTTTAGTTCCTTTAGAAGCATCTTTACGACCACAAGGTTTTGTTCCTTTCTTATCATCTTCACATGATTGACAAGAAACCCATCCTTTTTGTCCATCTCCACCTTTTCTTGAGAACCAACCGTGTAATCCCGATTCTTTTTCTCTTTTGAAATTATCTCCACCTTTAGAAACACAATCACAAGATTTTTTTACTTTCTTTGATTTGTTTCCCCAGTTCTTTGCACCTACTTTACGGCATTGAACTAAAGCACCACTAGCATAAGCAGAAGGCCACTTCTTATAGCGACTTTTTACTTTATGATAACAAGCATCTTGTTTTTTCTTAAGTTGTTCAAACCATAAGTCCATACTAATTACCTCCTAAAAGTTGTTGAATTATTTTTCTCATTCTAACAATACCATAATTATAATTAGTTTTGGACTTATACATACTATATGCTGTTTGTAATTGATTATACCTTTTATCTTCTAAATCATCAGGTTTATTGTCAAGTAGTTCTTTAGCCTTATCAACAATAAAAGCAACTTCTCTATCGTTTAATCCTTTTCTTTCTCTTAAATAGCGATTACTGTTCCTTTTTGAAATATCTTCTTTAATAATAGTACCTATGTTTTCTAAATTATCCATGACCGACATTTTACAATTACCTTGAAGTTTAGCAATATCAGTTAAGTATATTCCTTCCTTTAGCCAATCAAAACCAACATGGTCTTTATGATTTTCCCATTTCATTAACTTAAATATCTCATCACATCTTGGCTTATACCAATCTGCCTTCTTATATGATTTCTTCATACGAATAAGTTCTAATAATAACTTAGCATTACCTTTCTTTAATCTAAAATGTGGTAGGCATTTAGTTAAAAGATTAGTAACATCTTCTTGGGAATAAAAGTTTAGTCTTTGAATTAGTCGAGTTTGTTGTGGAGATTTTTGGTCTAAGTGCATTCTTCCATATCCAATAGACTTATGCATTTCTTCCATAAAAGCCCTGCCTCTTTGACCAGTAGCAATTAAACCCACTCTAGGATTCATATTGCGGTCTAAAGTAATATATCCATCAGAATCAATGAATGCAGCAGTATAAGCCCAAATGTTTTTCTTAATCATAGAAGGTAATTTGTAATAAGAACCCTGAACAGAAGTAATTTCTAGTTTCTTAATAGTCTTTGATATAGAATTAGGACTCGAAGATTTATGTAAAGGAGTCGGCATTCTTTCATGAATCCCTTTAGCATTAATTCCTGGATTTTCACATACTGATTTTAAAATAAAATCCTCTTGCCTTTGTTTCTTAGTTTTAGTAATAGATTGGTCGGTAATTTTAGCAATAGCATTTCTAAAGTCTTTCTTAGCAGACCTCATTTCTTTATGTATATCACTATACTCTTTACCATAAGCCATTCCATTCTGTCTTAATTCTGCTTCCCAGTATTTACAAAGAGCATCAATTGTTTCTCTTCTGAGTTCGATTGTTTTCATCTTATGTAACTTAGATAAATCTTTTTCATTATATCTCATTTTCAGTAATGGTATTTTATATTCATTCAACCATGTAATAGAATCAATACACTTATGTAAGTGGTCAGAATAAGCATCAATCATAGTATCAATGGCTTTTGACATTTTAGTTCTATATTCACCCTTTAATGCACGACGGGATTTTCGCATTTTCCTAACTAAATCTGGAATACTATGTTCTTGTACCATATATTCATCAGGAAAAGAACTTAATTTTTTACGAGCAGCACTAGCATTTATATTATGTGTATTTGATAATTTAACTATTTCTTCATGTTCTGACATAATATAAGAAGTAAACATTTTTTCCTCCTTATCTTTGAAAACTTTAACTTGTAATTGTTCTTCGATGGAATCTTTTGTTTTATCCTCATCTCTAATAATACCTGCTAATTCTTCCATAAGAGGTGCGGCTTCCTCTAATTTATCTGCTTCTTCTGTCATATAACCGCCTCAAAAATTCAAGCCTATGGCAGAGTTATTCGCCATTTTACCCTTTACTGGTTCATCGTTAAACAGTCCTAAATCGTCTAAGAGTATGAAGTTATCGTTGGCCTTGTAGGTGGCAGCATTCGCTAATGCAAGGCTCATAACCATATCGTCGTGCGCCCCAATCCCCTCAAATTTACCACGTTCTGTAATTGCGAACATAGATAGTTCTTCAACTAAAACAGAAGTAACTCTTCGGCTTTCTTCATTACCATAGGGAAAGTTTAGTTTACCGTTTTCAAGAGTCATTTGAAGATTTAAAATAATTTCTTGTTTCTTTCTTCTTGTTGTATCAAAGTCATGAACATTTACATCAGCAACTTGACGAAGTTCTTGAGTAAAAGATTTAGCAAAGGTATTCGTCTCAAAAAGAATAACTTCAGGTCTAAACACTTGATTTAACAGTTTTACCTTTTGAATATTTTCTCGGAACTTAACATTCTTAGCCCTATCTACATATATAATAGATTTATTTTCATCTGCATCCATTTCTATAACAGTAATTACATTGTAATCGCCATCAGTTGAAATAGCAGGGTCTACTCCTATAAAATACTTATATCCTTCTCTTCTTAACGGCTTTAACACTAAGTCTTTGTTCTTAGCATTATCTAAATACTCTGGATTGAAGAGAGAAGTACCAGTAGATATAGGAACACACATATATTCTCTCGTAAACATCAAAGACCCTACTTCTGCCTTTCTAGCCATTAGTGCTTCATAGTTCCAACGCTCAGGCCATAGCGGTTCATTAAGTGCATTAAAACAAGGGTATGTATTTACTGTATAAGCAGGATTTTCTGCTAACTGTTGGTAAATATCTGTATAACTGAAGGGAGTACCAATAACTCTTAAAGATGCAGTATGGTGAAGCGTAGGAATCATATCCCCATAGAACCAATCAGTAACCTTTTGAATACCAGTCATACTAAACTCTTTCAAAGGGTCATCAATAACAATTTCTTGAGGGTGAAGTCCACGAATCTGTGAACCAACCGACCTTTCAAGGATTTGATTACCATTTGTTAAAGTAATATTACCGATAGCCCAACCTCTAGCGGGTTTATACTTTTTGAGCATAGGATGAGTAAACATCTTGTCAATGTCTCTCATGTGAACTAAAGTCTGCTTTTGGTTAGAAGAAATATAAAGCATCTGGAATGGTGGTTCTTCAAAGATTAATTTCCAAACAACCCATGAATGCATAAATACAGATTTTCCGTGGTCACGAGAACAAATAATTACAGTTCTTTGAGTAGAGTTCATTAATTCATGCCATTCTTGTATGTAAGAAGGAAAATCAAAACCTAATACATTTTGAAAAAAATATGGGAAAGAGTTCTTAGATAACTCCATATCCATCTGATGTTCAAAATTAAATGCTTCTTCTTCCATTTAATCACCGTCTGTATCTTCTATTATTTCTTCTAGGACTTCTAGGACTTCTGCCTTTATTTTCTTCAGCCAGTTTCTTTCTCTTGGCTTCTGCTTGAACAGGGTCGAATGGATTAAATTCTTGTCTTTCTTTTATTTTTTCTGTCTTTCTTTGAGCAGGATGTTTCTTTTCTTTTGTTACTCCGTTACAAGCAACAAATTTTCTGCCCGTTGGTTTGCTATAAGAACGATTAAAGTAGTTAGTAAAAATAATTACTGAGACTATTACATCTCCTGTTTCTGGATTTTTCATGTCAATACCTAATTGTTTTACTGGAAAAGAATTAGGGAATATTTGTCCTTTACCAATAATATCTATCATAATAGTTTGATAATCATGAGGATTTTTAGTTCTATACATAAAGTAATTTCCGTTAGGTTTACCTTTGACGCACTCAACCCAGTTCAATAACTCATCTGTATTTCTATCTCTAGTTCCGTGTCCACTTCCGCCCCCTTTTACTCTATTTAAATAGTGTCCTCTAACTATTACGGCAATATTACCCATATAATATATTTGGGGAGTGTCATTAACGTGAGTATTGTCTGCTTCTGGATAACTACCATAATCTACAAATGGAGGACTAGGTGGCATTACCTTAAGAATATCTCTCCATCCACCTTGTTTCGATTTTAACATATCAAACCATGATGGAGTGGGGTCATCAATAAAAACCCACTTGGATAAACTTTCAGCATCAGTAATCGGTCTTATTGCCCAATTACCATTAGGATATGCACCATTCCATTCATTAGTAACTGATTCTGGTATAGAAGATTTAATTTGATTAAACTCTTCATCTTGTGAAAAGACCCATCCTCTATCTCTTCCTCTTTGAATCCATGCTTCGGGACTTCCTTCTCTTGCCCCAAAAGCAGCAATTAAAGGCTTAGATTGATTTAATTGTGGTTCTCTTGCTGATTGTAATGCTCTTTCGTTTTTACCTAAACCTTGTTCAAACTCAGGTCTTTTTGGATTTGCACGATTGGCCGCCAACAATCCTCCAACAACTGTATGCGAAGGATATTCTTTCCATCCAATTGTTGCTATTGTTTTATTATTATCATCTACACGAATGAGCCACTTATCTAAAGAATAAATACCCTGTTGTAATTCATCTCTACGAGAATATGGATTATCAGGATTATCCTGATTCCATTTTTCTTTCATATCTTCATATGAATATACAGCAGAGATTACTTTAGGCAAGACTATCACCTAAAGGATGCTTTAATACCATATACTTGCTCACTACTAATACCAAATTCTTTTGAAATATTTTGATGAGAGTCTACTGCTTTAATTATTTGTTCTACTTCATAATTTGTCAAATCAAGATTTTCTTTTTCTTGTAGCATATCGACCATCTTATTAATACCATAATCATTAATAGGTATATGTCCAATAATTACAGGTTTTCCTAATTGTTGTCTTATAACGTCATGTGCTTTCAATAATTTATGTAGAAGAACAGGTAAATCAGTCTGTTGTGTTTCAAATATAGCCTTAAGTCTATTATATTGGGTTTTCATAGCGGGAGATTTCTTTGTTAGAATACCTTGATTCATGTCAAGCCAATGAGGTAATGCGAATACAGGGAATGCCCGTCTATTTGTAAAATCTTCATGAAATTCATCTGCCCTTACAGCAATTGTTTTTCCATTAAAATTTTCATTTTCTTCTGTTAAATCCTCAGTCTCTACCATATAATGATGTATTAAAGCCGCACAATAATTATTATTTGCTTCTTCTCTACCAAATATAGCAGTTAAAGCCCTAGCACAAAATTCACCTTCTGTAATAAGTTCATCACCTATTTCAATTTCAGGCATAAAAACATTGCTTAAGAAATTAGAAATAGCCTTTAAATCACCTACATCTACTTCTTCCACAGAACCTTCAAAAAGAGTATCGTAGGAAGCAGACATTACAGAATCTAAACCTAAATCTAAACTTAAAGTTTGTATAACCTTTGAACCTATACTTGAACCAAAGCGAGGTATTTCAATTGGTAGCATTCCACTATAAAGAGGGTCGAAATAATAATCAATGGCTGAATCCATCATATTTTGCAGGGATGTTTTAAATTTAGTAAGTTGGCCTCTTAAGGTTCCTTTTTGATTCATAGAGATAGGTATTTGAGCACCACCAGTTAATCCCTCCATAGGCGTACCTCTTGCTTCTCTTGCTTCCATTACACTACCTCTTCTTGAACCCTGAGTGCTTCTTGCTTCAACTTCCGCAATAAATTCATCACCACTTAATAATCTGTATAAATCCTCAAAGAAGTCTTTGATTAAGTCAAGATTATCAATACTAATATCTTTCTTTTCATGAATAGAACTAAAGCCTTTTTGAGAATACATTTCATTAAATTCAGTATTTAACAGACAAGATATTGGTAAAGCCATATTTTCCAATGCTGATTCATTAATAATTTTAGTATCAGCAATCTGTTCTAACCATTCTTCTATGTCCCTTTCTGTTTCTAGGGTAACTCCTTGACCTTCATCTAATTTTTCAACCATGTTTTTTAACATAGCCAAGAGTTCTCTTTCGCCTTTAACATTAATAGAAATAAGTTTTTCTCCTCTATTATATTCATAAATCAGAAGTGGGTCTGCACCACCTTTAATCATATCTAAATCTCCTTCCCATTTAATATCGTCGGTTAAGTTTTCTTCCCATTCTTTAGGGTCAGCCATTTCTTCCGCCCCAATTTCTCCAGAAGTTTGCCCAAGAGACTGTTCTAATTCTACTAATAACTGAGAATTAACATCAGAAGGAACTATTGCGTCATCTTCAGTATAATCTGGAGAATCCCTCCCTCTAAGCATTCCATCTACTCCCATTCGATGACTTACAATATTAAAAAATCTATGATGTGCTGATTGGAACTCTTTAGGAACTGCATCAAAGGAAACAATATATTCTAGATTAGTATTAGCGACTTGTCTAAATAGTTTTTCAAAGAGAGCCTTAACTTCTTCTCCCCAATCAGCATTTTTAGCCTCAAAAAAGAAAGTAGTCAAATCTTCTTCAAATTGTTCGTACTTTTTACCAATCTTGTTCCAATATTCATAAACTTCAATTCTTTTAGAAGCCTTACTAACATCAATTGCTCCAAGAAAATCTTGAACAGGAAAATCTTTGATTGCCTTATATTCTTTGGGTTTTCCTATTTTTTCCAACTTACTTATAATTTTTCTAACATTTGTTTTAAATGCTTCGGGGGCGACAGATTCTCCGCTTATTATACTCTGAATATATGTTTTAAATTTATCATCAGTAAGTAGTTCAGTTTTAGGATTTCTTATTTCAATATCTTCTGTAATTTCTGTATTGTATAGATACTGTTCATCTAGTCTTTGCCCGTCTGCATATATATTTAAATCAGTCAAAGGTTTTAACAATTTATTAAAACCGCTTTGTGCGCTTCTTGCATCTGCGCCACCTTCTTTTACTGAATCTTTTATAGCCTTTCTTGCTGCTTTTACAGTTTCATCTATTAAGTTTTGTAATTTTTCTCTTTTTACTGGGTCATCAGTTAAACGGGCTTCATTCATCAAAGAATCTTTAAATTTAGAAATTATTTTTCTAGTAAGTGTTTTTTTAGTAAGAGGGTTAGCGGTGGCTAATTCTTCGATTACATCAGGACTTAAACCTAAACTATCTATTTGTTCTTGAGTTAATGTTATATCCACCATTTTTAATCACCTATCGTTAAAAGATTTGTCATATCAACAAATTGTTTTTTAGCCTCAATTACTTTGTGGTCAGGGAAAGAAGCAGGATTATTAGCAAATTCTTCTAATCTTAATCTAAACGCTTCCGTTATCTGTTGTTTAATATTTCTAATAATATTAGGCATTTTAGAATTTATTTGCTGTGCCTCTTTCTCCGCATCCTTTGAGTTGGGGTTACTGTCTATGGTCTTAAAGGCTTTCCTCACTTCTCCCCCACCGACCAAATCATCAATCTGAACAAAGAAACCTAAACTTTTTTCTGGAGTAATTGAGTCTAATGCTGTGGCTGAATTAACCATAGTATTAACATAGTTTATAAGGCCACCTGAATCTTCTAGTTCTTTAGCCTTACTTATAACAAATTTAGGAAAATCATCCATATTTAATAAATTAAGACGTAAGTTTTGTATTTCTCGACCTATATCTTTAGAAGAAACAGAACTTCTTCCTCTTATTCCTGCCTCAACATCTCTTTCTAAGTTTTTAATTTTCTTATCTAAGTCGGCTAATATTGAATCTCTTTTACTTTGAGAATCTTCTCCCAGAGGACTATCACTTAATTGTTTTCTTCTAGCCTTAGTTTCTTCTAATTTAGTTTGTTGCTCTTTACCAGCAGAATATTCAAATCTCTTTCCACCTGTTGTAAGTTGTTCAGAAGGAGTGCTTCTTTCTTTAGGAGTAGTAACTTCATACCTTGCATTAGTTTCTACTTCTAAATCATAAGCATCATTAGGAGAAATTGTGTCTCCGTCTATTTTTATTTTAGCATAATCAGCCAATTCTTTACCAGAACTTTCTATTGGTATAATAGACCCACTTTCATCTCGTATATCTTCACCTTTTTCGTCTTTTTTAGAAGTAGTATATTTAGTTGGCCTATCTCTCCTAAAGTATTCTATTTCTAATTCTTCGGGAGGAAAATCATCTTCGGGTAGGGACTTATACCACTTTTCAAATTCATTGGCTTCTTTAATTGTAAAATTACCTTCTAGGAATTTCAACTGTTCTTGTTGCCTTTGAAGGTTAGCATTATAAATCCTTTCTTGTAGCCTACCACTTTCTGAAATTATTTTTCTTATTTCTTCTTTTGCTTTGTCTTTAGGTTTAGATTCTATATCTTCAAGACCATCTTCACCAATAAAATCAGAGATATTAAATTTATTTTCTGTTTCTCTTTTATTATTTAAAATAGCATTATATATATCATCTACTAATAGTCTTTCTGCTTGCACTAATGTTAGAGTTTGATTAACTCTAATGGAATCAAAAAATGGTTTTGACCAGTCCTCACCAAAATCACCTGATAGAATAATTTGAGCATACGGGTTCAAATTCATAGATTTAGAACTAGATTTATCTAAAAACATAACTTTTGCGAATTTAGCACCGTTAGGGAATGCCTTTGGCTTAAATGCCTCAATACTTCCTTTAATATTTTCAACTGCCCTAATATATTTAAAAACAGAAGCCTCACTAAAGGGCAAAAGTGTCATTTTTTGTTGAGAAGCGACAAATATCTTTTTTTGTTGAACTAAATCATCCAATTCAACATTTTTTGCACCGATTTGAACAGAAATTCCTAAATCTCTATTCTTTCCTTGCAGTTGATTGTAAATTTGTTTAATTTCTTCCTTTTTCGTTACAACTTCAGGGCTGTCTAAGACCTTTGTTCTTTTTTTATTGTAATTTATCTTCATAGTATTGACTAAATCAGTTTCAGACTTAAAATCAACCAAAATAACTTCATCTTTGAGTTCTCCGCCTATTAATTCTGCAAATTTAGCAACAAGATTTCTGTCTTGTGGGAATTTTTCAAAAGTAATCATTGATTTATCGTTAGTTGTTCGCAAAATATCTAAAATGTCTCTAATATCTCTATTTCTTTTTAAGGTAGTGGTGCTTAAATCTGCATTTGCTTCTATTTTTTCTAAAATTTCCTTAACTTTTGAAAAATTACTGTTTTGTCTTGCCTCTAATCCCTCATTTAACAATTCTCTAACGTCATTGGTGTTTAAAAAACCCATAGCCTCCTTAATTTTTTGAACATTTTCTTTCATCTGTTCTAAAGTTTGGTCGCCATGAGGAGGTTGTCCAAACATATCCTTTAATTGTTGTAAATCTACTTGATTATTCTCAACGCTTCTAATTAATGCTTTAACTTCGGTAGGGTTTTTTCTAAGTTCTTTGAGTTCTGCAACGGTTTGTTCTGTCATGGCAGCATTAGTAATAATAATCCCTAGTTGTTCTTTAACAACAGGTATCATTTTCAAATACTCGAACCAACCCAAAACTATTCCCCTCTATTAACTATTGATTTTACTGCTATTAGAGCCAACTTTCTTTCAATATCGGTTAAACTTAGGGCTTGTTCTAAAATATTTCTAACTGCTTCTTTTGCTTGAGAAGAACTTTTATCATATTTTTGTTTTAGGTCTTTTAATCCATTAGGAACTTTTTTATCTTTCCATCTTTGGTAATCATATTCACCAAGAATAACATCAGTTAGTGCTTGCCACTCTTCTTTTTTGCTTTTAACAATACTTTCCCAAGTCATTCAATAGCCCCCATGTTATCAAGTTTCATAGTTACAATATAAAATCCTTCTTCTTGTAACCTTTCTTTAAATTCTTTAGTTTTATAAGTTTCGTAAGTAGGAACATTGTTAGGGTCTAAATCCATAAGTCTATTTTTTTCTAGAAATTCATATAAAATCTTATATGAACTAAAGGCTTTAACAGGATAACCCCCATCGGGTTCATAATCAGTTCCTCTATTTTTGAATAATATATAGACCATTCCGCTTTTTTTAATTAAACTTTCCCAAGTCATTTCATCATCTCCTGAATCAAATTTGTTGAAGTTCTGTAATGTAATTCTTCGTTGATTCAATATAGGGTCTTGCATCTGTTCCGTCAGAAAATGTATTACCATTTTTAGTATTTGCATATAACATGGCTCTTATTTCTTCAATTTCAGATTCAATAAATTCATTAACTGTTGATTCATCAAGTCCCTCAGTAGCCAATCCAGCATATCGGGCATCTACATATTTTGTTATAACGCTTCTCAATTTTTCAAGCCTACTTTCTTTTAATATATCTTCCCAATTCATTGTAATCTCTCCTTAATATTGTGGGTTTCCAGAACGTATTCTTCTTGTTTCTTTAGAATGATTGTGTCTACGAGTAATTTTTTCTCTTAACTCAGATAACACTCTAGGAACCAAATTCCCTTCTCCACGTTCAACCAAACTACGATAACTATTTAGCCACTCAATGGCTTCCTTTTCCATATTTTCATCCATATTCATATTCATTATTTTTTGTCCTTTAACATCTAATTCATTAATATCACGGCTATTAAATCTTTTAATAATGTTTTCCCATTTCATTGTAATCTCTCCTTAAAAACCCATAGAATCTAAGTTTTGTTTTAATTGCTGC
>TARA_R110002050_G_scaffold170431_1_pt1 | contig 13410 bp, 10 predicted proteins | sample TARA_R110002050 | Tara Oceans TARA_R110002050 (sample SAMEA4396988) | marine metagenome | biome: Polar Biome; feature: [DCM] deep chlorophyll maximum layer (ENVO:01000326); material: water (ENVO:00002006), including particulate matter (ENVO:01000060) such as... | depth 25 m
TATCGAGTTTATGACCTTTAACTTTTCGATGGTTGCCATTGATCAAATTATTAACAACGCGGCCAAAATGTACCAAATGAGCGGCGGTCAACTTAATATTCCTATCGTTTTTAGAGGGCCAACCGCTTCTGCGGGACAGCTTGGTGCCACTCATAGTCAGGCCTTTGAAAGTTGGTTTGCTAATACTCCAGGTTTAAAAGTAGTAGTTCCTTCCAACCCATACGATGCGAAAGGACTTCTGAAAAGCGCCATTCGCGATAACGACCCCGTAATATTTATGGAGAGCGAGCAGATGTATGGCGACAAGATGGACGTGCCAGAAGAAGAATATCTCATTCCTTTAGGTGTGGCGGATATCCGTCGCGCGGGTGAGGATGTTACCATCGTTTCTTTTGGGAAAATTATTAAAGAAGCCGATAAAGCAGCGGATGAACTTGCTAAAGAAGGTATTAGCTGTGAGATTATCGACCTACGCACGGTTCGCCCAATCGATTATGAAGCTGTATTAAAATCGCTCAAGAAAACGAATCGTATGGTAATCGTTGAAGAGGCGTGGCCTTTAGGAAATATCTCCACCGAGATTATTACGCATTGTCAAGAACATGCTTTCGATTATTTAGATGCTCCTATCATTAGAATTAATACCGCGGATACGCCTATGGCTTATGCTCCAACTTTGGTAAATGAGTTTTTACCAAATGCAGCGCGCATTATTGCCGCGGTTAAAAAAGTAAGCTATAAATAGAAAGGGCTCAGTTTAGTTTTTTTAAGCAAGTCTAATTTACTTCAAATTAGACATTTGGCTAAAAGCTAAATTAATTTACTTTTGCGCCCCTTGTTAAGAATTTAATTTTCAATCAACAAACAACTATGAACGACTGGTTAATGTATTTGGTTCCTGCCCTAGGTTTGGTAGGGATTCTAGTAATGCTAGTGAAATCGGCTTGGGTAACTAAACAAGCAGCAGGCGATAAAAAGATGACTGAGTTGGCAGGCTATATTGCGGACGGAGCGATGTCTTTTTTAAAGGCCGAATGGAAAGTGATGAGCTACTTTGTAGTGATAGCTGCCATCTTATTGGGTTACTCAGGAACCTTAGTAGAGCACTCTAGCCCTATAATAGCAATTGCCTTTATAATTGGTGCTATTCTTTCTGCTTTGGCAGGATATATCGGAATGCGCATTGCTACCAAGTCTAACGTTCGTACTACTGAGGCTGCCCGTACTAGTTTAGTGCAAGCCCTGAAAGTTTCTTTTACGGGAGGTTCTGTTATGGGCCTCGGTGTAGCGGGATTAGCCGTTTTAGGTTTAGGATCTTTATTTATCGTTTTCTACAACTACTTTGTGCCAGAAGGTGCGGCTATTAATGGCGCGGAAATGAAAACCGCGATCGAAGTATTAGCTGGTTTCTCTCTAGGTGCGGAGTCTATCGCACTTTTTGCCCGTGTGGGTGGTGGTATCTATACCAAAGCAGCTGACGTAGGTGCTGACTTAGTAGGTAAAGTAGAAGCGGGAATTCCCGAAGATGATATTCGCAATCCAGCTACTATCGCTGATAACGTAGGTGATAACGTAGGTGATGTTGCTGGTATGGGCGCTGATCTATTTGGTTCTTATGTAGCCACAATTTTAGCTACCATGGTTCTAGGTCAAGAAATTGACAGTGCTGACAATTTTGGTGGAATGGCCCCAATCTTATTACCCATGGTAATTGCTGGTTTAGGTCTTATCTTCTCTATTATTTCTATGGCTTTCGTGCGCATTAGCAACGAAAATAGCTCGGTGCAGAAAGCCCTAAACATGGGGAACTGGTCTTCTATTATTTTTGTGGTGATCGCGTCTTATCCACTATCCATGTGGATGTTACCAGAATCGATGATTTTAAGAGGCTATGAGTTTAGTCCTTTAGATGTATTCTTTGCAATTTTGGTAGGATCCATTGTAGGTGCTTTAATGAGCTTAGTTACGGAGTTTTATACTTCCATGGGTAAAAAGCCGGTAAATTCTATTGTGCAGCAAAGTTCTACAGGCCATGCTACGAACATTATTGGTGGTTTAGCTATGGGTATGCAGTCTACTGTAATTCCAATTTTAATCTTAGCGGCCGGTATTATTTTCTCTTATTCTTTTGCTGGATTATACGGTGTGGCTATCGCGGCTGCCGGTATGATGGCTACTACTGCGATGCAGTTGGCCATTGACGCTTTCGGACCGATTGCAGATAATGCGGGAGGTATTGCCGAAATGAGCGGTTTACCTGAGGAAGTGCGCGGACGTACCGACAATTTAGATGCTGTAGGTAACACCACTGCCGCTACTGGTAAAGGTTTTGCTATTGCTTCCGCTGCATTAACTGCTTTAGCACTTTTTGCCGCTTTCGTTGGTATTGCTGGAATTGATGCCATTGATATTTATAAAGCTCCCGTTTTAGCCATGCTATTTGTAGGAGCTATGATTCCATTTATCTTCTCTTCTTTAGCTATTTCTGCAGTAGGTCGTGCCGCTATGGCAATGGTACACGAAGTACGTCGTCAGTTTAAAGAGATTCCAGGTATTATGGAGTATAAGGCTAAGCCAGAATACGAAAAATGTGTAGAGATTTCTACGAAAGCTTCTATTCGCGAGATGATGCTTCCGGGTGCAATCGCTTTGATTACTCCACTTTTAGTTGGCTTTGGTTTTATGGGCGTTTTTGAAGAAACTTCTTCAGCGGAAATGCTTGGAGGCTTATTGGCTGGTGTAACCGTGAGTGGTGTGTTAATGGGAATCTTCCAAAACAATGCTGGTGGTGCTTGGGACAACGCTAAGAAATCATTTGAAGCAGGCGTTATGATTGATGGTAAAATGGAATACAAAGGTTCTGAAGCGCACAAAGCATCTGTAACCGGTGATACCGTTGGTGATCCCTTTAAAGATACTTCTGGTCCTTCTATGAACATCTTAATTAAACTGATGTCTATCGTTTCTTTGGTAATCGCTCCTCATATTCATGTTGGTGATGCTGCTATGAGCGATCATGCCTATATGGATGAGGTGGTGAAGATTAGCGCTGGAGAGGTTTATGCTTTCGAAGGTACTAATGCCGCTCAGGTGAAGTTTAGCAGCCCTAACAGTGAAATGACGGGTACTATTTCAGCCGAGTCATTCAGCTACGACTTCGCTTCAGAAGAGAATGTAGTTAACCTACGCATGCAATTAAGTAGTAAAGAAACGAGCACTTTATTAAAGTCACAATTTAGGAGCGTTGAAGTTAGAGCTGAGCAATTGTCTTTAGGTGAAGGCGGTCTTTTTGAAGGTGAGGCTTATATTATCCTTGATGGGAATGCAATTCCTTCTAAATTAGGGATCAACATCATAAATGAAAAGAAAATCTTAGCGAGCCTTAGTATGAACTAAGATTACTTAAGATCTATAAATAGAAAGAGGCCGTCTAATTTAGATGGCCTCTTTTTTTGTCTATGCCCATTGGCCCCAAAGCTTGGTAAGTAGAAAATGCAAGGCGCTATTTTTTCTCACTGTGGTAGATGCGGTCTACTGAAAGTTGTTGATTTTAAAATGTTAATGGCATGGAAGTCGCGAGGCCCGCGGCAGGGATTGTCGTGAAAAGCCCACAGCCTTAATGCCCCTGCGCAATTCTGTGGCAGGCGACCACAGGAAGCCTAGCGGCAGAATAGGCAGCTGGGAGTATTAGGGCGAGGACTTGGAGCAAAAAGCCCGGTTGCCGCCCAAATAAAAGTAAAATCAGATAGTTAAAATAAGCCGTTAAGCTCGGCGTCGATATTATTGATGATTTTGCCTAAATCTTCCGGATTGTTAGCGAATTTATTTTCGTCAACGTTGATAATTAGCAAGTTGCCTTTGTCGTAGCCAGAAATCCACGCTTCGTAACGTTCATTAAGGCGGTTGAGGTAATCGATGCGGATATTGTTTTCGTAATCGCGGCCGCGCTTTTGAATTTGGTCCACCAAAGTGGGAATAGAGGCACGTAAATAAATCAATAAATCAGGGGCCTCCACAAAAGAGTCCATTAGTTCGAAAAGCGAAAGGTAATTTTCGAAATCGCGGCTAGGCATAAGGCCCATGGCGTGCAAATTGGGGGCGAAAATATGGGCATCTTCGTAAATCGTACGATCTTGAATAATGCTTTTTCCAGTTTCGCGGATTTCTTTAACCTGACGAAAGCGGCTGTTTAAGAAGAAGATTTGCAAGTTGAAAGACCAGCGCTGCATTTCGCGGTAAAAATCGTCCAGATAGGGATTGTCTTCTACGTCCTCGAAGTGAGGGGTCCACTTGTAGTGCTTTGCTAACAAGCGTGTTAACGTAGTTTTCCCCGAGCCAATATTACCTGAAATTGCAATGTGCATAGTCGTTTTTTAATAAGCTCACAAAGCTAAGTTTTTCGGCTAAATTATCAGCTTGCTATTCGAGTTTATAAAGGTATAGCATGCCTGCTTTCCACAAATAAAGGGAGCGATTGTGTAGAATGATCCTTTTGATTTCCGTTTGGGGGCAGATTAGGTTTTGTCTTTGGCCGGTTTTCACCGAGATGAGACTTAATATTCCGCTTTCGCTTAGGCAGATGAGTAATTCATTGTTGAAGTCGGCGTCCACAAGAGGCTCCGTGTAGGGAATATTTTTTTGAAAGGCAGCCAAGGCATCGAAAAGCAGGAAGCCGCTTTGGGGCAGATGGAGGATTTGATGGTTGTAGCTGCTTAGTAAAAGCGAAGGGCGGCGAGTGCTTGAGCTAATCTGGTTAATGGCAGGACTAAAGTTTAGGAGTTTTTCCGCTTCAGGATCATAAATGCTGAGGCGATCGCTCACCTGATCGTAGATGAGAATTTGACTTTGCGCAGTATAGCTTACTAAACTCGGATCGATAAAGCCGGCATCTAGAAGGTTTATGCTGCGACTAAAATTCAGACGATTATCGAGAATTTGGATCGTATTAAAATCAGTATAATAAAGCAGCGGTTGCAAAGGGTTAATTAAGGTGAAAAAATTTATTAACCCTAAGCGTGGATCGCTGTAGCTGTAGTTTTGTTGCCCTTTTGCTGGGTGTTTAATTATTTCGTTGCCTTTGAGATAGTAGATGTTTCCAAAGGGGTCAACCTTCAAATCATCTGCCGTGGGAGTGACTTCGCTGCTTATAAGTTTTAATTGCAAACCTTGCCCCGATAAGGTAGCAGAGCAATTGAAAAGAAATAACAGAAGCAGCAATCGCATTAGTGATTTAATTTTAAGAGTTCATCCATATGCTCACGGCTGTTACTAAGGCGCGGAACTTTATTTTGACCTCCTAGTTTTCCCTTATTGCTAAGCCAGTCGTAAAATAATCGCGGCCGTGCTTCAATAAGTTGTAAACTGGTTAGGGCAAGGCCTTTGTAGCGTTTGGCTTCGTAGTCGCTATTTATAGTACAGATGGCTTTGTCTAAATCGGCAGCGAAGTCGGCTTGATTAGCAGGGGCTTTACTCCACTCAATGAGCCATTGGTGGGCTCCTTTATTTTTACCTTCCATAAAAATGGGGGCTACGGTAAAATCTAAAACCTGGCAATTATGCTTCTCACAGCTTTGTCTAAGGGCTTTTTCGGCATTTTCAATAATGAGCTCTTCTCCAAAAACATTGATAAAATGCTTGGTGCGTCCGGTAATTTTAAAACGATAAGGAGAGGTATTGGTAAAGCGAATTGTATCGCCGATAATGTAGCGCCAAAGGCCAGCATTGGAAGTAATTACCACGGCATAGCTGGGGCCGATTTTCACCTCGCTTAATCCAATAGTTTTAGACTGGGTTCCTTCGTATTTGTCCATCGGGATAAACTCGAAGTAGATGCCATAATCGAGCATCAAAAGCATTTCGCTACTATCTTTTTGGTCTTGAATGCCAAAGAAGCCTTCCGAGGCATTATAGGTTTCGAGGTAGTTTATGTCTTTGCCAATTATTTCGCGGTACTGCTCGCGGTAGGGTTCGAAGTTTACACCGCCATGCATGTAGAGCTCTAAATTCGGCCATACTTCGGCGATGTTTTGTTTGCCACTTAATTCTAAAACGCGCTGCAATAATACAAGCATCCAAGAAGGAACACCTGCCAGACTGGTAACGTCTTCACGTAAGGAGGTGTTGGCCATGGCAATTATTTTCGACTCCCACTCCGTCATTAAACTAATTTTGTTGTTGGGCGTGCTGCGCATTTCTACCCAAAAAGGGAGGTTTTCGATAATAATTCCCGACACGTCACCATAGTAACTTTTCAGCTCCTGATTGTCGAGAAAGGTACTGCCGCCCATGCGAAGATTCATCCCGTCAAAAACCATGGTTTCGGGGTTTAGATTGCAATAAATGCTCAATAGATCTTTACCGCCTTTAAAATGGCAGTCTTCTATCGCTTCTTCGCTAACGGGAATAAATTTGCTTTTACTGTTGGTCGTACCACTCGATTTAGCAAACCACTTTACTTCTCCTGGCCAAAAAATATTTTGTTCCCCTTGGCGCAGACGATTTACATCCGCTTCAATGTCTTCGTAAAAATGGAGGGGAACTCTTTCTTTAAAGGTGTCGATGGAGGAAATATCTTTAAAGCCGTATTTTTTACCGAACTCTGTATTGGTTGCCGTGCTTATTAATTCTATTAATAGCTCACTTTGCACTTCGTGTGGATACTTCATGAAAAGCTCCAACTGGTGAAAGCGCTTTTTCATACGCCAACTTAAAAATGAATTTACTAGTGCAAGCTTCATAAGAACTACTAATTTAGCGATACAAATTTTAGAATATGAGATTCGAGCTTAATCTGAGCAAAATGCCCGCTTGGCAAGATGATGAAAAGGTACAATATATACTCCAAGCAGATGATGATTTTATCAGGCTTAATCAACTAATTGGTCGCCAAATTACGATAGAATTCCTTAATGAGAAATACTGTTCTAATTGCGGAAATAAGTTTGCTGACTTATTTCGAATGGGCTTTTGTAAGAACTGTTTTTTTACGGCGCCGCAGGCGGGTGAGAGCATTATTAGGCCAGAGTTAAGCCAGGCACATTTAGATATTGAGGACCGCGATTTAGCTTTTGAAAAATCCTATCAGCTGCAAGAGCATATCGTGTATTTGGCCAATGGTGGCGATTTAAAAGTGGGGGTAACCCGCGCCCAGCAAATGCAAAATCGCTGGATTGATCAAGGGGCATCCGACGCAATCGTTTTAGCACGTACCGAAAATCGATTTCAGGCGGGTGAAATGGAAGTAGCGCTGAAAGGTTTAATGGGCGACAAAACACCTTGGCGTAAGATGCTGAAGAATGAAATTCCAACGATTGATTTGGTAAAGGAAAAGCTCAAGGTAAAAGAAAGTCTTTCAGCTGAAATGCAACAATTTTTTGCAGAGGGCGAAGATGAAGTGTATCAATTTAATTATCCTGTTGAGGAATGGCCCACGAAGATTAGCACGCTTAATTTAGATAAAGAAGCTAAAGCTGAGGCGGTATTAAAAGGGATACGGGGTCAATACTTAATTTTCCAAGGAGGTTTAGTTTTTAACGTCCGCGCTCACACTGGTTTTAGGGTTTCTTTCGCTTTCGCTTGATGCGTGCTAATTCACTGCGGTTTAAACTTGCCAATCCGATTAAAGAAGGAATGGCCATATTAAAGAACCAAACTAAAGTACTACCGATTACGAATACCAAAGACTCATCACTAAAGAAACTAAAGAAGTAAAAAGAAAGTGCTCCTTTAATTAAGAAGTCCAATCCGGCAAAAGTGGGCGTTACAGCCGATAGAAAATAATAAAGGGGAATTGCATAAAGAATTTCCAAATTAATACTATCAGGTTGAAGAAAGTATAAGGAGACCAGTAGTTGTGCCGAAAAAATAAGGAAGCGAAAAGAATGTACTGTGAGTAAGAAACTTTTTAGCTTAAAACCGGGCTCTCCTTTAATTAGGTAATTGGCTAATGGATATTTGAAAAGCTTGCGCTGATGCAAAGAGCTTATGATTTTTTCGAGACTGAAATAGATAACTAAGCTAAATAAGGTAGCCGTAAGAGCAAGCAAAGTATAGGCAATTTGCCCGGCATTAATTAACCAAAGGCTGGCTATTAATAAGCTCACTATTGTTTTGCCAAATAGTTTCGGGCCGTGTGTCCAAAAAGTCAGGAAAAGCGCCTTAGAACGATGGGCCTGATCTTCTTGTACAATATAACGTCCCAGAATTTCGCCACTGTTGAGGGGCGTGATAAAGGCTAAACCGTAGCACTTAATATTTTGCCAAATGGCTTTTTTAACACTAATGTGGCTTATCAACGCCTGAATTTTTTGCCAGGCAAGGGCATCAAAAGTGATGTTCAAAAACCAGAGTAAACTAAAAAGGAAAAGACTTACTAGGCTTCGGTTAAGATCGAGACTTAATTCGAAATCTCTTATTTGAGACTTATCTAGCTTAAGCCACAAAAGATAACTCGCCACTATTACTAAGGCAATCTTTAGGATGCGGAAAAGCCATTTTTTACCAGATTTCGATTTCTTCACTTTTCTGTAAATTGAAATAGCGACGGATAAGGTAGACTAAAGGGTAGATTAAAAGCGTATCTGCAGCAGCGAAAAGCGCTTTAAATAGCCACCCATCTTTAACCAAGCCGCCAATAAAAGCGAAACTTTCTACGCCGATAAATAATACAGTTGTCACTAAAATAGTGTCTACTAGCTGAGAAAAAATGGTGGAAGCATTATTTCGCAACCATAAATATTTGCCATTGGTTTTCTTCTTGATCGCGTGAAAGATGCGTACATCAATAAATTGTGCTACCAAATAAGCCAACATGGAAGCCAGAATCACTCGGCTTGAACTTTGGAAAACCTGATCGAACTGCTCATTGCTAACCGGACTATTGCTAATGGCAGGAAAAACATGCCCTAAATAAAGAATTAACAAAACTAAAAGCGAAGCGAATAATCCGGCGAAAACCACGCGGTTAGTGTTTTTTCGACCGTAAACTTCAGAAAGAATATCGGTAATTAAAAAGGTAAGAGGGTAGGGAATAACGCCGGCCGACACGATAAAAGTTTTAAAGCCGAGGTTGATGCTAACGAACTTATTAGCGATTAAATTACAAGTTATTAAGGCCGCAATAAATAAAGCAGCCAGAATCAAATACATGATTCCGGCTTCCTTATGTTTAATGATTTGCGTTTTTTTCAACTTAGTCAATTACTAAGTCGTATTCCATGCGCATTTGCATGCCCTTGCGGCTTTGAGCTTGTTCAATAAGCTCGAGGTATTGGGCAAATTCACCCAATTCAGCTTTGATGCTGGCGCCACCCATTTGGTCAGAGAATTCTTTAATAAAGGCTTGTAATGGATCTTCTAATTCGGGATAGGTTACCACGGAATAGCCTTCTTCTAAACCAGCTTTTTCGGCAGCAATATTAATGGCGTCACTTAATCCACCAATAAGATCTACCAGTCCAAGTTCTTTTGCTCTAAGGCCAGAGTAAACTCTTCCTTGTCCGATGCTGTCTACAAAGGCAAGGTCTAAACCACGACCAGTAGCAACTCTACTTTTAAAGGTGCCGTAAATATTATCAACCTGACGAATTAAGATTCTACGTTCTGAAGGACTTAAATCGCGGTCTATGGTGCCGATATCCGAATGCTTGTTAGTTTTTACCGTTTCGATATTAATTCCCAGTTTCTCATTCATGAGGTCTTGCGCAGTGAAAAATAGTCCGAAGGCCCCGATGCTTCCGGTTACGGTATTGGGCTGAGCTAAAATGGTATCCGCAAAACAAGCGATGTAGTAACCACCGCTGGCAGCCACATCACCCATTGAGGCGATTACGGGTTTCTCGGCTCTGGTCAGGTCCACTTCTCGCCAAATTACTTCCGAGGCTAAAGCGCTGCCACCAGGGCTATTAACTCTTAAAACAATTGCTTTTACTTTGTCGTTTAAGCGCGCTTGACGCACCGCCGCCGCAATACGATCAGATCCGATAATATACTCACTACCTTCACCGCCACGTATCTCGCCTTGTGCAATAATAACAGCAACTCTTTGATCGCTGTATTCGCTATTGCCGTTTAAATCGAGTTGTTTGGCATATTTAGCGGGGCTAATAAAGTTCACCGCGCTAAATTTTTCGCTTTCGCTAGAACTCATAAGTAAATCTTGAATCTCATCGTAATAAGCCAATCCGTCAATGAGGCCTAAGTCTGCCGCCGCGTGAACATTTGTTAAAAGACTATCTGCCGTAAGGTTCAACTGGCCGATGCTAATCCCTTTCGATTCGGCTAAGTCACCGAGGTAAGTTCCCCAAAAAGAATTTAGTAGCTCGCTTAATTGCATGCGGTTAGAGCTGGACATTTCATTCAAAAGGTAAGGCTCAACTGCGCTTTTAAATTTATTACCAGTGGCTCTAAGAACAACGGGCTTTACCCCTAATTTCTCCAGTGCTTGGCGGTAATAGGCTACAGAGGCGCTAAGACCAGAGAACTCTAAAATACCTTCTGGGTTTAAGAAAAAGCTATCGGCCACGGAACTTAAGTACAAGCCTTTTTGAGTAAGTATTTCACTGTAACCGTATATGAATTTCCCAGAGGATTTGAAATCAATAAGAGCATTGCGAATTTCTTTTAGCGTCGCGTTTCCTGCTAGGGGTACGCCGCCATCGAGGTAAATACCGATAATTTTTGGATCATCTTGGGCCGCCTTTAAAGCGCTGATAATGCTAGTAAGTCCATTTGCTCTTTCGGGATTACCTGAAAGCGGGTCGAATTGTGCGAAAGGATTGTCCTGAGCTCTATCTACAAAAGTGGCATTCATATCAATACGGAGAATGCTTTTATCTTTAATCTCCAATTCAGGACTACTGATAGAAGCGATAGAAGCAAAAAGCAGGAATATCAAGAAGAGGAGTATGGCGCCACCAATGATGGAGGCGAGTAACATTTTAAGGAAGGATTTCATTTGATTATATTTAGTTTTGCGATTATACAGCAATATTAAGTATTTGTTCAATTTGCGAGAAACAAAAAGAGAAGCACATTTACTGCTTGGCGGAAATTTAGGCGATGTGCGTAGAACTTTTGAGAGGGCAGAGGAGCTTTTACAAGACTCATTTACCATTTTACGCAAATCTAGTCTATATCAAAGTGAACCTTGGGGAATGGAGAGTGAAAATCTTTTTCTCAATCAAGTTTGGAAGGTGGAGACGGTTTTAAGTCCCATCTTACTTTTAGAAAAACTCTTGCAAGCTGAGATTAATCTTGGCAGGGAAAGAGCAGAGCCTAAGGTTGAGGGTGCCTATTTTGACAGGACTTTAGATATTGACATTCTATTTATGGACGACTTACAGTTAAATTCTGATAAACTTGTCTTGCCCCACCCCAGATTACATTTACGTGCCTTTACTTTGCAAGCTTTAGTGGAGATAGACCCAGGTTTTATTCATCCAGTTCTGCTAAAATCTACTAGCTATCTTTTAGAAAACTGCACAGATAATGTTAAAGCGCGCAAGCTTGATTGAAGGGAAGTACATTGCCATAGAAGGCAATATTGGGTCGGGTAAGACAACACTAGCCAAGCTTTTATCGGAAAAGCTTAATGCGCGTTTGGTTTTGGAAGAATTTGAGGAGAATCCTTTTTTGGGCCGTTTTTATGAGGATAAGGAGCGATTTGCTTTTTCGGTGGAAATGTCCTTTTTAGCAGATCGTTATCATCAACTAAGTAATTTACCTACCACCCAAGATCTGTTTTTACCCAATTTAGTGGCCGATTATGCCCCTTTTAAAAGTTTGATATTTGCCCAAAGTAATTTGCCAGAGGCAGAGTTTCAGCTTTATCGTAAATTTTGGCAAATGGCCCTAGGTAAGGTCCGTCAACCTGATCTGTTGATTTTTCTTCATCGCCCACTTGAGTCATTATTAGCTAATATTGATAAAAGAGGTCGTTCTTATGAAGAAAATATGAGTCATGACTATTTGATAAGGTTAAATGAAAGTTATGCTAGTTTTATCAAACAAAACTGGCACTCAAAAATCATCGATTTAAACGCGGACTCTTTTGATTTCTTATACTCTGAAAGTGATGTAGAACGGGTGGTTGACGTGGTTCTGGAGAAATATTTATAATGGAAAGTGAAAATATTTGCTTTTGAAAATTAGAATTGGCTTAAAAAATTTGAGTTTCGGTCACTTTTAGTACCTTTGCAGAGCATAATTTGATGCAAAACATAACCCACTTATATTTATGAAAAGAATAAATTTACTTTTCGGACTTGCTCTTTTTAGTCTCTCTGCAACCGCTCAGAATGAAGAGGTGGTCCTTACAGAAGCTCACCAAAGTAATTTTCGTACTTGGTCATTAGGCTTAAATGTTGGAGCTACTGCTTCTTTAGGAGATGCGGCTAGCTATTTTTTCGGTGACAAGACTGATGCAACCCCTAGTGGTGTTGGTGGTTTTGAAATCGGCGTACGTGGCCACTTAACCAAATGGTTTTCTCCTATGATTGGTGTTTCTGGAACGGGAGGTTTTCACCAAACTTCTGGTACCGATAGAAACTTTTATTTTGAAGGAGATTACTTGGATGGCGATATCAGCTTAGCTTTCAATTTAACCAATATGTTTTTATATGGTAAAGAATACCAAAGAAAGCATGCAATGATTTTTACACTTGGTTTAGGTGCAACTTACTTAGCGGCTACTGGCTATGACAATACAGGTATGCAAGTTTCAACGGTAGGTGGAGATGCCTTAACTTCTGCGAGAGCTTTTACAACTGTTTTGCCATTGAAACTATGGTACAAGCGTCAATTGAACGAAACTTGGGATCTTGACATTCTTTATCGTAACACATTTATTTTATTAGACGGAGGGGATGCACGTTATAAAGGTGTGAACTCCGATTTCTTCGGTTACTTTGGTGTAGGAGCTACTTATAACTTCGGAGATAAAGAGAAGAAAAACATCGTTTATTACAGCCCTTACGAAGGTCTTTTTGCTGACCTTAAAGAGATTAAGGATAACTACGGTAAACTCACCAATGACGATGATGGTGACGGTGTAAGTAATCTATTCGACGTAGATAACGCTACTCCAGCTGGTATTAACGTTGCTGCTAACGGTGCCCCGATGGATAGTGATGGTGATGGAATTCCTGACTACATGGATGCTGATCCATTCACAGCTAAAGGTGCTAAAGTTGATTCTGAAGGTCGTACTATCGATTCTGATGGTGATGGTGTTGGTGATCATATGGATGCTGAGCCAAACACTCCTAAAGGCGCTTTAGTAAACTTCAAAGGTATTTCTGTTGCCAGTGCTGCCAATGGTGGCGGTGGTGGTGTAGGTGCTTACATGCCTTCAGTATTCTTTAACTTTAACAGTGTAACTGTTACTGATGCTAACTACCTAAGATTAGCCGC
>TARA_R110002050_G_scaffold78020_2_pt1 | contig 13410 bp, 8 predicted proteins | sample TARA_R110002050 | Tara Oceans TARA_R110002050 (sample SAMEA4396988) | marine metagenome | biome: Polar Biome; feature: [DCM] deep chlorophyll maximum layer (ENVO:01000326); material: water (ENVO:00002006), including particulate matter (ENVO:01000060) such as... | depth 25 m
TGAAATTGAAAAACTAAGAAATGCCATTGATTGATGGGATATTTAAAAGTCAGGATCGCATGATCCTGACTTTTTTGTTTTACCACTATTCAAATAACATAGGTCTTTTCTCTCCATATTCTGGCGAGTTTGGAATTCGAATAATAAGCTTACTACTGTCTGATTTATATTTATGCAAGAAGAAGGCATCATAAAGCTCTCCGCCTACCGTATAAGCCTTAAACCCGAAATATGATATAGACATTCTATTACGTGCTTCGAATAAAACCTTCTTCAAATTAGCTAAAAAAAGGTTCTCTGCCGATACGACAGAGAACCTTTAGTTATAAATAATATCTAGTCAATACTTTAAAAAGGTATATTTGTTCCTTGATACAACCAAGGTTTTGACCACTGGCTATCTTGTCCGAAGTTACCTGAATAATCAGTTACTTCAAGATTATTTAGAGCAGCATCAATATTATCTGGATTATTATTGTACTCATCATTACCATACTGGAACCTTAATGCAACTTGGGGCTGAGGAGATAAAGGTCCTGCTGATAAATCAGGGAAACCTGTTCTTCTATAGTCAGCAAAGGCTTCAGTTCCATTAGACCAGTTGGCCACCCATTTCTGGGTAATAACCTGCTCAATGCTATTGTTGAAAGCTACTTCTGGATGCATGATAAATGCATCATACATGTCACTTTTACCCCAAACTTCAAGAGATTGTTCAATTCCCATATTATAATGCATCTCGGCATCACCAACATTCCAACCTTTCAAAGCAGCCTCCGCGAAGATAAAGCTCACTTCTGCAGCAGAGATAATTCTCGCCTTTAGGATGTCCCCTGCAGATCCAGCTGTACTGTAAACAGGGTCTAGCTGAGAAACATGTAGGTTTTGAGTTCCCTGACCAGGAATAGGATTTCCATTATATGATTCTGGTGTCAAGATAGATGGTGGCAAGCCTACATATAAATCTGAATTGTAATCTGCCATATTAGGATTAAAATGCCGGGTAAATTTTACATCGGCATACTCTTCCTCGAATTGATCGAAAGTATAAATAGATTCGATTGGTTCTCCATTAGCTCTAATAAAACTTTCAGCGGCAACAGACAGGGTTTCATCCTCTACCCACTGAACCCTTACCGAATCAAACCAAACAGGAAGTCTAGGATCTTCTGTCATTGTCAATTGGTCTATGAAAGTCTGACAAGCCTGGTATCTTTGGAAATCATCAGGATTTAACCTTACGTGTCTGGTAATCCAAATGTCATTTGATCCACCTGTATAATCCAAATTGGCATCCTGAGAAGGATCTTGAATATAAATCCCACTGCTATAGATGGCTTCAATCCCAGCTTTGGCTACATCAGGTTTCTTTTCAGACAAACGCATATAGTACCTCAATAATAGGGAGTTGGTAAACCTTCTCCAGCTATCAACATTGGCACCATAGATAAGGTCATTGTTTCCAACTACTCCTTCCGAAGAAGCAGAAGCAAGCAAAGAAGAAGCTTCTTTCAAATCAGCAATGATTCCATCATAGATCACTTCCTGACTGTCAAATTTAGGGAACTGAAATTGATCACTTCCCTGATCACCTTTTAGGGCATCAGTATAAGGAGCATCTCCCCATAGATCCGCAATATTTCCGTAAACAAAAGACTTCATGGTAAGGCCCATTCCCTGAAAAAAGGCATTGTCCAAATCTTCTCCCCTAGTAATCATCAAATCGTTTGTTCTCAGGATATCATACCATCCTGTCCAGTTTCTGGATACCCATTCATAATTGTTATGACTGCTATACCATCCATTCTTTTGCGTGTATTGCATGGCACCAGCCAAGTCATTGAAGCCTAAACCTAAATAGCTCTGGGCTGAAGAAGTCAGGACCGTTGGCATTAAAAGATTAGGGTTGGCATTTGCCGGGTCAATACCATATGGATTGGTATTGATCTCACTGAGTTGGTCATCACAACCGGTGACCAAGATAAGTCCCAGGAGAAATACGGCTATCTTTCTAAATTCAAATAAATTTTTCATGATATGTAAATTAAGGACCTTTAAAGATTGAAATTAAGCTTGAAACCAATTGGAACACTCCAAGGCATCACATTTTGACGCTCGATACCCTGCTTGAAAGAAGAACCTGAAGCTTGAAATGCTCTTTCCGGATCAATTCCTATATCAGCTTTTGTCCACAACATAATATTTCTAGTATAGATAGAGAATGTAGCATTCGTAAATACGCTAAAATTTGGAATTTTATATCCTAAGGACAATTCTCTTAATTTGATAAAAGAAGCATCAAAAGTAACTTGCTCATTGAAACTCCATGGGTAAGTATTGGTGATAGGATAAATATTGGTTCCAGAACCACCCAAATGCTCTTCGTAAACATCATCTGCATAGTTGTCTGGAGTATCTGCACCAGCAGTTTGAATTACACCAGGAACGAAAGCACCATCGCTACCATTCTCATCGATTGGGAATCCACCAGTTTCAGCAGTATGACCACCTACACGAGGGAAGTTTCCTGGACTTGGGATAATGTATTTTTCAGGATCTGACTTCAACAAAGCAACCAATTCGTCCTCAGATAATAATCCGCCCTGAATTAAATCATCAAGTTGTCTTTGTGATTTCCAATCAGATTCTCCATATCTATAAGTGAATGACATAAACTCTCCACCTTGTCTCCAGTCAAAACTAGCATTCAAAACAAATCTTTTGTAGCTAATTCCAGTCTGCATACCAAGAATGAAATCAGGGTTGAAGTTACCCACTTTTCTTAGCGCTTCATCAGAAGACAGATCTTGCCATTCTCCAGCACTACTCAATACAGGCCATTTGTAATAAGGAGAATTTGGATCTTCTACCTCTACATAACCTCTACTGTACAAGTCACCAACTTGATCACCTAGGAATGTAATGGCTCCACCACCGTTTTCAGACCATAAGGTGATCCTATCAAAGTTCTCAACCAACTCAATCACACTTGTTCTGTTTCTACTCCAGTTAACATCAACGTCTAATTTCCATCCGTTTTTATCAAGCGGTGTACCACCTAGGCTCATTTCCAAACCTTTGCTTCGGATCAAACCGGCATTAATTAACCTGCTGCTGTATCCTGAAGATCTTGGAAGATTTACAGAGAATATTTGGTTCGTGTTTTCAATCATGTAATAGGTTCCGGAAAACCTCAACTTATTGGCGAACATATTTAAATCTAAACCAGCTTCAATAGAAGTGGCCTCTTCAGGTAAGAAATTAGGATTCAATATACCAGAACTTACTGAAGCAGTATTAATAGAATTGTAAGTACCTGTAGATAGGTTCTGAACCAAACGGTAAGGACCTGTATCATTTCCTACTTTGGCCCAACCTACCCTGGCTTTTAACATGTCAATGCTTTCTGGAAGATTGAGCGTGTAGTTTGCCAACCAGCTTAAAGATGCTGAAGGATAGAAATAAGAATTATTGTCTAGTGGTAATGTAGATGACCAGTCATTTCTAGCTGTCAAATCCAAATACAATTGATCGGCATACCCAAAAGAAGCCAAGCCATAAACACTGTAAATTCTCTTTTCAGAATATCCACTAGAAACAGACCTGTTATCTGCTGGTATATTCTGCGCATTGTAAATACCAGGTACAACAAGCCCATTGTTCCTGTCACCACCAACACCTACATAAGACGAAGTACCAAATCGGCTCATGATATTACCACCAGCTGATGCATTGAAATCCATTTTTCCAAAATCATTATTATAACTTAATAAGATATCAGTATTAGATTCCTGATTCAACATGTCGGTATTGTAATAACCACCTTTGGCCATTCTACTGTAGCTATAAGGAATTTTTGTTTCTCTGTTCTCATCAGATCGATCCAATGAATACTTTACAGCTAAATTTAAATTATCTGAGAATTTGTAATCCAAAGAGACATTTCCATAAACTCTGTCTCTACGGAAAGCATTCTCAATACCATAAGCTATGAAATACGGGTTATCTCCATTTGGAGTTCTGATTTGCTGAATGTCTTCCTGACCAGGAACCCAAATATCACGCATTTGTTCAAAGTCGATGTAGGAAGAAGCATAGATAGCTTCCAGCGCATTTCCTCTTCTATCCCCAGTACTCGGCCTGTCGTTAGAGCTACTATTGGTATAATTAAAGTTTGTATTAAGCGTCAACTTATCCAAAATATCATAAGAAACAGAGGTAGAAATACTATTTCTGTTCAAATCAGAATTAGGGATCATACCTTGGTGAATCATATTTCCATAGGACACCCTATAAGTAGCCTTATCATCTCCTCCACTGATGGCAATGTTATTGTTTGAAGTGATACCGGTTTGAAGGAAGTCCTTCATGGCATTCGGATAGGATTTTAACTCAGTAGGAATTACATTTCCGTTTTCATCAACCGGACTGTTCCATTGTTGCGCTAAGTTACCTGCATCCAACTCTGGGCCACCCCAATAGGCAGATCCATCATTGAATACTCCTTCTCTGTTACCATTGGCATATTTGTAATGAAAATCGAGTAATCTAGAAGCTTGCTCAAATACATTACTTGTAGAGAAAGAAACGCCCATTCCTTTTCCTTTACTACCGGATTTCGTAGTTATAATAACCACACCATTACCAGCACGAGTACCATAAAGTGCTGCTGCACTTGGGCCTTTAAGCACACTGATATTGGCGATATCATCAGGATTAATATCGGAAATCGAATTACCATAATCGACCTGATTACCATCCCCATTTTGAGAATTGTTATTCAGAGAGTTTGACATCGGCACCCCATCTACCACAAATAATGGCTGGTTGTCAGATGTCAATGAACTCGCGCCTCTAATCACCATGCTAATAGATGAACCTGCTCCACTAGTTTGGTTTATCGTTACACCGGGCATTCTACCTGCAAGAGAACTTAATATATTTTCTTGAGATACTTGGGTAACATCTTCAGAAGATACAGTGGACACATCATAACCTAATGATCGTTGATCTCTTTTGATACCAAGAGCAGTTACTACTACTTCGTTCATCGCAGTAGCTGCTTCTTCCAAGCTCACATTGACACTGCTTCGATTTCCCACTGTAATCTCTTGACTTTCAAAGCCTACATAAGAGAACACCAATACAGAATTAGGTCCTGCCACCTCAATACTATAAGTCCCGTCAATATCGGTAACTGCTCCGTTGCTTGTACCTTTTTCCAAAATGGTTACTCCAGGCAAGCCTGAATCATCATTTGTAGCGGTAACTTTTCCTTTGATAGTGATTGCGACCATCTCCTCGACAGTAAACGCAGGTACAAAAGAATTCCCCATTGCAGGATTTCCATTGGCTTCCGCCAGTACTGAACCAGTAGATATAATACCTACCGAGAGAAGTGGCACCATCCACTTCATCATTTTTTTAGTACGATGTTTTTTCATAATTAATTGATTTGCATTTTCAGTTTTGCTTTCGATTTATAAATTGGAATGAACTTCCAAACCCCGTCCTTAAAAGAACACCTATTCCGTAATTGAATTTATTGTTATTTTGAGTGTTTATTTTCCACTTGGCCATTTGATTTTAAACTCTTATTATATTCATTTAAGACTATCTCAAAATGAATCCGCATACTCTCTTCCATCCCATTCACCATTTCGGGGTCTTCAAGACCTCCCAAAAGCTCCTCAAATTCCGGCCGCGAAATCTTATTTTGTACAAGCCTCTGCATTAGAGCCTCTGCTTTTTTCTTTTTCATATAAATGCCCTCCACCGTAAATACCATAGGTTATAAAAAAGAGACTATTTAAATCAATTCTTTTTTGATATGAAAAAATTGTTAACAAACTTAACCTTAGCATAAAATGGCCTGATTCCCTTTTAACCCGTAATATTATTTGATACCAAAATCGGCCTTTGGAGATGATCGGCCACTAATTTTAATTTATTTATGAAAAGTACACCACTATTATTGGTTTGCATTGCATTGATTTTCAGTTCGTGCGGACCTCAGGAAAAACATGACAAAGTTTTGCCTTCCGTTAAAGAAACCATGGACGAGGTGGTTTCCCGTCTTTATAAGGAGTTGGATAAAAAGTCGCTAGACACAATCTCTCACAGCTTTGCAGAGCAATACCTTACAGATCAAGAAAAAGAAGCGCTTGCTACTCAATATTGGAAAGTCAAGGTAAATGTCCCAACTACTGTTTCTCTCATGAGAAATAAAGGACAAGAAGTTGTTCCTTTCTGGTTGAAGCCTTCAGGGTTCAGTCTTACAGACCTGGAAGTGAAAAATGAACACGACACTTACGAAGTCTGGCAAAAAGATTTTGATGCAGGTGAAATCCAGTTGGGTATTAATGGCTTTGGCAAACACAGACCGGTTTATTTTATTGGCCTTGTCCCACAAAATCCTGAGGAGAAATTAGAAATCACACCAGTATTCCCAGCAAATCAACACATAGAAAAATTTGATGTGGGTGCTTTCACTTACCACGATTGGAGTGGACTCACACTCACAGAAGTTCCTGAGGTCCTCAAAGGACAACAGTTGTTAACAACCATTAGAGGCAGAGCAAGGGAAGCACATATGGTCGATGCTTTTAGAACTACAGCATTCCCTACTAGTGAAAAACCTGATCAGGTACTCCTTACCTGGAGTGAATCGCCTGAAAACTCAATGGACATCCAATGGAGAACAACAGAGACAGTGCCCTCAGGAATAGTTAAGTATTGGAAAGACGGTACTAAAGATACCTTGAAAACTCAGGCAGAAAAATTCCTAATGGAAGACCGTCTCCTTCAAAATGACCGATACATGAATAGGTTTACAGCCAAGCTCCGTTCATTAGAGCCTGATACTAAATATAGCTATATTGTAGGAAATGAAGAAGCCGGATGGTCATCACCTGAAACCTTCAATACCGCACCAGATAAAGACAAACCTTTTTCATTTGTTTGGTCTGGCGATGTTCACCTTGATAAAGTATGGGGTAATAACATTCAAAAAGCAGAAAAAAGATTTCCTGACATTGCCTTCTATTATATAGCAGGAGACCTTGTAAATACCGGATTGTATAGGGATGATTGGGATAAGTTATTTCAATATGCAGGAAGTACAATAGCAAGAAAACCACTTATGGCAGTTCCAGGCAATCACGATAGTCAAGATGGCTTGGGTGCATGGATGTTTGAAGAAATGTTGAGTTACCCCTCAGATAGTCCTTCACCCGAGATGGCTGGGCGGTCTTATGCTTTCAATTATGGAAATGCCCTGTTCTTAATGATTGACTCTACTTTTCCCAACGAAGATCAAACCGAATGGATTGAGAAAAAATTAAAAGAGACTGATGCTACTTGGAAAATCGCAGTCTTTCACTTTCCTCCTTTCAATGAAGTAGAAACTTATGAGGACATACAGGAGGAATGGGGACCACTTTTTGACAAATACCATGTTGACATGGTAATGGGTGGGCATTTTCATTACTATATGCGGTCAAAACCTATGAACAATGGGAAAATTGTAAAAAGCCCTAATGATGGGACCATTTACTGGATTTCTGTGGGTACTACCGGAAAAAACAAAGGTATAGACAAAGGTTCCTATGCGGAAGTTCAATTTCCAGCTGACCATTTGTACCAATATATTACAATCGATGGGAAAACTATGAAAGCTCAAACCATCAATGTTGATGGAGAAAAGGTCGATCAGTTTTCAATCAACAAATAAAAAATTACGATTTTCAAGCTTTAAAGCCTGTCAACAGTTTATCTGGAGACAGGCTTTTTTTTGCCTTATTTATTTTTCAAGTTTAATTGGCAGAAACCTTTTTTAACCTGTATTTTTATCTCGAATTAAACAATAGGATTCGCAATAACCTGCCCCTATCTTTCCCGAAAAACACTGCAATCACAAGATTATTAAAGCTTCGGGATATAAAGACGACGTTTAGTTATGGTAAAGTCAAGGTTGACTGATTTTCTATGACGTTTAGCTGGTTTAAAAATGCCTATTGCCTAATTAGAGTTTAACTTCTATTTTGGATAAACCACATGATCAATCAACGGTAAAAAAAGCTGTGTATTGAATCCTATAGCCAAACATTGATCCTCAAAAGATATATATGTACCTAATATTTGATACTGAGACTACTGGACTTCCGCGCAATTACAATGCGCCCATGTCTGACCTTGACAATTGGCCACGTTTGGTTCAACTGGCCTGGCAACTTCATGACGAAAAAGGCCGACTTGTTTCGAACAATAACTTTATAGTAAAACCTGAAGGATTTACCATTCCCTATAACTCGGAAAAAATACATGGTATTTCCACTCAAAGAGCCATCGATGAAGGACATGAACTAAGTAAGGTTCTAGAAATTTTTGAAGAAGACCTCCGCAAAACAACCTATCTCGTTGGTCATAATATTGGCTTTGATATCTCCATTGTAGGGGCTGAATTATTGAGAACCAACAAGTCTATTAAAGACTTGGAAAAAGAGCCACTTGATACGAAGGATATTTCTACTGAATTCTGTGCCATTCCTGGAGGGAAAGGTGGGAAATTCAAATGGCCTACCCTGCTTGAACTTCACAAGAAACTATTTGGAGAAGGTTTTGGCGACGCCCATGATGCTGCTTATGATGTAGATGCTACTGCTAAAAGTTTTTTCGGGCTTATCAAGGAAGGAGTTCAGCCTCCTGTTGAAGGCGTAGAACTGGATGAGATAATTTATGAGGCTCCAAATCTGGAGGCCGCTAATTTTGCTGCCGCAAAAGACGATGTCAAAGTCACAGCCCAAAAGGTCCTTAAGGCCGCCAATCGTGCGGACATTTCAGATCTTAAAGACACGCTTTTTACTCACCTGCATGTCCATACCCAATTTTCTATTCTCCAATCTACCTCAGAAATACCTGCCGCTATCAAAAGGGCAAAAGAATTAGGGATGCCAGCATTGGCCATGACAGATCATGGCAATATGATGGGTGCCTTCAACTTTGTTCGTGAGGCATTTAATAATGACATCAAACCAATAATCGGCTGCGAATTCAACCTTTGTCGAGACCGGAAGAATAAGTCCAATAAAGACGATGGATACCAAACTGTTTTACTGGCAAAAAACAAAGCAGGTTACCATAACCTGGCTAAACTTTCTTCCTATGCCAATATAGAGGGTTTTTATTATGTGCCTCGGATAGATAGAGAGGTGCTGGTTCAATATAAGGGTGACATCATTGCTACCACGGGTGGACTTTGGGGTGAAATCCCTTACCTCATCCTCAATGTGGGTGAAACCCAGGCTGAAGAGGCTTTTGTATGGTGGTTGGATCAATTTGGAGAAGATTTTTATATAGAGCTTAACCGTCATGGTATTCCCGAGGAGGAAAAAGTGAATGAAGTGCTCCTCCAATGGGCAGAAAAATACAAGGTGAAGTACTTCGCTGCCAATAATACCTATTACAATGCTCAGGAAGATGCTAAATCACATGATATTTTATTGTGTGTGAAGGATGGAGAACTGGTAGAAAAACCTAAGAAATACATAGGAAAGAGAGGCCGGGAATATCGATATGGTTTCCCGAATGATGAGTTTTATCTCAAATCCCCTGAGGAGATGAAGAAGCTTTTTGCTGATTTACCGGAAGCCATCTTATGTACAGAGGAAATTGTAGAAAAGATTGAGCCTTTCAAACTGGCTAGAGAAGTTTTGCTGCCAAAATTTGATATTCCAGAACAATTCATAGACTCTAAAGATGATGAAGATGGGGGAAAAAGGGGAGAAAATGCCTTTTTGCGTCACCTCACTTATGAAGGAGCTAAAAAAAGATATGGAGAAATAACAGATGAGATAAGGGAAAGGTTGGATTTCGAATTGGAGACTATCGAAAGAACCGGCTATCCAGGTTATTTCCTTATTGTACAAGATTTCACCAGTGCTGCTAGAGAAATGGGGGTCTCAGTAGGGCCTGGAAGGGGTTCTGCCGCCGGTTCTGCAGTAGCCTATTGTGTGGGCATCACCAATGTGGATCCAATTGCCTACGACCTACTTTTTGAGAGATTCCTAAACCCTGATAGGGTGTCACTACCCGATATTGATATTGACTTTGATGACGAAGGGAGACAAAGGGTAATCGACTATGTAATAGAGAAATACGGAGCCAATCAGGTAGCCCAAATCATTACTTATGGAACAATGGCAGCCAAATCTGCCATTCGTGATACTGCAAGGGTACTCAACCTTCCCCTTCCTGAAGCAGATAGGCTTGCCAAACTTGTGACGGATATCAAACTTAAGGCCCTTTTTGAATTGGCCAATGACCGTACCAAGCTATCGGCCAAACTTAAAAACAACAATGATAATTTAGAGAAAGCATTGGAGCTTATCCGAATTTCAAAAGGAAATGACGAAAGTTCGAGAACGATTAATCAGGCCAAGGTCCTGGAAGGTTCTGTAAGAAACACAGGTATACACGCCTGTGGGGTTATCATTACACCGGATGACATTACCAATTTTGTCCCTGTAGCACTTGCTAAGGATTCTGAAATGGTATGTACCCAATTTGATAACTCCGTTGTTGAAAGTGCCGGCTTACTTAAAATGGACTTTTTGGGTCTGAAAACCCTAACCCTAATCAAGGACGCGGTAAGGATCATTAAGGAGCGACATGGTATATTACTGGATCCTGAGAACTTCCCTATTGATGATGTAAAGACGTATGAACTTTTCCAAAGAGGTGAAACGGTAGGTATATTCCAGTATGAATCTGCAGGTATGCAAAAATACATGAGGGAGTTAAAACCTACTGTATTTGCTGACCTTATCGCCATGAATGCCTTGTACAGGCCAGGTCCTTTGGAATACATTCCTAGTTTCATTAAAAGAAAACATGGATTAGAGACCATTACTTATGATCTCGAGGACATGAAGGAATACCTGGAAGAAACTTATGGGATCACAGTCTACCAGGAACAAGTGATGCTTCTGTCGCAGAAGCTGGCTGATTTTACCAAAGGTGAGGCAGATGTACTGCGTAAAGCCATGGGTAAGAAACAGAAGAACGTTCTGGATCAGATGAAGCCAAAGTTCGTCAATCAGGCAGCAGCCAAAGGCCACGACAGTAAAAAATTAGAAAAAATATGGAAAGACTGGGAGGCTTTTGCTTCTTATGCCTTTAACAAGTCCCACTCCACTTGCTACGCTTGGATTGCCTATCAAACGGCCTACCTAAAAGCACATTACCCTGCTGAATACATGGCCTCAGTATTGAGCAATAACATGAATGACATTACGCAGGTCACCTTCTTTATGGAGGAATGTAAGCGTATGGGCATTCAAGTTCTTGGCCCAGATGTTAATGAGTCCAAAAGTGATTTTACAGTAAATATGGAAGGACAGGTAAGGTTTGGTCTGGCAGCAATCAAAGGTGCTGGAAATGCCGCTGTACATGCCATAATTGAAGAAAGGGAAAAAGCAGGCCTTTACAAAGACATCTTTTCCTTTACCAAAAGGGTAAACCTCAAAGCAGTCAATAAAAAAACCATGGAAGTATTGGCCATGGCTGGTGGTTTTGATTGTTTTGTAGACTTTCACCGCAGACAATACCTAGAAGCACCCGAAGGAGAGGCTTCTCTTTTAGAGAAAGCCGTAAAATATGCGCAGAAGGTAATTCAAGAAGAAGAAAGTTCACAGGTCTCAATGTTTGGCGGCGGTGGTGGATTGGACATTCCTGTTCCAACTATTCCTCCTATGGAACCCTTTAGTCAATTGCAACAGTTGAATATTGAAAAGGAAGTCGTAGGGCTTTATATTTCTGGTCATCCTCTGGATCAGTACAAGGTGGAGATAGAAGCATTTACCAATACAGGATTACCAGAACTGGCAGATGTCAATAAGCTGAAATCGAAAGGAGATATTAAAATTGCAGGTGCCGTAACCTCCTTTGCCCACCGAACAACTAAAAATGGAAAACCGTTTGGCACCCTTACCATGGAAGATTATCATGGTGGCCATACCTTTTTCATCTTTGGGGAGGATTATGTGAGATTCAAGGAGTATTTCATGCACAACTGGTTTTTATATATTACAGGTGCTATCCATCCAAAAAAATACAACCCTGAAGAATTTGAATTTAAAATCAGCCAAATCACTTTACTAAATGAAATAAGAGGTAAAATGATTAAAGGTTTAAGGGTGCATATAGACCTGGATGATCTTGGATTGGAATTAATGGAAAAATTAGAGGCCATTACCCAAAAATACCAAGGTGATGCTAAATTATATATAAATATTATAGACAATAAAGAGAATTTGACATTGGATCTTATATCCTCCAAGTACAGGGTAGACCCATCAAATGAACTAATCGAAGCATTGAATCAAATCCCCGAAGTTGCCTACAAAATCATTTGACGTAAAAATTAATTTGATCAGTCTGGAACTTATTGATGGTGAAACTGATTAAGTTATATATTTTAATAAAAACCATAATTACATTAAAATGGCAAAAGCAATAGAAATTACAGATAGCAGTTTTGATGAAGTAATCAAATCTGAACAGCCAGTATTGGTAGATTTTTGGGCAGAATGGTGCGGACCTTGTAAAATGATTGGCCCAATAGTAGAAGAACTTGCGGGAGATTATGATGGTAAGGTCACCATCGGTAAAATAGATGTAGATGCCAACCAAGATATTCCAGGTAGATTCGGAATCAGAAGTATTCCAACTCTCTTGATCTTCAAAGGTGGAGAGGTAGTAGATAAAGTAGTAGGTGCAGTTCCTAAATCTGTACTTGTTGATAAATTGGAAGCTCAGTTATAATATTTTCAAATAGTACTAAAGCAAAAAAAGTCCTTCATAATGAAGGACTTTTTTATTTTATCTCAATTAGGCCTAGTCTAAAGGGCCTTCTATTATTATTTAATGGAACGTCCATTTAAATCATAAACCACTTTACCATCTTTAAGGGTTACTTCACACTCTAATTTATTTTCAGAAGGGACTTTTTGTCCGGTTCTATCCCAAAGTGTAAAATCACCTTCTCTAATATTTAAAATGCTAAGGTCAGCTATGGCTCCTTCAGAAAGGTGTCCCAATTCTGTCCTTTGAATGACTTGAGCAGGTTTCCATGTACTTGCTTCTATGACATCAGGAAGTTCCATTCCCATTGCCAAAAAGGTAGTCATTACATTAAGCATGTCTTTCATAGCAGCATTCATACTTCCTGTATGAAGATCAGTACTGATGGTGTTTGGATAAAATCCTGCAGCCAAAGCAGGAATTGCTTGCTTAAACTCAAAGCTAGCACCACCATATCCTACGTCAAAAATGATTCCTCTTTTCTGTGCATCCAAAATAAATGGCTCCAACTCTCTGCTTTCGCGGTTTATCACTGTTTCCCTTGAACCA
>TARA_R110002050_G_scaffold89621_2_pt1 | contig 13403 bp, 11 predicted proteins | sample TARA_R110002050 | Tara Oceans TARA_R110002050 (sample SAMEA4396988) | marine metagenome | biome: Polar Biome; feature: [DCM] deep chlorophyll maximum layer (ENVO:01000326); material: water (ENVO:00002006), including particulate matter (ENVO:01000060) such as... | depth 25 m
TTCAGGTACGGTTATTCGTTTAAAAGATGTGGCTATCGTTAAAGACCGTTTTGCTGAATCGCCTAATGCAACCTATTTTGACGGTAATTTATCGGTAAGCACCACGATTACAAGTACCAATAACGAAGATTTAATATCCTCTGCAGAACAAGTAAAAGAATATATAGAAGATTTCAATGAAAAATACAACAATGTCAAGTTAGACATTGTGTCCGATCAGTCGACAACCCTTATTCAACGTACCCAATTATTGACGGAGAACGCTATCATGGGTATGTTATTGGTGCTGATTTTCTTGTCCTTGTTCTTAAACACAAGATTGGCATTTTGGGTAGCCTTCGGTTTACCGGTGGCATTCTTAGGCATGTTTGTTTTTGCTGGTTTCTTTGATGTAACCATCAATGTTTTATCTTTATTCGGTATGATAATCGTTATCGGTATTTTAGTAGATGATGGTATTGTGATCGCCGAGAATATTTATCAGCATTACGAGAAAGGCAAGTCGCCTGTACAGGCTGCTGTAGATGGCACTATGGAGGTATTGCCTCCGATTATTTCTGCGATTATTACTACAATATTAGCCTTTTCTATATTCCTGTTTTTAGATAGTAGGATAGGGGAGTTTTTTGGTGAGGTTTCTGTAATCGTTATTCTAACATTAGTAGTTTCATTGGTAGAAGCATTAATTATTCTACCTGCTCACTTGGCACACTCCAAAGCATTACAACCTTTAGATGATAAGCCAAAAAGCGGATTTGCTAAGGCATTTGCCAAACTACGTGTAATTAATGAGTTTGGTGATAAAATGATGGCGTGGATGCGCGATAAATTGTACTCGCCCGCATTACATTTTGCAATGAACTATAAAATTTTCGTCTTTAGTCTTTTCTTAGGGGCACTCATATTAACACTAGGTTCTGTAGGTGGTGGTGTTATTAGAACTGCATTTTTTCCAAGGATAGCGAGTGACAGGGTAGGTATAGAATTAGAAATGCCGAATGGTACTAATGAGAAAATTACAGACTCTATTATTTCCATGATTGAGGAAAAAGCAGAGATTGTAAATCAAGAATTGACAGAAAAATACTTAAAGGGCACCAATAAAATGCTTTTTGAGAATGTTATTAGACGTTTGGGTCCAGGTTCATCTACCGCCCAATTGAATATTAACCTTTTACCTGGTGAGGAAAGACCCGATGAGATTTCTTCAGATATGGTGACCAGAAGACTAGAAGAGCTCGTTGGGCCGGTTATTGGGGTTGAAAGTTTAATATATGGTTCAGGTGGAAACTTTGGTGGTTCTCCTGTATCAGTTTCACTGTTAGGTAATAATATTGAGGAGCTTAAAGCGGCAAAGGTTGAATTAAAGAACATTTTGTTGAATAACTCCAGATTAAAGGATATTTCTGACAATGACCCAGCTGGTATTAAAGAAATTCGATTGACCTTAAAAGAGAATGCGTATTTGCTAGGTCTAGACCTTCGTGCGGTAATGGCACAGGTACGATCAGGATTTTTCGGTGTACAGGCACAGCGTTTTCAACGATCGCAAGATGAAATTAGGGTGTGGGTAAGATATGAAAAAGATGAGCGTTCTTCGATTACCAATTTAGATGATATGCGAATTGTTACTCCTACAGGTGAACGTGTCCCGTTGAGTGAAATAGCGGACTATATTATTGAGCGCGGCGATGTTGCAATTAATAGATTAGAAGGCAGGCGTGAAATTCAAGTATCTGCAGACATGAAAGATGTAAAAGATAGTCCTACGGATATCATGACAGAAATTCAGAATGTCATCATGCCCGAAATAAACTCCAAGTACCCAACGGTTAATGCTTCCTATGAAGGACAGAATAGAGAGTTGGGTAAATTAACAGGGTCTTTGAAATTGGTTGGATTCACAGTTTTACTTTTAATATATATCACTATCGCTTTTACGTTTAGAAGCTTTAGTCAACCTTTAATGTTATTGCTTTTAGTGCCATTCAGTTTTACAGCTGTAGCATGGGGACACTGGATTCACGATTTTCCTATTAACGTACTATCGATTTTAGGTATCATTGCCTTAATTGGCATTATGGTGAATGACGGCTTGGTGCTAATTGGTAAGTTCAATTCTAACTTACGGGAAGGTATGACCTTTGACAATGCTATTTTCGAAGCGGGTAAATCTAGGTTCAGGGCAATTTTCCTCACCTCGATTACAACAATTGCAGGTTTGGCACCACTAATGTTAGAAACTAGCAGACAAGCACAATTCTTAAAACCAATGGCGATTTCTATTGCCTATGGTATTGGTATTGCCACCATACTAACGTTGTTAATGTTGCCACTATTCCTATCGTTTAGTAATAATCTGAAGGCTGGTAATAAAATGTTGGCTTCGGGTCATAAGATTACAAAAGAAGAAGTAGAAAGAGCCATTACCGAGCGTAAAGAAGCTGCACATCTAGAAGGTCAAAAGAATCATTCAATCGAAGATGAAAGTCATCACGATCATCTAGAAGTTGGTTCAAATATTCATTAGAAATTAGAAGTATAGTGTAATGATTAGATTACGATTCATCCATTTATTGTTGTTGTTATTCCCAGTTTGTACAGTATTCGCGCAAGAGAATACGCTCTCTAAAGAAGATGCGATAGCACTTGCCTTAAAAAATAATTTTGGGGTAGTAATTGCCAATAACAATTTAAAAATAGCCGATAATAACAAGAATATTTTAAATTCTGGCTATTTACCAAGTTTAACAGGTAATGCTGGTGGGTCATTTGATCAAAGCAATCAAGAAGCTACTTTTCAAGATGGTAGCGTCAGGGCTATTGATGGTGCCGAAACTACACGTTATAATGCTTCTTTGAATTTAAATTATACATTATTTGATGGTCTAGGTCGTTGGTATGATTATAAAAGGCTTAAGGAAGAATATGGTTTAAGCGAACTTGAAACAAGAGAAACCATAGAAACCACAATGATACAGCTATATACGGTATATTTTGAAGTGGCAAGACTTACTGAGAATATTAAGGTTTTAGAAGACACATTTTCAAATACCCAAAAGCGCTTACAACGTTCTGAATATAGTTTTGAATATGGGCAGGCAAATAAGTTAGATGTCTTGAATGCACAGGTAGATTTGGTCAACGATAGTATCAATCTAATGAATACAAGACAAACGTTTAGGAATACAAAACGAGATTTAAATCTATTGTTGAATCGAAATCTTGCAACCTCTTTTGAGGTCGATACTGTTATCGCTTTTGTAGATCCTATAAGTTTAGAAGAATTTTTAGATAAAGGTATTGCGAATAATGTAAGCGTATTACAGACCGAAAAAAATATCAGAATAAACGATTATGCTTATAAATCTAGTAAGTCTGTTTTTTTGCCGACGGTTGGCCTTACTGGCTCATATGGTTGGAACGAAGGAAATTTTCCTGCAACAAACTTTTTAGCTTCAAGTGTTTCAACAGGATTATCTGCCGGTTTGAATCTTACTTGGAACCTCTTTGATGGTGGTAGTAGTATTACACAGATAAAGAATGCAAAAATAGTTCTGGATAATCAAGAAACCATTAAAGAACAAATAGAGCAGGAGGTTTTAAGAGATGTGCAAAACGCCAAGGAAAATTACTTAAATAGATTACAGGTTTTTAGCTTGCAAGAACAAAATGTTGTAACGAACCAGAATAACTTTGAACGTTCTCGTGAACAATTTCAATTGGGAAGTATTACATCTATTGAGTTTAGACAGGCTCAAATTAATTTATTGAATGCGCAGACCAACAAGAATCTAGCAAAGTACGATGCTAAGTTGGCAGAGCTTCAGTTACTACAACTTGCGGGGCAATTATTAAATATTGAACTGTAACGGTTACTTAATACGGTAAGGTATGAACATGTATAACAAAAGAACAAATAGCGAGTTAATAGAGATTCTCTATCAACAGTCACTTCTTACGTTTGAATCTCAGTTAAGTTTAAGGGAGGAAATACAGAAACGTGATATTCAGGTAGATCTTAGTCCGTTAGAAACTTCCATTTCAAATAAACTGACTCAAATAAAGAATCTAGAATATTTGAAGGATTTCGGTTTTATAGCAGAAAAAAGCGCTGATGGCATTACCGTGACCAGAACGAAAAAGGCTATTTTTAACGATATCACTGCCATTATGTTAGGAGTGGTCGTTTTCTTGATCGGGGTGTACGGTTGTATAAACCTAGTGTTCACATTTATTAATGGCGACGAGTTAGATGTGTTTACATTGGCCTATAAGTTTGCCATTGCTGGCTGCATTTTTATTGGGATTGGATTTTTTAGCGGATTAAAACGGGTATTTGATTATACTGGTTTTGAGATTACAAATTTTAATGGCTTAATTACCTTAAAGAAACGTTTCGATGTTAAGTTAGAAGAGATTAAGGCAAATGCATCTGAAATATTTGTAGAGACCGATGAAGACACGTTATTTTTAAAGTTAGGTGACCAGACCATTTTAACTTCAAATGCCGAGAACTTGGTACAGACCCTTACACTAAAAGAATTGGCGAAATATTTGAAGGGGGCATAAATACGATGTACGAGCATTTTTTTCAATGTCCATATTGTTGGGAAGAAGTTTCTATGCTTCTCGACCCATCTATAACCCAACAGACCTATGTAGAAGATTGCGAAGTGTGTTGTAACCCAATAGAGTTAACGCCGCGTTTTGAGGATAATGAACTAATAGCGTTCGATGCTCAAAGTATAGAGCAGTAGTTAGTTGTTGAATTCTATTTTACCACCAAAAGTATCATCCTTATCAATAGTTTTCGGATTTCCGTATACGTGTATAGATCCACCGGCTTTTACTTTTGCAATAACTTTTTCACTTGCGTATACCTCGGCAATACCACCGCCTAAAACGATAACTGAAGTAGTTTTCGACTGTAAACCTTTATTGTACAGTTTGCCGCCGGTATTTATATTGGCATCTTGGTAATCAGTAGTACCAGAAAGCTTTAATTCACTTCCACTAGTACTTTTCGCATTAACCGTATTTACATCAAGATTTAAAGTAATCGTGGCAGCTTCTTGCGACCTAATTTCTATTGTCGAACTCTTTATCATTCCGCTAGAAACGATTCTTGCATTTTCGTTGGCATCGATCAAGGTTAATTCTTCAGTATAGTATAGTTTAGCATTAACGGTATTACCAGATAAAAACTCATTGATACCCATTTTAATTTTCAAGAGTCCGTTATTTTCGGAAATGCTCACATCCTCTTTATCTTCACCGCTCAGCACAAGTTTGTTTTCTTGACTTTTAATAAGGTTTACGGTAATTCGGTCATAAACCTTGAGCTCGCTAAATTTCTGTAAGGGAATAGTTACAGTGCTTTGTGCAAAACAAGAAAGCGTTGAACAGACAAAAAGAGTGAATAGTACAATTGGTTTCATGTGGCATTGGGTAATTGGTGCTTCAAAGTTACGCTACATTTCTGATTAATTTACAAAACTTGGTTTTCCATATTTTTTAAGAGGATTATAGGTAAAAGTTAAATAATGATAAGGTTTTCGCTCACGTTTTGCAGTTTCACTATCTTAAACAAGTAATTGTCCTTATTGCAGCGTATGAAAAAGAAATATGTATTACTGGCCCTGGTTGTAGCGTTAGGTATCGTTGGCTATGCTGGTGTTGAATATTTCCCAAAAACTGAAATTGAAGTGGTTTCTGAAACTTTGGATTCCATACCTACAAGGCGAGAACTACGAGGTAGCTTTTTTGAAAAACGAGAAATACTGGTAGTTTATGCCGCTAAGGATAGTCTGCTAAGTAACAAATATGAACAGATACTCAACGAGCTTTCGTTGCTAGAACCTACGAAGTCGTGGCGCAGTGCCAAAATTCTGTATAAGCGAGCTGATGAGGTTACTGAAGAAAACCTTAGGGAGAATGTTGTTTTTCTATTGGGTGCCCTTCAAGAGAATGAGGTACTGAGAAGATTTATAGACGAAACTCCCTTTAAGTTGAATACGAAGGAGTTGGAGATAGGCTCCAATAAGATTACAAATAAGAATTCTGTTTTATCGGTGAGTTTTTACCCTAATCCTCTAAGTCCCAAAATGCCATTTAGTTTTATGACAGGAACAGATGCGCAACAGGTATTTGATTTTTTTGCCGAAAAGGTTAAAGAAAACGGACAATCTTTTTACCGACAGAATCTTAACTATGAACTCTACAATGATAACGAACGTGTGGTCATGGGAGATTTTAATCAGGAATGGAAAACCGATGACAGTACGTTTTTTGATTTTTCTAAGGGAAACAAGGTGCTTCTCAATGCAGAAAAATATCAGTTCGTAAATCATAAAAATGCATTAAAACCAAAGGAAGTAAGAATTCTTGAGGAGCAAATAAAACGAAACACCTCAAAAGTATTTGCTTTTCTAAACAATGATGATTTTCCGAAAATCACCTATAATTTTTATAGTAACACAGAAGAAAAGGGCCTGATGACCGGTAATACGAGCCAAGCGCATTACGATACCTTGAATAATTCTGTTCACATTATTGCCAATAAAATATATAAGAACAATAACATTGGCAAGGATAATGAATTGCTGTTACGCCATCTATTAGGGGTTTCCGATAAAGATATTCTTACCTATGGCCTACCTATTTATTTTACCGATAAATGGCAAATGAAAGGTTACAAGTACTGGTCTGCACGATTGGCCGAATCGGATAATACCTTATCCGTAGCTGAACTGCTCGATAATTCATTTCTAGAAATGGAATCGTCTCTAATACGAGATTGCTTGGCAGGCTCTTTTGTAGATTTTTTAATGAAAACATGGGGTAAAGAATCCTTTTTGTCCCACTATAAAAATGTAGCACTATCTACCCAAGAAATAAAAGACTTAGAAGCAAAGTGGCAATTATATTTAAAAAACCTGTCAGATACCTATGTAAAAGAAAGTGTAGCTAAGAAAGGGATACCCTATTTAAAAGGATTCAATTTTGCTCATGAAGGTTACAGTATTTATAATGGCTATGGTTCTAAAAAGGCCACGGAATCGTTGTTGAAGCAAAAGTCTATGGGCAGTAATGCTATGGCCATTGTTCCCTATACCGGCATTAACAATATAAATGAAGCTACACCACTTCATTTTAGTAATAGTGCAGGCAGTGAAAATGATGAGGCCGTTGTTCATGCGCTATCAACTGCACATGATATGGGTATGTATACCATGTTAAAACCTCAAATTTATGTGGGTGGTAGTTGGCCTGGCGGCATTGAAATGCCTAGTGATGAAGAATGGGCTTTGTTTCATGATCATTATTATCGCTGGATTCGCCATTATGCTTTTTTAGCTGAAATACATGGTATGGATGCGCTTTGTATAGGCGTCGAATTTACAAAGGCAACATTGTCAAAACCTGAAACTTGGCGAAGTATGATCAAGAAAACAAGAGGCTTATTTTCAGGTCATCTTACCTATGCTGCCAATTGGGGAGAAGAATTTGAAAACATAGAGTTTTGGGATGATTTGGATTATATCGGCCTCAATTGCTATTACCCGTTGAGTAAGAACGATACTCCTACCGATAAGGAGATGAGCGAAAGTTTCGATTTGGTGAAAAAGAAGATTGAAAAGGTGTACGACCGTTTCGAAAAGCCCATCGTTTTTACCGAAATCGGATTCAGAAGTGTAGATGCCCCATGGAAGAATCCGCATGCAGAGGCCGATGAAAGTATTAATGAAGAAATGCAGGCACGTTGCTACGAAATCATCTTCAAGGGTATAGAGAACGAACCATGGTGCAAAGGTATACTATGGTGGAAGTTTCCAAGCTTTTTAGAGTACCGTGGTGAAGATAACAATGCTTTTACACCCAATAACAAATTGGCAGAGGAAACCGTGCGCAAATGGTTCACTAAATAGTTGATCCACTACCTATCTATTTAATCACTAATTCCTTTTCGGGAACGCCAAACTATCTGCTGGGTAAGTTTGTTTTAGATAATTCATCTGCGAATCTGCCCAATCAATAATCTTTTGCCGTTGTGCATCGGTCAAGTTAGCTTCTGGGTGAAGTCCAAAATAAGTGTACGAGGATAATGGCATTTCTTTTTCTTCGACCATCTCTTTGATTTCCTCTAGTTTATGATTTTGTACAAAGAGCGGTATGTTCGTGAATTCAGAAAAATTCAAATGTTTTTTACCGTCATTGACATGATCTGCTAAAAACCAGGCAGCAGGCTGCACATTCGAATACCAGGGATATTTGGTCGTGTTGCTATGGCAATCATAACACGATACCTGCATAATGTTTTCTACATCATTCGGTAGGGTGTATTTGGTTTGTATAGCGTAAGTTTCATTTCCTGAAATATTCTTTTCTGGTCGTATAAATTGAATGACGACAATAATGATTGCTAGGGCAATTCCTATTTTTTTCCACATGGTGCTACTGTTTTAAGGTTCAAGTTGTGTATATTAAAATTAAACAATTTTAATTATTTAGGCACTTCATTTTCAATGTATTAAAACTTCATTTCGGCCTAAGGTTGTTTTAGGTGGCAAAAAAGTCGGTTCGGTCATTAAATCTAATTTAGGGGAGTGATCCATGATATCTTTGGGGTATAGAAAAACAAGATCGTTTAAATATACATATCATGAAAAATATAAAAAAAGTAGCCGTAATAGCAGTAGTGGCCATCGGATTTTTATCCTTTAAAGGTATTCAACACCATGTAAAGGTTGAACAAGAAGTAAATGCACTTTTCGCGGATACGATAGCTTCTTTCGAGCAAAAAATGAAGGCTAACACTACACTTGCGGTGATAAACCCAAATGAGATTACGGTTATCGAAGAAGAAGAAACGGTGGAATTAGGTTTTGATGCGTTCGAGTATTTGCCGATCGAGTTTGATGCTTATTCAGATATGAACTTGACCGATAAAGATTTCGAAATCTTTGAAAACGAAGAAACGGTAGATTTAGGTTTTGATACTGCAGCGTATTTGCCTGCTGATTTCAATGCCTATACGCTTTAAGTAGTTAGTTTGGATTCGTTCAATTTGGTCTTCACTTAGGTGAGGACCATCGTGTTTGTAATATGGTAAACGAAATACGTTAATTAATGTACATTTGAAACATTCCATTTGAAAATAGAATACATGGCAATAACTAAAGTAAAACAGGGCGAGGTAATTAAAACGGCACTATTGGTGGGTATTCTGGTATCCTTGCCAAAAACCATTTATTTGTATAATGGTATTATGGATGGCAACCTCGATTTTTCTTTCTTGTGGATTGCAGATTTTCTATACCGATATATCTTCTTTTTCTTTTTCTCTTGGGGTGTATTGCAGTTGAATACCAATATTGATTTTGATGCTTATAATTGGTCATCACCGGTAAAATGGATTGTCATCATCAGTATCAATATAGCGGTGCTCTTGCTAGTGATATTTTTAATTAGTTCGCTGTACCCGCTCTGTTTTGAGAAGCAAATGAGTCTACGTGAAATTGGTTTTGTGAATTTTACGTTTATCAATTTGTCTTTCGTGCTATTCTTTATTGCTAGGTCATTAAGACTAAAAACAGATAGGCAAGATGATCGTATTGAGAACGAACAATTAAAACAGCAAAACTTAGAGAATGAGCTATCCGCATTAAAAAATCAAATAGACCCTCATTTCTTGTTCAATTCCCTAAACTCGTTGACCTCTTTAATTCGAGAAAATGAAAAAGCGACTCAGTTCGTAAAAAAACTGTCCTATATGTACCGCTATATTTTGCAGAGTAGCGATACGAATCTGGTACAAGTAAAGGAAGAATTAAAGTTTTTAGAAAGCTATTCATACTTGATGGAAACACGTTATCGCGACCGTTTAAATATTGAAGTTAATATTGATGCCCCGTTGTTAGAGCGTGAGTTGCCTCCTTTGGCATTGCAGTCATTGGTAGAGAATTCGGTAAAACATAATGAAATATCCTCTACAAACCCCTTGACCGTTAAAGTGTATTCTAAAGGGGAATCTATTGTTATCGAAAACCCAATTCGTGGTCGTAGTACTTTGGCAGAAGGCACCGGAACAGGCTTAATGAATCTTAAAAAACGATATGCGCTTTTATTAAAACATCAGATAAAAGTCACCACCGATAATGATATCTTTAAAGTAGAACTACCGCTAAACTAAACGGCATGAATGTAATTATTGTAGAAGACGAGCTTGCCGCCAGTGAAAACCTTTCGTATTTGCTTACCAAAATAAATCCGAAAATTGAGGTAATTGCTGTTTTGGACACGGTTACGGCTACAGTCGATTATTTCTCGAAACCGCATGATGGTGTTTTGGTTTTTATGGATATTCATTTAGCGGACGGTATTTCGTTCGAAATTTTTGACCAGGTAGATATACATATTCCTATCATATTTACTACGGCCTATGATCAATATGCCCTAAAGGCATTTAAAGTGAATAGTATCGACTATTTATTGAAACCCATTGATGAAGAAGAACTGTCAGATGCTTTAGATCGATTTGAAGCGCAGATTCAAAAAAAGGGGATAGATGAAAATCAGATGCAAAGTTTACTGCAGCTTATTCAAAAGAAGGAAACTAATTTCAAGCAGACCTTTTTAGTGGGTATGGGCGACCAATTGCTACCTGTGAAAACAAATGATATCGCCTATTTTTTTATAGATACGGGCGTAGTGAAAGCAGTAACGGTTCACGATAAATCGTATGTATTAGATGTAAAATTAGAAGACATCGAAGTGGCACTGGACCCAACTGTCTTTTATAGGGCCAACAGGCAGTTTATTCTTCGACGGGAAGCTATTGTTACCATCAAATTTCATTTCAATAGTAAGTTATTGGTTGAGGTGCAGCCCGCCTGTAGCGAGCGTATAGTGGTAAGTAAGGCCAAAGCGTCGGACTTTAAAAACTGGATGGGTTCATAAGAGGTCGGTAATTATTTTTGGAACCCTGCTTAGTGGGTCTGTTTCCTTTTTTAGGAATATAGACATTTATCATCTTTCAATAGCCTTGGTAATCAAATCTATAATTGTATTATTGGGTATAACATCTATGGTCAAGTTAATACGGTCGGTGGTGCCATTATTGATTACCTGGTGCGGATCTGTTAATCGAAGATACCAACATTCGCCCATTTCCATTGGTACCACAGCGTCATTCAAGATAAACGAGACACCTTCATTGGTATGAATGGGTATCGTAAGCCGTATCATCGATTTTTCTTCCTCTAAGGCCAAGGTGGGGTCTGTATGCTCTTTAACTACCGAATTTGGCGCTAAGAATAATAGCCTTACCAAATTTACGGTGGTGTATTGGCTGAACATATCGACTATACTTGTTAGATAAGGCGATTTTTCTAAAAAAGAGGTATTCATCCAATCGGTCCAAGAGCCGTCCGCATAATCGTTTGCCGGTGGTGGGTAAGGTAATGATGTGTCTACCAGATGGGCCGGCGCACGTAAAGATAGCACCTTGTAATATTCGTACTGGTCATTTTGTAAGGCTTGTGCCTCGGCGAGCATCTTATCTACATCGAAGGTAAAAGGCAATCGTATGCTATCCCTAAACGTTTTCTTAAGTTCCATATGTTATTTGCCATTTTGGGCTACTGATGAGCAGCGGTCCATTTTATTTTATTAGGTTGACCACAAGTAGGGTCAAAACTTGTTTTGCGGTCAGGTTGTCTTTATTGGATACAACGGCATTACCGTAACCATTTCTTCATTTTTGGAAATTCTTCTTTGGTACACAGCGACATCCATTCTAAAAGCGGTAAGCCCATATAATTTTTACTACTGAATTGTTCAATGAGCCATTGAGAGTCCTCTTTGTACCCACCGGGATGAAAGACAATATCCAAGTCCAACTGCAAATGATGTGCTGCGGCATACGACCATAGTATAGCTGCTATTTCATCACCGTCGGTTGGCCAATCGGCCGATATTTTCGGTGTGCCAATGAATGGTCTGCTCGTTTCTTCCGTTACCGCAATATGGCCTGCCTCATGTAAGAGGTCTCCCGGATATTTCAATTGTTCCAAATCCATAAAAATGGTACCGCCCTCAATTCGCAGTCCGGGCAAAAACGTGTCAGTAGGTAAACTTTTCTCAACTACCGATATGTGGATCGAGTTAAGAAAATTTACAATACGTGCTAGTAGCTGTGGTTCGGTATTCACTGTTCTAAAGCTACGAATTTATTTAGTCTGATCAGCTATGGTCTTTGGCGTATTACACGTATGGCATTGAGTAGGCGTAGACGCGATCGGTACTAAGACCGGATACCGAACTTGGGAATATTTTTCATGTTCTCGTAAGGTATTTTGGCCAACGGTATTACGCTTCTATTTTATCGATCATCTCCTTAAAAAGGCCTAATAGGAATTTCAGTTTACCGGCATCGCCAGCAGCGGTAAATTTTTGGTTCTCGATTTTTACACCGTACCAATCTTCCTTTCCATTATCGTTACGGATCCATGGTAGGTTCATGGTCGCTATAGAAGTATTCGAAATATCGATTTCTACTTCCCACCCTGGGTTATCCAAGGTGGTTATTTGAATTACCTCGCCATGTTCCCAATGGCCGTCGCAATTATCCTTAAACCAATCTTGTATCCAATCTAAAATGTCCATTTATAGTTTTGTTGCTTAGCTTATTTATGTTTTTTAGCGTTACGGTTCGGTATATGAGACATACCTAGTGCTACTCATCGATCGTAGAATCGGGTAATTCTAAAATGGTGGAAGTCGATAAGGCATTACCGGCAATACCTTTAATAGAGCCAAAGAGTACATTTATATTTTCTTGTACGCCCCAAATCTGCTTTTCACGAACGGCAAAATTCTTGAACGCCGCTTTCTTTTCATAGTTCAATTGCTTGATCATAGAATCGTAGTTCTCGACAATTCTATTGATATTCTGCACGAACTCGTTACTGGTTAAATACGAGTAGAGCAGCTCCATCTTATCGCCTTTGTTTTCGTCAGACGATTTTATCGATTGGGTTTTCAATAACAACTCCCGCAACACTAACGACACACTTTTTACCTCGTTAAAACCGCAGATCCACACGCCATTCTTTTCTCCGAAGCGGTCCATGTCCGGCGGAAAGGTCTCGGTAACGATTACCGCAATATCGGCCTTGCAGTTAATTTGGTCTTGCTTTAGTTTATTGATCCAATCGTTACTGAAATTCTTGGTACGTTTGCTCTCGTATACAATAGAGCCACAGGTTTGTTGTATCGAGTTTATAACGGTCTGTACGCAATCTGCGCCACGAACCCCTTTACCGACCTCATCGATTTCATCGAAAGGGTAGGTGGCCCTTAAAAGCTCTTCAAGTGCCAATTCTTGTACCTCACCTTGC